>Ga0209698_10000243_pt1 | contig 59519 bp, 58 predicted proteins | sample LitLauG_LLR_2012_FD_187203 | JGI IMG/M metagenome (GOLD analysis project Ga0209698, IMG submission 187203) | Freshwater sediment microbial communities from Pennsylvania, USA - Little Laurel Run_MetaG_LLR_2012 (SPAdes) (version 2) | ecosystem: Environmental > Aquatic > Freshwater > Creek >... | reverse complement strand
GTGCCGCAAACTATGCACGCCCTGCCTCGGCTGAAGCTCGATGCGGGCCTTGTCGCACGCCGCATGGAACAACTCCGACGCCCACTGCCTGCTGAACGGGAACAGCATCACGTTCGGGCAAAGGTGCTCGGTGACCCGCTCCCACAGCGCGATCGTCTGCGGGTTCATCTTCTCGTCGGTGTGTTTGCCCTTCTTGCGGGCCTTGACGCGCAGGTATCCGCCGCGCTGCATCGAACCCTTGACCAGCGCCAAACATTCCGAGATTCGCATCCCGTGTTCGAACAGGAGCGTGAAGAGCAGCTTGTTCCGGTCGCCGTCAGCGGCCCCGACGAGTTTCTGGACCTGCTCAGGGAGAAGATGTTTCATGGTCGTTTTCCCTTCCTTTACGAATGACCTGAAAAGCAACTGCCGATGGAACCGCTGGCGCGAAGGCGCGAAAGGTTACTTCGAAGTGACTCTTTCGCCCTCGGTCACAGCCCCGCCATGTGGCGCAGTTGCGCGAGTTCGTCGTCGCGCTGTGGTCGCGCCTGTCCGGGCTTCGGGTCGTTCCTGGTCCTGATCGCGTCGTACAGCGCGAAGAAGAACATCGTTCCGAAGAAGATGCCGGCGAAAGCGAGGATCACCAGCACCACGGCCTTCAACAACCCGTAGATCGCCAGCATGGCGACCAACCCCACGGGCACGATTGTTCTCGCGTTCATAAGCCCTCCCAGCTTCCGCGTCTCAACATCGGGTTCTTCGCTTGCAGCTCGGTGACCTCGTCGAACCATCCCGGCGCGGCGTCCGCCAGCTTCTCCGCTATCGGCTCTGGCACCGGCTCCGGGTCGGGCCTCCGACGGATGGCGGCGTGGACGATGCACGCGACCAGGGCGACTGCGACGAGGCCGGAGACGGCCAGCGAGGACAGGGCCACAACCGCCGCGATCTTCGCCGCCAGCGCCGCGATCCTCGCGAAGCCGAAGTGGGCGCCGCCGACCAGGAACGCCGCCATGCAGTACGCCGCCCATCGAAGCGCCGCCGACCACCGAAACGCCTGCCGCCCGGCCTCGGCGGGAGCGGCGTTGCGAAGCCGGAGGTAGTCGGCGATCCTGTCGCTCCGATTCGCGCGGTGACCGCGGACAAACTTCATCGGTTGCCCCTTCACGTGGCCCCGCCTCGCGTCGGTCCGCTTGGCGATCGGCGTCGGCAGTCCGCACTTGCCGCATTCGCACAGCTTTACGTTCGCGGTTTCCATCTCGCCTCCCACAGATGCAGAGCACTGATCGCCGCGAAAAACAATCCGGCGACGGCCAGAGCAAAACCGGTTGCGAGCACCACCGCAATCTGCCGCGCTCCGTTCCTGGCGAGCCGCTTCGCCGCCAGCAGGATCAGGCGGAAGGGCGTCTTGCGCGGCGCGACCGGCGCGATCTGATAGAGCGTCGTCATGGTCGCGCTTTCTTCGCCGCCTCGACCTCCCTGACGACCGTCAGCAGCTCGACCAGTTGCCTGATATTGTTTTCCAGCGCCGCCGCAGTCCCGAGCGCTGCCAGCATCTCGCCGGCGCGGATGTGCGCGTCGGCCTCGATCATGGCGCGCAGCATCCCGCCGCTTCGTTCGGCCGCCAGGACCTTGACTGCGGCGTCGGTGGCGGTAGCTTCTGTTTCTTCCGCGATTGGAAGACCTCGATGAACTCCGCGTCGCCAAAGGACCCCGCCGTCGCCCATGGGATTGCCGAGTTGCTTTTCGATTCTCTTTGCCACTTCGAGCAGTTTCGCTTTCATGGTGTTCTCCTCAGTACTCGCTCGGCAGCAGGATCACGCCGCCAGTGAAGTACAGCTTGATCTCGGCCAGCGGGAAGTCCGTGAACGGAATGCGCTTCGTGAACACGACGTTGTCGTTCCCGTCGTCGCACGTCAGCGTCGCGCCCGACTTGAGCTCGCCGACCTCGCGGGTCAGCTTCCACACCTGAAACTCCTCGGCCTTGACGCGCCTGTTCGACTGCTCGAGCACGATCTCGTCCAGCAGCCAATAGGCACCGGCGTTGTCGAACAGGTACTTCGCGCCGTCCGTGAACGTGACGCGGCCCAACCAGTGCCGATGCCACTGCTCCGTGCCGGTGAACTGGTCGAGGTCCGACTCGTTCAGCGTCCTCTTCGTCGTCGCCATGTGCCCTCTTTCCCGCGATGGACTTGGGAACCATCGCCGTCGCATTAGGCCGCTCGTCGCGGCCCCCTCTGCGTTTGCAGAGTGCGCGCCGTCACTCCAGCGCGAAACCCGCGTCCCTCAATCCCTGCCCCAACCCCAGTGCGTACCGGTGCTCGACGACCAGAGCATTCCCGAACCACTGCCATCCCTCCGACTGCACGTTCTCGTCGAACCACGCTTTCGCCGCGGCGGTGAGCGGGGAGAACACGTAGACCGTTCCCTCGTTCCTGACCAGCACGTCCGGCGCTGCCTTCGTTGTCGTTGCCATTTGCCTGCCTCCTACTTGTCGAACTCGTGCTCCAAGACCTCGAAGGCCGCGTTGATCTCCTGAATCGCGGTCGTCGCTGCCTCGACCGTCATGCCGTTCATCGCGGCGCGGTCGGGATGAAAGTCGAGCGCCAGCTTCCGGTACGCCGTCCTGATCTCGTCCCACGTCGCGAAGATGCCGACGCCGAGAATCTGCCGCGCCGTGCGCTCGCCCCTGTCCACGATGCGCTGCGCCTTTTCCCATCCCATCCGCTGAAAGAACGCGGAGCGCCACTGGCGCGGCGAGCCGAACCCCTCGACCTCCGGGTTGTAGTGCGTCCGTGCGGCCGCGATGTCCGCGAACGTCTTGCGCGGTTTGCGATCCCGTTTCACTTGTGCGCCTCCAGCAACGCCTCGTAAGGTTGGTGGTTGCCGGGCAACCCGAGTTCGTCCAGGTGATGGCAGTGCTTCCAGCGAATCCAGCCGAAGCATCCGCACGACCACCAGCGGCCCGTCTTGCTTTGTCCGACGACGTACTCGTCGCTCGACGACGCGGAGCGAATCTTGAACCTGTTCGTGTGCGTCTTGCTGTCGGGGAGGAGCGCAGCGCCCTGCGGGAGAACGACGACCATCGCTTTCGTGTCCATGTTTGTTTTCCTTTCAGGCCGCAGCCGCGACGCACAACCCCTTCTTGAGGAGCATCGTCGCCGTGCGTCCGTAGTGGCCCTGAAGCTGCCACGCCATGCCGTTGTCGATGAGGCGCTGGAAAAGCTCGATCGCCTCTGCCTTCGGGAGCATCCCGCTCTCGTACTCCATGATCTTTCCGACGAGATCGAACCTCTCCTCGCCGGCTTTCGGTTTCGTCGTCGCCATCGCCTGCCTCCTTTTACCGTTTGCGCGTCGCCATCTTCTTCAGCGTCGCGTTGATCGTCCGCTGCAACTCGGCGGCGAGTGCGTCGTTCCGCTTCTGCGCCGCTTGCCGGTCCGTTTTCATAAGTCCTCTCAGTTGCACCCGTACTTCAGGAGCAGATACAGGATCACGAAGCATCCCAACCACAGCAGTCGAGCCTTCATACGCAGCACTCCTCGCAGACCACCTGACCGTCGCGCTCCTCGAAGCCGAGGTCGTCGTGTTCGTCGCATCGCGCGTTGCCGCAGGCGCAGACCTGCGTCGCGTTCTCCCTGCACTGCCGCGTCACGCGACCGCCAGCCACGAACCAGGTCTTGCCACAGCGAACCGTGTCGCGCTTCGCTGGCTCTAGGCCGAGAACCGCGCCGATCTGGTCGTGCAGGTCGGCGGTGCTCTCGTCGAGGGCGTTTTCGATCAGCGCCTCGCCGATGACCGTGTGGGCGCGGCGCAGCAATCCCAGAAGTTTTTCCTGATCGGTTGCCATTTGACTTTCTCCTTGCGGGGTCGCCCCCGCCGCATCCGAGCGTTGCGCTCGCTGGCACCTTGGGTTTCCCCGAGGTTGCCGGACCGGGTGAAAAACCCGGTCACTCTTAATGCCTTGCTGCCTTACCTTGCCGCCTTGCCTTTACACTTCTTACTATAGTCCTCAAACGCTGGAAAGTCAAGGCAAACCGCACATTCGCAAGGACTTAGCAGCATCGACCACAACCTGTTGGGGTCGGCTTCGCCGCCCGCGGTTGCATCTCCCAGGTGCCAGTTCTTGCATCCGCGGCCCGGCGCGGAGCCCTGCGGGATCCCGGCGCACGGATCGGGCGCATTGGCGCATTGGCACCCCCCGGCCGGCCTGGGATGCTGAATGTCCTTATGCCGCCAGTTCCCGCACGGCCATGATCTGCGAGTCGATGGCCTCGGCCTGCCGCCTATCCGCCAGGTACAAGACCAGCGCGTCGTGGTGCTCCGCGAACCTGTCCACGGATGACTTTCGTCGGCCCTCGCGGCTCGGCCCGGCGAGCATCCCCGCCACGAAGAAGTGAAGGTGCCGCCAGTAGCCGTGCTCGTCCTGCGCCCGGTCGCGGTCCCACTTCCGCAGCTCGGAGAACTTCGTGACCGTGAACCCGGCGTCGAGCAGCATCTTGTAGGCCGTCGCGTTCGTGACCTTGTGCTTGAGCGCCATGCCCGCGACGTGCGCCAGGTGTCGGCGCCTCGGCTTTCTCCAGGCGCCAGCGCCACTCGCTCGCGCGGCAGCTTTCCGGCGCGGCGAACTCGTATCCCTCCCTCTGCAACAGCGGATGCACGGGACGATGTACATACAGTTGTCGCTTCTCCTTCTCAAGTCTCCTGACGATGACGCCGGCCCTGCGCTCCCGCGCCGACATCGCGGCCGGCTTCTTCGCCAGCCGCTCTCGCTGGCGCTCGGCCCACACGTGAATCGACATGTCGCACGCGCCAAGGTCGTAGAAGACGGCGCGGCCATGCCCGCGTCCGTGCGTGTAGGTCACTTCGACTGCGCGCGTCGGTTCGCCCTGTCGGCGCTGCCAGCCTTCGCCCGCCTGCCGCTTCGCCTCGACCACGGCGCAGTCGGTGACCACCACGCCTTTCAGCGCGGCTTCGACCCGCTCCGTATGAAGCACGATTGGCCGTGCGCCCGCAACGTTGATGCCGAGCCACGGACAGCGAACTCTGCCACTCGGGATCCGAATCGTCGTCATTGCCTTTTCCTTTCCTTCCTGGCCTCGCGCAGTTGCCGCGAGAGCGCATCTCGCGGGTTCTCGTGCGGCCCCGCGATGATGATCCTGCCGTCGCCGTATCGCTTCCAGACGACGTCGCCCTTGTGCGTGACCGTGGCGACGTCGAACTCATGCCGCGGGTGGCGTTGCTTCGGTTTCTTCATGCGCCGCCTCCGGCTCCGGCGCCGCCTGCGCCGCTTCCGGCTCTGGCTTCGGCGCGACGCTGCGCCTGTAGTTTTCGATCAGCGACTCCGTGGCCGACCGCAGCCTGACCGACTCCGTGATGTTCTTGCACGCCTCGACCGCGTCCCGAAGCTGGCGCGCCTTGTCGCGGTCCGTCCACTTCAGGAACTCCGCGGGCATCGGCATGTAGAGCCCGCCGCGGTCCTGCCCCAGTACCCAGTCGCGGATCGCGTCCGCTGTCAGGTACTTCTCAAGCCCGCTCGAATATTCCCCGACCAGGATGCGGAAGATGCTATTGACCGATCCGTCGTGTATCTCGCGCACTTCCTCGTAGCGCTTGTCGTGCTCCTTCGACGGCGCCTTCGAGACCTTGAGTTCCTTCGCCGAGAACCAGCGGCGGCTCTTGAGCCAGTCCTTCTCCTCGCCGGCCTTGAACTTCACCGACGCCGCGAACTCGATTGCCTTGACCGATGGCCGGCGCGCGAACGTGAACAGGCAGTTGTGCGCCAGCTCCTCGTCGGCGAGCATCGCCTGCGCCAGGCTCGCCAGGTAGTCGGCGAGATGATCCAGTTGCACGGACCAGTCCGGCGAGTGCTGGCAGAGGCCGTCCCCGTATGTGTCGTACATCCGGAAGTGGCAGTCGATGGGCGCGTGGATGTCGAACGCCTGACTGTCGTACGAGTACCCGTGTTGCTTGTCCGCGATTGACTCGAACTTTTTCAGCATTTGCCTTTCCTCCCTTTTCCTGCGCCGTGTGGCGCGAAAACTCACGCGACCTCCCGCCGGTCCTTCTTGTGCTGCAACTGCGCCATCGTCGCCGCGCCCTCGTCCACGTCCGTGCGGACGCGCAACAGCTCCGTCTGGTACAGCGCTCGTTGAAAGTTGAGGTAGCGAATCTCGACGAGCTCGCCGATCTTCGGCCTGTCCTTGCCGTTGACGCTGACGTGCCCGACCAGTTGCCATCTCTCGCCGTCGAACAGTTCCAGCGCGACCGAGTTCTTGTCCATGTGCTTGCGGACCACGGTCGGCGTCACGCGCGCCGTGACGGACTTCCAGAACTTGAGCTTCAGGTGCGATCCTGATATGCCCGGCTTCCACGGCGCCGACTTCAGCTTGAACACGACGCCCTCGGCACCGGCCGCGTGCAGGTCGAGCACGGCCTTGCTTTTCTCCGCCGCGCCCTCCCACGACCTGACCACGCGGACGAGGCCGCGCCCGGATCCGACCAGGCCGCGTAGCGCATCGAGCCTCTCGGAGTAAGGCCGCTGCCGCAGGTCTGCGCCGTCGAGCTGGAGGACATCCCAGACGACGGAGCCGTTGACCGTCTCGCCGTCGAGCAGGAACGTGTCGGCGTCCAGCTTGGCGTACTCGGCGGCAACCTCCGGTCGAAGCTGCACCGGTTGTCCCTTCCGGTTGACGCCGAAGATCGCGCCGTTCCGCTTGCAGATGCCCTGCCTGTCGCCGTCCTCTTTCACTTGCGCGAGGTAGTCGTCGCTCTTGATGTAGCGCATGGCTTCCCGCTCGGTGATGGGCGTCAGCAGTTCGCAGGCGCCGAACGAGGTCGGCAGTTGCGGCGCATCGGCAGCTTCCGGCTCGTAGAAGTCCGGGTCCTCCATGTCGTCTTCGTCGGGCAGGAGTTCGTCGTCGCCGGCCTCGTCCACGCTCTCCGGCGCCTCGCCCGCGAAGCTGCCCTGGCCCTCGCCAACGTAACCCTCGCCGACCTTCTCCGTCAGCGTCGCGTTGTACGCCTTCGCGGCGACCGCCCAACTCTGCGGCACCTTCGTGTTCTTGTTCAGGCCCGAGCGCAGCGTCGAGCCGATCTTGCCGTACTGGTAGGCGACGATGTAGCCGCCGCCCTCGCGCTTCAGTTCCAGGATGTACTCGGCGCTGCGCCCGCCGACCTCACAACGTAAGTGCGCTCGCATGGTTGCTTTCCTCTTTTCCGCTCGGACTTGGGACCGAGCCGCGGCTTACGGCGGCGGGGGCAGATTCGCCCCCGCCGTTCCCTCGCCTATGCAGCGGCCTGCTGCACAACTTCCGCTGCGGCGAACGGGATGTCGTCTCCCTTGCCCGGAAGGAGAACGCGCCCGGCCAGCTTGACCAGTTCCAGCTTCTTCTCGCCGTCGGTTTCCTTGCCGCCGACCCAGGAGATCGCGTTCGACAACCGCCATGCGTTGTTCCCGGCAGGGAGCATCTCGATGTCGGCCGACTTGTAGGCGTCGATCACTTCCTGCGCCTTGCCAATGCCGAGAGCGTCCTTCAGCATCTTCATTGCGGCCTCGGGATTGACCGCCTTCTGCGCGGTGACCGCAAGCAACTCCATGCGCCGCTTGAGTCCTTCGCGGTTCAGTTGCACGCCGATGATGTCCTCCAGCGCCGAGACGGTCGTCTTGGTGTCCAGCACGTAGGTTCTCTGCGAGAAGATGACGTTCTCGTCGAGACGGCGGCCGAGGTGAATCTGCCGCATGTTCTCTTCGAACACGGCCAGGTTGTCGCAGAAGATGCGAAGCGCGCCTACGCGGAGACTGAGGGCGCCGTTGCCGAAGTCGCTGTTCTCCAGCGACAGGACGAAGGCGATCACTTCTCCGGGTATCGCCTCGAACACGTCGGGCAGAATCGCTTGGATTGCGACCTTCGTGTCCGTCACGATTCCCTTGTAGGGCAGCGCGCCGAGCCGCCGCACGCCGCTGACGAACGCCTCGATGATGGGGCGCGAGTCCAGACGGCGGTAGCTGTCCGACAGGAACCCGCGCACTTCGCCGTTCAGCGTGCGGACGAGATGCCGCTTCGCATCGCGGTGCTGGAATATCTGCGACAAGTTGTGCGCGATGAGCGAGCGGCCCCAGTCGGTCGCGGTCAGCGAGTCGAGGAACTTCACCGGCAGGTTGGCGTTCTCGGCGATCTGGCCCAGCGCGAAACGATGGACGCCGAACTCCGCGTTGTTGAGCGCGACCTTCAGTCCGCCGTTGCCGGAGAACTGGAGCGCGTTCGCCTTGACGATGTAGTCCGTAGGTTGGTTCGCCAGCACATGCTCGATGACCTGGCCCGCGTTTTGTCTACCGTCCTCGATCAGGCGATTCAGTTTCGTGATTGCTTGGTTCTTGTTAACGGTCAGCATTTGCGTTCCTCTTTTCTGCGCCGACTTGGACGGCGCGGTTGTTGGTTGGCGTTCTGTTTACTCCTTCCAGATTTTGTTCTCCAGAATCTCGTCGATGTGGTCGGTGGTAGTGCCGAACCGCTTGGCGATCCGCTTCTTCAGCAGGATCGTGCCGCGCTTGTGCGGGTGCCGGATGCACGGTTGTCCTAGTCGCCTGATCTCGCGGACGTCCGCCCATGTCAGCGTCGCCATGCTGTGCCTCTCGCCGACGATCGCGTCCCGTTCCTTGTCGATCATGTTCTTCGTGTTCGCCCTGAGCGTGCCCTCGAACAAGTGCGAGAACCGGACGCAACCTGGTCGGTCGCACTTGTGCAGACAGCACGGTTTCGGCCAGCGGTCAGTCTCCAGGAACCAGGCGACGCGATGCGCTAGTACCAGGCGGCCATCCACCCAAACGCCTACGCGCTTCGCAACGTCCGAGCCGTATATCCAGCAGCACTCCCCCGCGATCTCGGGATGGACGGCCACGGCCTCGGCTCGTGGCATCGGCCCATTTTTGTTGACCTTCTCCCAGAAGCGCTCGGGCAGTGGTCGGAACCGCCCGCGGTTCTGATGGCCGGTTATGAACTTCAGCGGCTCGCCCTTGACCCATCCGCGCGACTTGCACGTCTGCTTCGCGAGCTTCGTCTTGCCGCCGCAGTTGCAGTGGCAGTACCCGTACGGAATCTCCATCTCCATCTCCTTGTTCACGAATAGGCCCGCGGACCACTTGGGCACAAAAGTCGGTAGCACCCCTCGCATGTCGCGCTGATGAGAAGTTCCCTCTCGGCTGCGGAGAGGTACGCGAAGGCGTCCTGCACGAACATGCCGTTGCGCCAGCGCTTGACGTCCTCGGAGTCCACGCGCAAAGCGACGACCTTGCCGCAGACGACGCAGCGCGGGGTCAAAAACTGGTTTCGGTTGGTTCCGTACACGACTTGCCTTCTTTGCGGGTTCCCCCGCCGCATCGAGTCTTGCGACTCTGGAAAGCACCGTGGCCGTTATTCCGGCTCGGTTGCGTAAGGCTCCGGTTTTGGGAGCCTTTCTTGATGCTGTATTTAGCTTACTCCGCTTACTAGCTTTAGTCCAGGCAAGTCCAGCAATGTCTATCACTTACAGCCATAGCGCATCCGTAAGGCGATGATTAGGTGGGCATTGGAGATGGACAAAACGCGGAAGTTTTTTCAGGGTGCTGCTCGGCGGGATGCGGCGAACATCGGCCTTGTTTACAGGCTGTCGAACGGTCGACCTGTGCGGTTGGCGCTGGCATTGCGCGTCCCCCGCAGGCGGCGCGGAGGCTCAACCCCAAGCTGTAGTGGTCGCTGGAGTCCCGCGAAGGACTGTCCTCGCGATCTCCGTCAGGCCGACGCCGCCACTACCTGACCATCGTCTCGCCGTTCACGATCTTCTTGAACGCCTCGTGATCCGGCGTCAACATCGCGCCGGCTGGCGTCGGGGCTGGACGCCCTGGCGGCGCCGGCTTCTCGTGGAACTCACCCTTCCACCTTGGCTCCTGCTTCATCTGCGCGAGCCGCGACTGAAGGGACACGCTTTTTCCGTCAGCGTCGGGGACGCACACCTCGACGAGATCGTAGACCATCGCGTCGTGGATCAACACCTGTCGTATTTGCGAGTCGTCCCGCACGCCAACGTCGTTCAGCGCTTTTGACACGGCGCCCTCGATCACGATCTGCTCATCGACTGTATGTCCCGACATGATGCCCTCCCGCTGCGGTTAGCGTAGGCGATCCGCTGGCGCCGCGGCAAGTGGCTTCCGGGAGAACTCACGCGCTGAGAGGTCGCGGCCGCGTCCCCCTGATCTTGATCTTGCGTTGCGCGCACCGGAGTTCCTGTCTCAACTGGCCGAGCGCGATCTCGAGCGCACTGCCCACGACGCCGTTGATCTCCATCGCGTGCGCGTCCGCGAACGCGAGCAACTCCATGCACGTGGATTGCTCGGCGAGCGAGAGTTGCCGTCCTGCCGCGAGCCACTCGGGCGGCGGCGTGTCCGTCAGCACGCAGGCGGCGAGGATGCGCGACCCAACCCTCGCGCTCTCCACGTCCTCGTCGACAGTCAACTTCCGCAACTGCTCCGCGAAGTTGATCGTGCTCGCGTTCTTCCGGCCATGTTCGGTTATCTGCAATCGCGACGGACCGAGTTCGCTCTCCATCGCCGCCAACTTCAGGGTCAACCGTTCCACCACGGCGCGAAGGACAGTCGCCTGGTATTCTTTCGGAAGCCCCGTCAGAGCGCGCTCCAGGTCTTGTTCAGCACCCATCACTATCAGGTCGGCGAGCGGGTCGTCCTCGTCCTCGTCCTCCGTCGCATTGCGCCTCGCACGTCCAGGCGCTCTCGTTTTCTTCGGTGGTTTCATCGCCACCTCCATCCTTTATTGTAGGTCGCTAGTAAGGAAACTACATCACGGGCGGAAGCCGCGACTGGCGGCCCGTTCCAAGAAAGAACGGGGAGACCACTGTGGCCTCCCCGTTGGTCGTTGGCGGTCTTACGCCACCGCCTTCGCCGCAACTCGCATGAACCCCGGCACTTCCCCGCGGTCCGCACGGGCCTTTGCCTGCGCCTTCCCTGCGATCCTGCGGCTGCGGGCAGTGAGCGCGTCTCGTTGCCGCACGATCGTGCTCACGACCTTCGGCGGCAGGATGAGGCGCATCACGCCGTCGCGGTCGACGAACTTCAGGATGACGTGATCGCCGTCCTGGTCGCGAACCGTCTGGACAATGAACGTCTCCGCCTCTCCGATGATCTGGTCGATGTGCTCTATGGTGGTCGCCTTCGCCGCCAAGTTGTTCCCGCCCTGCAAGCCCGCCACAGCCCTATCGAACTTCGAGACCGTCGCGTACTGAGAATCTGCCATGTCGTTGCTCCTCTCACCTGCTACTAGAATAGCAACGCGGGTTTTCGACTTTCGCCCCAAGAGCCGTATCCGGCGCGGCTTTCGGCTGATTGGCGTGGTGTGCTTCGCCTTTTCTGGCGGGCTTGACAAAGACGGGGAGCGGCATCCGGGGCGTCGGGTTGACGGTTCGCCGTCGCGGGGCCGCGTGAGCATTGGCGGCGACGGCGGAGAAAAAAAAGTTTGGCCCGCTTGGAGAACATCTCGCCCTTTAGCGGGCGCTGGCGACGAAAACCTCTCCGCAGGCCGGGCACTTCACTCTCGTGAAGTCGATGCGCTTAACATCGGCCGGCGCGATCGCGTGGCCGCACTTCGGGCACGCCGTGTTCAGGCACGCCCTCACCTTCTCAAGGTCGATCTTTTGCTTTCGTGGCATCCAGCGACGGGCTCAGGCCAACCTCTTCGTCTCGATCACATTGTCGAAGTCGTTCGTGACTTCCCGCTGCGCTCCGTCGCTGATGTGTGCGTACCTCGCGGTCGTTTCCGGCCGCACCTGGCCGAGAAGTTTGCCGATCAGCGGCAGCGACCAGTTCCGCGAGACCAAGTGCGACGCGAACGTGTGCCTCAAGTCGTAGATGCGGACGTTCGGCTTCCATCGCGGCAGCGGCTTGCCTCGTTTCCCTTTCACGCTGTATTCGGTCGCAAGTCCTGCTGCCTTGCACACCTGCTTCCATGCGTTTCTCAGAGTGGTGCGCGCCGTCCGCTTCTTCTTCGGGTCAGCCGATTCGCGACCGGGGAACAGGTAGGTGCCAGTCCTGTGCTCCGCCATGCGACGCAGAATGAGCAGCGCCGCGTTGTTGAGCGGAACATGCTCGATCTTTCTCTCCTTGGTGTGGTGACTTGGCTTCGTCCAGACGCCGCGCTTCAACTCGAACATCGGCCACTCCGCGGCGAGAACCTCATCGGGCCGCGCGCCTGTCACGATCAGGAGGCGCAGCGCGTCGGCGGCGTCCTGCTCGTCGTAGGCGTCGAGCGCATCCGAGAGCGCGTGGAGTTGGTCAACGGTGAGCCACGTTTCGCGCTTGTCCTCGTGGAAGCGCTCGACGCCATGCGCCGGGTTGTCGGGCCGCATCTCCCCGTCCATCGCGAACGTGAACATCTTGCTGAGCAGCGCCAAGGCCCGGTTCGCCTGGTAGGGCGTCTTCCTCAGCGAGTTGTGGAGCGACTGGACGTGGCGCTTGCTGACGGCCGAGACGCGCATCGTGCCCAACTTTGGCAGGATGATCTTGTCGAGCATTCGCCGGTCCTCGTACACGCTCTTCTCGCGCTTCTTGATCATCGCGTGCTGATCGAGGTAGTCGGTCGCAAGGTCGGCCAGCTTCGGCTCGGTGCGCCGCGCCTTCTTCTCTCGCACCGGGTCGGCGCCGCCGCCGTTGATGGCAGGAAGGAGCTTCTTCTTCACCTCGTCGCGCGCCGCGTCCGCCGTCCACATCGGCCACTTGCCAATGGTGCAGCGTCGCTTGTCGCCGCCGACGCGGTAGTTAAGCACAAAAGACTTGGTGCCCGCAGCCGTGACGCGGATGCCGAAGCCGTCGAGCTTGTCGTCGAACAGGATGATGTAGCCGCTCGCGGGCGGCTTGGCCGCCTTGACCGTCGTTTCGGATATGTGGGTGTTCACCTTGCGACCTCCTGCCGTGTATCCAAATGTATCCAGTATGTATCCGGCGCTGCTGTAATGGACTGTCTTTGAGTGTATTCCGACTGTCGCGAAAACGCCACTAGGCATGCGCTAAAGCGCAGATTGGAAAGGAAAAGAGTGGTGAGCGCGGTAGGAATCGAACCTACAACCTACTGATTAAGAGTCAGTTGCTCTGCCAATTGAGCTACGCGCCCACTGCTAACGGCAACGTGGGAACAGCCTTTAATTGTACCATCCGTCTTGCACCCTGCTTCGCGGCCCCGAGTTCGAGCCGTGGCCCAAGTTCGCAATGGCACGGAGAAACAATTGTCAACCATCATCCTCAACCACGAAGGACCACGAAGGCCTTTCGTTTCCAAAGCTTCCTTCGTGCGCCTGCGCGCCCTTGGCGGTGAGGTTTCGCCAACTGGTGCCACTACCCGAGTGCTCCAATCCGCGCTATGCTGGATTGGGGTTATTCCGCAGGAGAGATTTTTATGTCATGGGACATGACTGTGTTTTCAGGACTGCTTGCCGGAACCATTCTCTTAGCGGCGCTGGCAGAAGATGGCTCGGCTCAGGTTGTGATCCACAATGGCCCGCCCACCGCGTCCCGGCCCATCGCAAAACCGCCGAAGCAAGAACCTTGCTGGGAGGTCGCGGGCGTTTCCAAGTCGGCGATACAGCAGCGGCGGGCAATTACGCAGCAGGCGCGCCAGGAAGTTGAGTCGGTGTGCGCGAACTCCTCGCTCTCGGCGCAGCAGAGGCGGCAACAGATCCAGCAGATTCATCAGCGGGAGCGGCAGGAGGTGGAGGCCATCATCTCGCCGGCACAGCAGGAGGCGATGCGGTCTTGCCAGGAGCAGCGGCATCCCGTACAGGCCGGCGGACATGGCGGAGGCGGGCACGGTGGACCCTGCGGCGAGATTTCAGTGGGGCACAAAGCCAGTCCGCAGCACGATCACGAGATGGAGGAGGACGAAACGCCCGCGAACGATACGGCTCACCCAAACTAACTGGAGCCTTGACTCGCAGGGCGTGGCGCGGCGATCACTCCGCTATTTGCGATCACGCCGATGCGGCTTCCCGGCTTTGTTCCGCCACCGTAGTCTTGGAACCGGAAACGGGTTTGCGAATCGGCACCACCTCGGCCTTGGCCGACGCGCGCCGCTCGACCCTTCCGATGACTGGTCTGTCCTGTGCGCCCGGTGCTAACAACGACACGAACCTGTTCTCACTCCACAAACGATCGATCAATCGACGTTGCCACGGACGCAGCACTTGCTGTGGCAGCGAGAAAAAATTCCGGAACGTCCATATCAAATACGCGCGTTCCACCAAATTCGGCTGTACGTATCGCGATCCGACCGGCGTGTCCAGTTCAATCACGCCATCGGTAAGTTTTTCAATCCACATGTCCTACCCCACCAGAAAATACGGCCCACTTCGCCTCTACTTTTAAAGCGGGCTATTATTGCACCAGGGACGGGGCAATGGGAAGCAATTCTTTTGTATTGAAGAAGAATTTCTTTGCGCTGCCTGGATCAAAATGAGAAAAGCGGTCAGGTGATCTCGGGCAGGCGGGCGATGCGGTCGAGGGTGGCGGCAATGCCCATACCTTTGGCGTCCGATTCCTCCACCCGCACGACCGAGGCTTCGCAGAGCGTCCATCCACCGGGCCCCAAGCCCAGGCCGGGAGGCAGCATGATGACCAGTTCCAGTTTTGATCCGGCTTTCATGCCTGACTCGGAATAGATAAAGATTCCCGAGGAACTCAGATCGCGCGTCAGGCCCTGGTGCTCGCCGCCCTCGTGACGCACTTTGACCGGGACACGGACGGGCAGGCGCTGGCGGGAACGCCTCTCGTTCGGCGAGGGTTCGGAAGTAACTTTCTCCGTCATCTGCTGGTGGAAGTTTACTCCAGTTGGATGGGAAGGTGGAAAGCGGGAGTACCTGTCAAAAAAAACTCCTCCCGCACGTTCGCGGGAGGAGCGTAAAACCAGTCTCAGCTAGAAAATAATCTTCAGTCCGAGGTTCAGGTTGAAGGCTTCGCCAGGGCCGATGCCAGGGGCTCCGTTGAAGTCGCCGATGGTGTCGGCGATGGTGCCGCCGCCGGGACCTGCGGCGCCTACGCCCGAAGCAAGGTTGACGTGGTTGAACAGGTTGAACATCTCCATTCGGAACTGGGCCTTAACCCGTTCCGTGATCGGGATGTTCTTGATCACGGACAGATCCACGTCGGAGAAGCCAGGACCGTAAATCTGGTTCCGGCGGAGGTTACCACCGAAAATATTTGGTCCCGAACAGGGTGTAGTCCCACCATCTATAGCAGGCAGACAAAATGCGCTTGGTAGACCCGCGATTTGGCCCGTGTTGATCCAGGTGACGCCGCTCTTGCTGAAGGCGTGCGAGACGCCGGCGAACGGATTGGCGATTATGTCATAGCCCGAACGCGTCTGATCGAATGGCTGCCCGCCGTGGAAGGTCATCAGACTGTTCACCGACCAGCCATGTGTCACCCATCTCGGGCCGTGCGAGGAACCGGGAATGTCCCAGGTAAGCGTAGCCGAGAAGTTGTTGCGGGTATCGAAGTCGCCGTTCCCGTACTCCGCCTTGAGATTGGTGCTGTCGTACGGTATCGCGCCACGGTAGGCGCTGATCTCATCGAGTTCATGCGCCCAGGTGTAAGCGATTTGCGTCGAAAGTCCATGCCACGCTCGTAGGCGCAATGTGGTTTGCAGCGCGTTGTAGTTGGAGGTGCCAATGCTGTTCAGCTGGTTGATGCCTCCATAATTGGGGAACTGGGCTGCGTATTGGCCGAATTGGTTGATGTTCAGCATCACCGAGAGTTTGCGCCCTTGGCTGCCAACGTAGCCGACCTGCACCACAGCCTCGCCGTTGCCGAAACTCTTCTGAACGTTGAAGTTGTAATTGTAGAAGTAGGGGGTGCGGAAGTTCTGGTTGACGGAAAATACGTCAAAAACAGAAGTGCCGCAGTTCGGGTCGGTGGCCACATTCCCGGTTACGCAGGTGGATACACCGGGATAGATGGCAGTGTTCGACTGCCACTGGTAATTGTTGTAGGTGACGTTGTTTGTGTTGAGGGCATTCTGGACATTGGCGTACGGCCCCTTGCTGTAGGTTGATACGGGGTGTGGTCCGGCCGGGTTGTCCTCAAGTCCGTCGGCGTTGTTTGGAGGACGGAAGTCGAGGAAGGGATTCATGTTGATCTGGTCGTAGAACACGCCGATGCCGCCGCGGACGACCAGGTCATCGCGGGAGGTGGGCTTGTAGGCGAAGCCAATGCGCGGTGCGAAATTGTTCTTGTCAGACGGGAAAATGGAGTCGATGCCGTTGCCTTGAATCTTGACGCCACCCAGGGATGGAACGAAAACCGCCAAGTCATGGCCGTTGTTGCTATGGAGCGGACCGAAGTAGTCCCAACGGAGCCCCAGATTAATATTCAGTCTAGGGGTGACTTGCCATGCGTCTTGCGCGAAGAAATCGATGCCGTTGACCACCACTTTTCGTTCCGCATCGCCAACCGCAATCCCGGACTTTTGAAAGTACCCTGCCAGAAAATCGGCCAAGGAAGCGATGTTGGGATCGGCAGCCAAAGTGGCGCAGCCAGCCGGCAGCGCGGTTCCCGTCGGGTAGATCCTGGGGTCGCAAGTCCCAAAGTTCGTCGAGTTCCACGGCCCCTGCGAGCCGTCAAACACGAATTTGCCGAGGGAGTGGCGATAGTAGAACTCGTCCACATGTCCCTGGCGGAACTCGCCCCCGAACCGGAATTGGTGTTTGCCGACGTTATAGGAAAGAATGTCGGTCAGCATGCCGGTGATGTCGTTGCGGCCTTCCGGCGGCGTGATTCCAACCTGTTCAAAGCCGCTGATGGCGATATTTGGCGCACCCAGGATCGGCTTGCCGTTAATGAGCGCGTCCGGGCTGAGGTCGAGGCCATAAGACGGGGTGTTGAAGGTGTGGTTCGCGTCGTTGAAAGTCTGATTGAAGTAATTCACGCCAAACAGAATCTGATTCGTGATCCTTGGCGTGAGGACGGAGTTGAGGGTGGCGGCGTAGTTAAAAACGTGGATCGGGGCTTTTTCGAAGTAGTAAGACAAATTGGAGCTAGCCGTGGCCAGGGCCGCGCTGCCTCCCAGCGGCGCGGTTTGACTGCCTTGCCCACCGAACCAGCGGATGGAGAAGTGATGCTTCTCATTGAAGTTGTGATCGAGTTTGATCACGCCATTGTAGCTGTAGCCGGTTGAAGGGTTGGTGGCAAAATAATTCCCCGGCTTTGCGGCGAGACTGTTGATGTAGCTTGGATAGATGTTCTCAGCCAGCTTTGTCGATATAGGGTTCGGGGCGACGGGGAACCCGTAATTGCCATAGAGATTGCCCGCGTTGTTGATCACGTTGAGCGCTTCAGTCTGGTAGGCTAAGGACGGCTCGGTGTTCAGCCCCGAAAGAGCGATCGTGTATTTCTGCTCCTCGAAAGAAGTGAACCAGAACGTCTTATCCTTAATGATCGGTCCGCCCAACGAGAAACCATAGTTTTGATTGCGCAGGGGAGGTTTCTTGGAGGGCAGCCCATCGGCCTTGAGCGCAGTCGGATCGAAGAAGGGAGAGGCTGCGCCGTAGGCTTCGTTCCGGTTGAAATAATATGCCGAACCGTGAATCTGATTGCCACCCGACTTGAGCACGACGTTCACGATACCGCCGGCGTTGCGTCCGCCTTCGGCGCTCGACTCGGTCTGGGCGGAGAATTCGTCAATCGCGTCGAGGGGCATGATGACGCCCGCGATGCCGGAGACGCCGCCCTGGTTTACCGCCGGGATGTTGTGCCAGAAATCGTTGTTGTCGACGCCGTCAATCTGCCAGTTCATCTGGTTGGCACGCGTGCCGTTCAGCGAGCCGAAACCGCCGACCGAATAGCCACCGTATCCCGGTTGGACCGCGGCGAATTGGGTGAAGTCGCGGCCGTTCATCGGCACGTCCTGCACCGCCTCGGTCGGAATCAGGTTGTCCTGCGTCGCGGTGGTGGTATCGAGGCTCAAGGCCGCCGCCGACACTTCCACGGCAGTCGTGCCCGCCGAACCGACGGTGAGCTTGACGGGAAGGGTATAAATGGTTCCCGCCGTGACGGTGACGTTGTCGATGGTCTCCGACTTAAAGCCGGTGGCGGTCACCGAAACCTTGTAGGCTCCCAACGGGAGATCCTGAAAAGCAAACTGGCCATCGGTGGTGGTGACGGTGCTCAGCACCACTGCGGTCGCAACGTTGGTTGCTGTGACGCTGGCGCTCGCCACGACCGCTCCCGATTGGTCGGTCACGGTCCCGTTGATGGCGCCGCGGAAGGTTTGGCTGTAACCCGCAACCGCAATCAGCAACATCACAACAACAGCAGCCACTCGTCGTTCCATACTCCGTTGCATACTCGCCTCCAGGCGGAAATAAAAAACACTCCACCCGTCTGCAAACCTCTAGTGGAGTATTTTGGTTGTTGGCACTAGGAAAGCATGTTTCAAGCCAAAGTGGCTGGCATTATTAGCTATATTTATCAATAACTTACAGTACGATGGATGGGTGGAAATACGATATGCCATACTTTAAATGGAAGTCTATTGAAATTGGAAGGCGAATGGAGGCCTCGCTATCTTGATTTCCGATGAGCGGCATCAATACTACTGATCCTAAGTGACTTGTCCAGCTCAGATTCAGGGTGGAATGAAAGTTGAACGGCGAGCGCATATGTATGATGACCGGTAGGTGGGTCTTAGGTGGGTCTATTGAGGGGTGCGTGAAGAATACGATCCATGGAATGATCCGCTGCGCGGAATGATCCCGGCTGGACGACCAGCTCTCGTCTAGAAGCTGAAAGCCACGCCGCCGCGCACGGAGCGCGCCGATTGCACCAGGTAGAGGGTGTGACCGTCCTGCCCCATTACGGGTACGTAGCCCTGCGCGAGAAGATTTCGCAGGTCCATGAGAACTTCCATGTGTCCGGCGAGGAAGCTGGCCGGAATGGGCTGCCGGAGGCAGACGTTCAAGTAAGGATCCGCCTTGCCCGCCGAAGTGTTGAACAGGTCAACCGGCGTCAAAGTGCGGCCGCCCGTGTGACGATAGGAGGCTGTCCAGCGCGTCTTCGCCTTCGGGATAGTTCCACTGAACTTGGCCGCCACAGCTTGACGCCGCTCGGAGCGAATCCACTGCCGCGCGTCTTGCAGTTGGACGTCGGGGCGTGACAGGTCGAGCACGCCGCCGTAGGCATAATCGAGGGTCGCAGTCAGATCGGACAAGAGCTTGCGCTGCAGCACCACCCGCAACCCTGGGGTCGAGAAATCGTTGCCTTGATAGCTGAAGGTTCCGGAGTAGACATCGGGCAGCACTTCACCGGATTCGGCAGTGATCTCGCCCGGCGTCATTTCTCCCACTCCGGTGAGCGCGGGATCGACGATGCTGTCGGAGTAGAACGCCACTTGCAGATTGTTCTTGCCGATGCGTTGCGAGATCGATACTTCCTGGTGATGGGCCCGCTCCACCGCGGGGGCAAACCCGGTTATGCTCATACGCGGCACGGTTTGACTCAGGTCCGCTGAAGTCGATTCGAGGGCGTCGCCGGGGCGCGCGTCACCATTCCCGCGATCCTCGAGCCCCAAATTCGGGACGGAAGTGGCATATTGGTATTCCAGCACCGTGTTCGGGGTGAGGTGCAGATCGGCCGAGGCGAAGGGCTTGAAGGTGTTGAGCCGCCCCATAAACTGGATCGCCTGCAATTCGCTGCCGAACTTTATTTCCACCTTGTCGCCGAGGACCACACGATCGGAACTGGTCATCGACAGCGCCTGAAGGGCAGCGCCGGGCATGGTGGCCAAGTCGGGCGAATTCAACCGCAAGGCCGTAATCGACACCGACGGTTCAAAAATACCGTTGAAGCGGTTGCTGTAAGCGGTCCGGAGCACGGCCGCTGGGATGCCCTGACCGTCGGATTCATAGCCGACGCTGCCGTTCAGGCGCAGGGTGCCGCTTGATAACAGAGAGCGCTCCACGGCAAAACCGGCCGTCATATCGGAGGGACTGCCAAACCCCTGGCCGGGCGATCCGGCCAGGAAAGTCACGCTACCCTTCAAATCGCGGTCACCGGCCGACTCGCCGCTCTGTGCAACTACGGTCGTGCCATCCTCAAGCACCCGTAGGATTGGCCGATTGGCCACCGAGCGCAGCGTCCATTTCCAGTCGTCATCGTCCACCGGACTCCGCAGCGGAACCATTTGGATGGCTTCGAACAGCGTGGTTAAGGTGACGTTCACCATCAGCTTGGCGCCGGCGCGCAGCCCGATTTTCTCGCGCAACGAAGGAAGGAAAGCAGGCGCGCTTACTTTGACGCTGTAAGTTCCGGGCAGCAGACTAGGGACGGAGTAGAAGCCGCGGTCATCGGTGAAGACCTTCAGGGTGAAGACCTTCAGCGCCTGGGCGGCCGAACCGACTACGGCCGAACCCAGTATTTCCACCGCCGCACCCATTTGCGGCACGCCGTTTCCATCGCGAACGTATCCGGAGATTACGCCAGGAACCGCACCCGAAGCGCTTCCGCACCAGGCCGGAAGAGCCATGCCGACGACGACGATCATGACGACGATCAGGAACCCGAGCTTTTGGAACATCTCGCGCACCACCTCTGGGGAACCAGGCAGCAGCTTACTCCACCGCAAACGTTGCCGACGGATCCACTGTCTGCTTGGAAAGGTTGTCGTTCACTTTAATCACAATCTTGTACAAACCCGGCTGCAGGTTCGCCGCGGAAAGCGTCTTCTGCAGCGTCACCTGGTCGCCCACATTGCCCATCGTGTCGGTCGACTCGACGGTATGGATAACCGCCTTGTTGTTGGCGTCGGTCACATTGTATTCGATGGTGGCCGAGGGCTTGTGGGTTTTTTCGTCCACGCTGAGGTTGTAAACCTGCATCCAGAAATTCAGCTTCTGATTACGCTTGAAGGAGATGGGCTTGCCGTCGGAAGGGGCCACTCGGGGCCGCACTTTGGTGGTTCCGATCACGAAGTTGCCCGTGCCCACGTTCTTGGCGGCGACCTGCTCCATCTGGTCGGCGATGATCAGGGTTGAGCTGCTCAACTTGTCCTCGCTGAAATCCGGAATCTGAACCGCATGGCTCCAACTGCCGGTGCGATCGCCGTTGACGTCCTTCACCACGATGTCCAGACGGTAGCGATTCTGGCTGATGCGAAGGGGCAGGGCTTTCCAGTACACCGAGGAGTTTTCCGCCGTCTTCGGCAGCAGTTCTACCGGCACATCGACCTGCACGGTGTCTTCGAAGGTCTGCACGATTTTGCCGGTGAGCGTGGTCACGCGCCCGAAGATATTGACGGTACCGCGCATCACGCCATCCTTGTTCTGGAAAGTGATGTCCCGGTTCTTGACCTGAATCGTAACCGGAACCAGGACCGTGTCGCTGGTGACCTTTACAAAGTCCGCCCGCACATCGAAGGGCATCAGGTTGACAGTGATCTTGTGCCTTACCACCTCTTCCAGATCCTTGAACTTTATCGCTGGGGCGGCCTGCAGTTTGGCAAACTGTTCCAACCGGTCAAATTGCTTGGTCTGCAAATCCTGATTGAACGGCGATTTGCCCAATTGCTCGAGGCCGCCGTTGTTGAAACGATCCGTCTTGCTGGCCAAGCCCATTTGTTCATATAGCGTCAGGCCGGCATTCGGGGTGTTCTTAAGTGCGTCCTTTTCCGAGCGGTCGATCGTCATGTGATAGTCGCCGCACATACAGGTATCGACGAACTCAATGATCACTTCCTGTCCAATTCCCTCCAGGTAGCGATAGCGCCATTGCTCGAACGGGAAGGTAGAAGTCTCGCCGCCGCCTTCCTCCATGGGGCGCTGGTAGCTGCCGCCGGAGGGATGAGATTCGATCTCATCCGCCGGCCCAAATACGATGTAAGTCCTTCCTCGGTCGGTCTTCCACCCCGGGATACCCGCAGCATAGTGCTCGTTGGCGTAGGCGATACGCCGATAGTGCTCTTCTTTAAACTCGTTTTCTTCGGTGTCGGGCGTGGGATCGCGGCGCTGCCAGAAGGCTTCAATGAACTGGTCGCGTTCTTCGTCGTTCGAGAGCTGCATGAAGGTCGATCTCTCTTCGTCGGTGATGATCCAGCGCACGTCCTCGTCGAGCCACTTCCGATAAGTCTTGCTCAACTCGATCTTGAGCGCCTTGGCGTTAGCCTTCCTCTGCTTTTCCGGGATCGGGCGCTTGAGCGGGTCGACCTGACTTCCCTGGGCGCCCACGCCTTTGTCATCGGAGGCCTTAGCGTCTTTGTCCTGCGCCTGGGAAACGGCGGCGAAACCCAGCGCCAGCAAGCCCACCAGCACACCAACCGAGCAACGATTTTGAAAATCTGCGGAGAACATAGAGGGGCCTACCTCAACCTAGACTTCAGTAGCCTAATTCTATGTTCATTGGATACAACAAGGCAAGCAGAAGTGGCCTGCGCTCAAAAGATTTCCTGTCCGGACGTCCTCTCCTAAACGCCTTAAGAATCCGCATTTTATGGTCGAGTACCGGTTGAGAGGAGCCCGAGCCGAGGCTGAACCTGATGTCAAACCTGATATCAAACGATGGCCGCTTCGCCAACCCTCCACCCGAACACCACTCGCGCTATAATGAATTCCGCCCTAACGTTTCTTCTCCTTACGCCCACGGGAGCTACGCTGGGAGCGACCTGTTTCGCGGAGACTCGGGAACTTTCTGCCTCGTCTGAACGTAACTGTTCATGCGCAGTCGTGGTGCGTTTTCGCCGTTCTGCGCTGTCGGAAGACTGGGGGCGCTAAGTCAGGTTCAGGCGATCTGGCAAAGCTAAAGAGTTCGTCATTACCATGAAGACCTGGAAGAAAGTATCGATCGGGGTGGGAGCTACGCTGCTGCTCGGGATCATCGTCGCCGTCACCGTTTATCAGAGCCAGAAGAACCTGGTAACGGTCCAGACCGGAAAAGTGCAAAAGCAGAACCTGGCGTCGGTGGTCAGCGCTTCGGGTGAAATCAAGCCCAAGACCTACGTAAACATCGGCGCCAATGCCTTCGGCAAGATCATCAAGCTGCACGTGAAAGAAGGGGATCGGGTGCGGAAGGGCCAGTTGCTGGCGCAACTGGAAAACGTGCAGTCCTCGGCCGACGTGAATGCCACTCGCGCGTCCGTGCAAGCGTCGCAAACCGACGCCGTCGCCGCCGATGCCGCCCTGAATACTTCCCTCGCGGACCTGAACCGCGCCAAGTCCGACGCCGAACACGCCAAGCTCGACTGGGAACGCGCCCAGGGCCTGTACAACGCCGCTCTCATCGCCAAACAGGATTACGACGTCAAGAAGTCGACGTGGGAGATGGCCGACGCCGGCTTGGCGCAAGCCAAAGCTAAAGTGGCCCAGGCCAAAGCCCAAAAAGATTCGATGGACAAGCACATCACGCAGAATCAGGCCAACCTGACCCGGTTTACCGACGTGCTGCAAAAAACCACATACGAGGCGCCCTTTGACGGCGTCATCACCAATCTCCCGGTGCGCGAGGGCGAGACGGTGGTGATCGGAATCCAGAACTCACCGGGAAGCACGCTGATGACGATCGCCGACATGTCCGTGATCACCTCCGAGGTCAAGGTGGACGAGACCGACATTGTCAACGTGCATCTCGGCCAGCCCGCCGACGTGACCATTGACGCCATCCCGCACAAGGTTTTCCACGGCGTGGTCAGCGAGATCGGGGACAACGCCATCGTGCGCTCTACAGGCGTGGCTACCTCGCAAGCTTCGTCAACCAGCGAGGAAGCGAAAGATTTCAAGGTGGTTGTAACGCTCACGGACCCGCCGCCAGACCTGCGTCCCGGTCTTTCTTCGACCGCCAAGATCACGACCGCGACCCGCGCCAGCGTGCTCAGCATTCCGATTCAAGCGCTGACAGTCCGCACCCAGGCGGACCTTGTGCCCAAGGACAAGGATAAGGAAGCCAGCAAGAGCACCAGTAATGTCGAGGCCGCCACCCGCGCTCCTGTGGAAGCGTCGAAGCTAAAGGAAGAAATTCAGGGCGTGTTCGTGATCCGCAACAAGAAGGCCCAATTCGTTCCGGTGGATACCGGCATCAGTGGGACCACCGATATCGAGGTCATCAAGGGCTTGCAGGAAAGTGACGAAGTGATCACCGGCAGCTATAAGGTTCTGCGTACCCTGAAACCGGGAACGAGCGTCAAAATAGACAATTCGACCCCGAAAAAAGAAGATGAAAGCGGCTAGGAAGAAAGTGGCAGGTCTTGGATCTTAGGAACCCCAAGTCAAAGACCTTAAGACTGACACCTAACCACTGCTAAGTTGAAACGTCAAAGATAGAACGGCTATAGGAGCGTGCGTGCGCGAGCCCGGTCCGGACAAGGAGAGCAAGATGGCGACTGCCGAGGTATTGCCAATCGATAAACCTGCGAATTGGTCCGCCCCCGATTCCTACATGATCTCAACCGAGGACCTGTGGAAGACCTACGATATGGGCTCGGAGCAGGTGCACGCGCTGCGCGGCATTAACCTGCGCATCCAACGCAATGAATACGTCGCCATCATGGGCCCTTCCGGCTCCGGCAAGTCCACGCTGATGAACCTCATCGGCTGTCTCGACTCACCCTCCAAAGGACAGTACTGGCTCAACGGCCAACTGGTCAGCGACCTCGACGACGACGAACTGGCCCGCATCCGCAATAAGGAGATCGGCTTCGTCTTCCAGACTTTCAACCTGCTGGCCCGCGCGACTTCGCTGCACAATGTGGAGCTGCCCCTGATTTATGCCGGAATTCCCGCCGAAGAGCGCGCCGAACGCGCCCGCGCCGCGCTGACGTCGGTCGGCATGGGAGACCGCATGAACCACAAGCCCAACGAACTCTCCGGCGGACAGCGCCAGCGCGTGGCCGTGGCTCGCGCTCTGGTGAACAAGCCGGCCATCATCCTCGCCGACGAACCGACCGGCAATCTCGACTCACAAACCGGCAACGAGATCATGGCCCTGTTCGATCGCTTGCATGCGGAAGGGAATACCATTGTCCTCGTCACCCACGAACACGACATCGCCGAATACGCCCATCGCATCATCTACATCAAGGACGGCGTAGTCGCGAAAGACGAAGTGAAGCGCTGAGCAACTTACAGTAAGGACAGCCGCCTTCCGCTGTCCCCGGGCGGAAGGTTTGCCTATTTCTCTCCCCGCGGAAGTCACTCCCTCCTGTTCTCATAAGCGCAAGCAACCCAGGACGCAGGATCGGGTTCCTACTCACCGAAGCCCGCACCCTATCAGAGTTCCCAGGAGAAACTTATGCGCATCGTTTTCGTTCTAGTTCTTTTCTCGATAGGGGCCTTTGCCCAGGATCTCTCCGCAATCTCCGCCGCCGAAGTCGCTTGCGGTCCAAAAGACGTGAACTTCGACGTGAAGGACGATAACTCATCTCACACTGTCGGGCAGCCCGAGGCGGGCAAGGCGTTGGTGTATGTGATCCAGGATATCGGAGCTGTCAGTTGCATCGGAGGCTGCATCACCACGAAGATCGCTCTCGACGGCGCGTGGGTCGGCGCCAATCATCACAATTCTTATTTCTCTTTCGCAGTGGACCCCGGCGAACGCCATCTTTGTGCCAACTGGCAATCGCATTTCGCGAGACTGTCCCAAGTAGTCGGCCTGGCCCACTTCCTTGCCGAGCCCGGTAAGGTCTATTTCTTTCGGACCAGGACGATTGGCTACGGAGGCCCGACGTTCTTTGATATCGAGCCGATCGACAGCGACCAGGGGAAACTCTTTGTCGCCTCAATACCACTGAGCATTTCGCATCCGAAGAAGTAAGCGGAACCGCGCCCTACTTCCCCGCGAGCAGGTCATCCGCCGTTTGCTGTGCCTCGGCCAGATTAGGTGACATTCGCGCCACGCGCTGTAAAATCGCTGCCGCTTCGTCCGAGCGGCCTTCCTGTTGCAACGCGCGGGCAAGCAGCAGAAATCCTACGTCGGTCGGCTGCACCGCCATGGCACGCGAATATTCGCGAACGGCTTCCGCCGGGTCGCCAGTTTTCTGGGCGATCAGGCCCAGTCCGATCATTGCCATGGCCATGGGCCGGTCGGGTGTCAGGCGTAGCGCGGTTTCGAAACACTGCTTGGCCTTCGCCAATTCTCCGATTTGCCGATAAGCCGATCCCAGGTTGCCGTAGGCTGTGGCGCGCAGGTTCACGTCGCCCGCATGTTGTGCCACCATCTGGTAGCGCTCAATCGCCGCCGGTAGATTGCCGCGGCCGTGTTCGTAGGTCCCGAGGTTCAAGTTGGCGGGCAGATCGTCGGGACGGATGGCGAGCGCGGCGCGGAAGTGCCCGACCGCCTCTTCGGTACGGCCCTGTCGGGCCAGATACTCTCCCAGCGTGTCGTGGGCGACGTAGTTGTTCTCAGTCAGCGCCAGGGTGCGGCCCCAAAAGGAGGGGATATCGTGCCAGTAGCCGACCTGACGATAAGTAAGGATGCCCAGCGCCAGTAGCCACGCCACCGCGGCAACGGCAAGCCACGCAGCGCGGAGTTGGTAAGCTTTGGCCCAGTCCGCCGCCAGCCAGGTCAAAATCAGAAACAATCCAATGAAGGGAATGTAGGCGAACCGGTCGGCTAGGGCGTGACCTCCCACTTGCACCAAACCGATCATCGGGACAAGGCTGCCCAGGAACCAGAACCACCCGACGGCGAGATAGCGGCGATTGCGAGCGCGCACGGCGACCGCAGTGATCAGCATCAGCAGCGCCGCAGCCGCAGCTACTTCCCAGACCGGATAGAGATGGGTGGGATGGGGATACAAGGCCACTAGTTTGGACGGCCAGAGGGCTTTCCCCAGATAGCGCGCATAGGAGATCACGGCGGTCTCCAGCCGCAAGAGCAAGCTGTACTGGGACGCGCCGTGGATCGCGCCGCCGGACGCCTCGGCCTTCATGGTGACGGTCGCGCTCGCTGCCGAGAGCAGCAGGAGCGGGACCCTCTCCCACGCCAGCCATCCACTCCATAATCTGGGCGGGCTCGTGCCCGGCGAAGATGTACCTGGAGCCGCCGACGGGAAAATTCGGCGCAGGGGCCAGTAGTCCAACAGCCAAAGCAGAAATGGAAACGTAATGACTTGAGACTTGCTTAGGAGTCCGAGAGCAAACAAAAGAAATACTGCCGCGTAGCGTTGAAGGGCGGGTTTCCGCGCGTACCAAACATAGGCATGCAGAGCGAGCAGAAAGAACAACATGCTCAATACGTTCTTGCGCTCCGCCGCCCAGGCCACCGACTCCACGTTGATGGGATGAAGCGCAAACAGGGCCGCGACCATGAGGCTGCGCCAGCGAAATCCCGTAGCGCTCTGCAGCAGCAGGAACAAAAGCACGGCGTTGCCCGCGTGCAGCAGAACATTCACATAGTGGTGGCCAGCCGGATTCAGGCCGAAGAGTTCGCAGTCCAGCGCATGAGAAAGCCACGACAGGGGTGCCCAGTTTGCCTGGTCATAAGTAGTAAAAGCCCATTTCACCGTCGCCCACGTCAAGCCCGCTCTGACATGGGCGTTGTCCGTGATGTAGGCGTCGTCGTCGTAGTTGAGGAACCCGTTGCGGGTAACGGGGCTGTAAGACACCAGCACGGCAGCGGTCAACAGCAGGCACAACAATGTGGTGCGCGTCCGCGGCGACGGTAGCACCTTGGAGTTGGAGACTCCGGGTGCTTCCATGCATTTTGCTACCGCGGCGGAGGACGACGAATCCATGGGTTTGTGATTGCGGCTTAATCAGCGATGTCACCATTGTGACCCAGCCGCAAACGATTCGGGAGAAGAAGTATGCAACGCGAGTTCCGTTGGTCACGGTTGCTTGGTTGCTGAAAAAGCGGAGGGGCGGCCAGTCGCCGTCATCTTTAAATTAGTGCGGCAATTATTGCGGCGTGAATTATTGGGGCGTGGCCGGATTGCTGGCCTTCTCCAGATTCGGAGAAGAACTCGTACCGGCTGCGCCCGCCACAAAGAAGTTGTGGTCGTAGAGATTGCGGTACATGCGTCCGGCGATCTCGGCCGCCTTGGGGCCGAACGTTGGACGCCCGCCTTGCAGGAAGACGACGGTCACAATGCGTCCGATATCGGTGTTGGCGTAGGAGGCGAACCATCCGAAACGCGTGCCGGCATGCGAACAGGTTCCGGTCTTGCCGAGGATGGTTTCTTCGTTAAAGTTCAAACGCACGCTGCGCGCGGTGCCGTAGGCGACCGCTCCGGCCATGCCGTCGGAGAGTTCGGGAATCACCGGCTCGATGTCGAGATGCCTTTTGACGCGCGGCTGAAAGCTGGCCACTGCATCGGGACTGGTCGGATGTTGCAGGTAGTAGAGCGTGCCTCCGTTGGAGATCGCGGTTACCAGCGCGCCCAGTTGCAGCGGAGTCATGGAGATGCCTTCGCCGAAAGAACACATCTTGCCGACGCCGCCGAGTTTGGCGGAGATCTCTTCTTCCGGATACTGACCTAACTGCTCGCCCGGAATATGATAGCCGGCGAGTTCGCCGAGTCCGAACTGGTGCGCGTAGTATTGCACCTTCTCGAAGCCGAGCTTGCGGCCCACCGCTTCGAAGTAAGCGTTGTTCGAGTGCGCGAGGGCTTCGGTGAGATTCATGCGGCTGCGGCGTCCGAGTGTAACTTCAGTTTCCTTGTCGATCACGCCTTCGCTCAGCGCCGCCAGGGCCACGGAAAGTTTGATGGTCGAGCACGGCTGCGCTCCGCTTGCCAGCGCCAGCTTCTGGTTGACCATGGCCAGAACGCGTCCGCTGGTCGGCTCGATCGCGACCACGGTGCCATTCATGTCGCCTAGGGCATCGATCGCGGCCTGACGAACCACCGGGTCTTCGCCGCCGGTCACGTCGCCTTCGGTGATATCGGATGCGAAGGAACTGGTGTGAAAGCGCTCATAATAATGATGGCGGTGCACGCCGGAAGAATGCGAACTGGAATAACGCCCGACAGCGGCGTAATGCGAACGCGGCACACGGCTTCGTGCCAGGGTTCGCATCCGTTTCTTCGCATGTTGATTTTCCGTAACGGTGTGCGCTCGTTTATGCGGAGTGAGCGTGCTGGGGTTAACGCTGGCTGCGCTTCCACTCGCTTCCAGCCACATGGCCAATCCTAGAAACAATGACAGACGAAGAAAACAGGCCCTGAACTTCACTTCACCATCCCCCGGTGGTACTCGGCCAATCTAACGCATGGCCAGCCCAGTACTTAGCCAATATGTCTATCGGCTTGCTGATTTCGATGCAAGAGTATGGCCAAATCGCGGCACCGATCCGGCACTTTCCCTGCAACTAACCGATAGTAGGCGATTTGTGAGCTTACACGCAATCCCAAAGTGCAAAGCGGCCCCCAGCCGAATCTACGCGATAACTATATGAATAAACTGCATTTAATCCGATTTTGTAGGAAGGACAGCACACCATGGTAACGGGATGGGCCTGTTACCCGGAACGCATTCACTTTGCAGCAGTTTGCACATCCTTGTTGGCCTGGGTCCAGTTGTCGGCGGTGCGTACGATCAACGTTTGGTGAAGCAGCCGTCATCACGGGGCTGCCGATCGCTCACTTTTTTGTTCATTTTTTTGCGACGGCGCAATCGTTTCGACTGCATCTCACAAAATGTACCAGTTCGCTCCCGCGGCAAAGCCAGCACGCCGCCCAGGCCCCGGAATTACCGCAAGTCAGGTTTCTTTGCTTCAGGAGGGATTATGAAAGGGCTCCGGTTCGTTCTCTCTTTTCTCGCTCTGATTCTGGTGGCGTCGATGGCGTTGTCCTGCGGCGCAAGCCAACGGCCTGGGCAACTCCAATCCATCACTGTGGCTCCCGCGGCAGCCGACGCACAAGCGCAATTCACTGCCACCGGCTACTACATTAATCCGTCGCATACCGTCACTCCACAGCCGGCCAATTGGGGCGCCTGTTACAAGGGCGCGCCTACAACTGACGTTTCCGTTACCATGGACGGCATGGCTCAATGTGCGAGCGGCGCGACCGGCACCTACACTGTCTTCGCGTTCGTCGCCATTGCCGGTCAAACCTGTGCGCTGAACGCCTGCGGTGTAGGATGCACGATCATCGGGACCGCGCAACTCACCTGCCCCTAGGCAGGCGTTCTAAGGAGGAACTACGGAAAAGCCCCGGCTCGTTTTCTCTTTTCTCACTCTAGTTCTGGCGGCGTCACTTGCGCTGTCCTGCGGTGCGGGCCACGGTCAACTTCAATCCATCACGCTGAGTCCCACCACCGCCGACGCCCAAGCCTATCCCAACGGGCAAGTTCCGTTCACCGCTACCGGCTATTACGTTGATCCGTCCCACACGGTCACTCCGCAGCCGGCCACTTGGAGTGCCTGTTACCAGAGCACCCCCACGACTGAAATACTCGTCACTTCCGGGGGCGTGGCTCAGTGTACGAACGGAGCGAGCGGCACGTATTCGATCTTCGCGTTCGACCCTTCCAACAAGGTTTGTGACGAGGTCCCAATCGGCCCTTGCGGGGCCCAATGCGGGGTCCTCGGCACGGCGCAACTTACCTGCCCGTAGGCAGCTGCGGTAGAATTCCTCACGACCGCAGCAGTTCGTTGCGGATGAAGCTGCCGAGGTCTGCCCCTTGCGAACATCGCTCGTGATTGTCTGTTTCGCCCTGACTCTATTCGTCCCTTCTTTCGCCCAAGCCGCCGGGCCAACGCTCGAAGCCCGCCGTGCCGAACTCCATCGTCTGCTGGCCGACGAGTGGGAGTACACGCTGCGCACCCAGCCCGAGCTCGCCACCCAGGTTGGCGACAATCGCTACAACGACCGGCTGAGCGATTTTTCGGACAAAGCCATTGCCGACGACATCGAACACACGCGGCAAGCGCTGGCACGCTTCGAAGCCATCGATGTCGCCGGATTCCCCGAACAGGAAAAGCTGAACCGCGCACTGATGCTGCGCAGCCTGCGCGAAGGGCTCGACAGCGCCCAATTCAAAAACTGGGAGATGCCGGCCACGCAGTTTGGCGGTATCCACCTCGGTTACGCGGGCCTGGCCTTCAATTCTCCCTTCCGCAACAAGAAAGATTACGAAGATTACCTGTCCCGCCTGCGCCAGATCCCGCGTGTCCTCGATCAGGCCATGGGGCACATGCGCGACGGACTGCGCGACCACCTGATGCCGCCTAAGTATCTGCTGGAGAAAGTGTCCGCGCAGGCGCAGCAGATTGCCGACGATCCTCTCGACAAGAGTCCGTTCACCGAACCGCTGCGCAAGTTTCCCGACTCCATCTCCGAAGCCGACCGGAAACAATTACGGGAAAGCATCGAAAGCGCGGTCAAGAACGAGGTCGCGCCGGCGTATGCGAAATTCGCCAAGTTCGTGCGCGACGATTACGCGCCTCACGGCCGTCTCGATCCCGGCGTTTGGGCCTTGCCCGACGGCGAAGCGCGCTATAGCTTCGCCGTGCGTCACCAGACCACCACCGACTTCACCGCCGATCAGATTCATCAACTGGGCGTGAAGTCCGTCGCGGAAATTGAAACCCAGATGCTCTCGATCGCCAAGGCGCAGGGTTTCAGCGATTTGAAATCGTTCAACCAGCACATCCGGCAGGACCCGAAATTGCACGCGCAGTCGGGGCAGCAATTGTTTGACCTGTACACGCGCTATCGCGACCAGATGTACACCAAGCTGCCGGAGCTATTCGGACGCCTGCCGAAAAACAAGCTGGACGTCGTGCCCATGGAGTCGTACCGCAGCGCCTCGGCCCCGCCTGCCGATTATTCCATTGGCGCCGGCGACGGCTCGCGTCCCGGACGCATCAACGTCAACGAGTATGCGCCCGAGAAACGCCTGCTGCTCAACCTGGAAGCCATCGCGTATCACGAAGGCGTCCCCGGACATCACCTGCAATTTTCGATCGCGCAGGAACTCACCGGCCTGCCCGCGTTCCGCAAATTCAATCTCGATCTGAATGCGTACACCGAGGGCTGGGCCTTTTACTCCGAGCGTCTGGGAAAGGAAGTCGGTTTTTATCAGGACCCCTACAGCGAATACGGCCGCCTTCAGAACGAGATGTGGCGCGCCGTGCGCTGGGTGGTAGATACGGGCGTGCACTCCCAGCACTGGACGCGCCAGCAGATGGTCGACTATTTCCACGAGCACACGGCGATGGACGAGGAGAACATCAACACCGAAGTCGACCGCTACATCGCGTGGCCGGCGCAGGCGCTTTCCTACAAGATGGGACAGCTGAAGATTCTCGAACTGCGAGCGCGGGCGCAGAAGGAGTTGGGCGCGAAATTCGATCTGCGCGCCTTTCACGACGCCGTGCTCGATCAAGGCCCGCTGCCGCTGGATCTGCTGGATGCCAAGATCAACGAATGGATCGCGGCCCGGAAGTGATTCATCTCCGCTGTAGAGACGGGGCTTGCCCCTTTTACGGCGGGAGACGCGGCAAGCCGCCTCTCTACTGAATGTTCTCGGCAGCTTCCCGGTAAGTCCCGAATTTTTTCGCCACCGGCTTCAGGGTTGGATAAAACTGCACAAAGCTGTGCTCAACCGCGGCGTGATCGTCATGACATTGCCAGCACCCGGCTTTCGGATTCGCGCTCGCCGATTTCGTATCTTCGTCAAAATTGAAGTACGCCCACTTATCGGGGAAGTGGCTTTGGTCTTTCACTTCCACGCCGATCCCCATCAACTCGGTGGTCTGATAGTGTCCCACTTTATTGATTGAACCTTTGCTGGTGGCGCCGCGCTCTTCCACGACAAACATCGTCTTCTCCGGCCATTTGCCCGACTTCATGAACTCCTGGTAGGCCCATTGCGGCACAAAGACGTTGGTGAACATTTCATGGCCGGCCTGCGCGCTGTAACTCATGCCGAGACCGGAGGAGAGAAACACCCAGTCGCGATAATCGGCGGGGCGCAGAAGTTGATTGTCACCGGTGTATTGCGGGTGTCCGGGCGTGGGATCGGGGGAAGCCGCCATCAGAATCGTGGCGGCCAAGGCGACAACAATCAGGGAAATCGAAAGCAAGTGGCGCATGGGGGTCTCCTTAGAGCTTTGGACGCTGCCCACACCAGAACGTCATCCGAAGGTACGCAGGTGAACCAGGAGAAGTTCTCTAAATTGCGCGAGATTTCAACCCCCGTGCGGTGTAGAGTGCTGCTCCACTGTCACAGCGGCATGAAGTGGTCATGTTTCACCTGTGAGACGCGGCAAACGCCTCCCCACTGGAGACGAATCGCGGTTCACTTCCCCTACATCACCTCGCTGCGCTTGCGCAGAAACGCCGGCACGTCGAGATCCTCCACCTGGTAGTTGGGGGCGATCGAGCGCAGGGCATCGAGCGCAATCACCTCCCCATGCGACAAAGGAGGGGGCGCCGATTCCTGAATGGCTACGGGCGCAGCCTCGGGCTCGAAGGCCGGTTCGGGCTGGAAGACGGGTTCGGGGTGAGCCACCGTTTCCGGCTCGTCGAATCGATTTCGCTGGAGAGAAGCGTGGCGCGAAACTTCCCGGGAAATGATGACCGGATCATACGTTTCCTGGTGCCGCGGACGACGGATTCCAGCCTCCCTGAAGCCGGTCGCGATCACCGTAATCTTGACCGCGTCTTTCATTTTCTCGTCGAGCACGGCTCCGAAAATGATGTTGGCATCTTCGTGGGCCGCACCCTGAATGATGGTGCAGGCCTGCTGCACCTCGGCCAGTTTCAGCGAATTCGAGCCGGTGATGTTGATGAGGATGCCGCGCGCTCCATCGATCGCGCCCGCCTCGAGCAGCCGCGAAGCGATGGCGCGTTGCGCGGCCTCCACCGTGCGATGTTCGCCGGACGCCGTAGCCGTGCCCATCACCGCGTAGCCCATGCCCGCCATGATGGCTTTCACGTCGGCAAAGTCGCGGTTGATGATGCCGGGAATGGTGATGATGTCGGAAATTCCCTGCACGCCTTGACGAAGAATATCGTCGGCGATGCGGAAGGACTCGAAGAAGCCCGCATTCTCGGCAACGGCGAGCAACTTTTCGTTGGGGATCACAATCGTCGTGTCGACGGACTCCATTAGCTCGGCAATGCCGCGCTCCGCCTGCTGCATGCGCCGTTTGCCCTCAAAGGCAAAAGGCTTGGTAACCACGGCAACCGTGAGCGCGCCCATTTCGCTGGCCAGCGAGGCGATGATCGGCGCCGCGCCGGTGCCGGTGCCGCCGCCGAGGCCGGCGGTGACGAAAATCATGTCCGCGCCTTCGAGGACTTCGATGATCTTGTCCGAATCCTCGAGTGCGGCTTTGCGGCCAATCTCGGGATTCGCGCCCGCGCCCAGGCCATTCGTCAGCTTGACGCCAAGTTGGATTTTGGTGGCGGCGCGCGACATCCGCAAGGCTTGCAGGTCGGTGTTGGCCACGATGAATTCAATGTGTTCCATGCCGGAGTCAATCATGCGATTGACTGCATTATTGCCGCCGCCGCCGACGCCGATGACCTTGATGCGGGCATCGTTGCGGGCTTCTTCGTTGAAGCAGATGCGGAGTCCGTTGTCTTCAGTCATGATTCACCTCCAGGGTCAGTTCTCAGTTGCCAGTTCTCAGTTCTCAGTCGGAACCCAAAACCACCAAATCAAATTTGTCATCCTGAGCGAAGCGAAGGACCTGCTTCTGGCCGCGAGCTACAACCAACACTCCGGCGCAACATCGCGACATGCATTCTCAGTTCCCCCTACGCGCCCTTCCCGGCGAACATGGCCTTCATACGCGAGCCAAAACTTGGCTCCTGTAACCCCCGCGCCAGGCGGGCTCGATGGCCGTAATACAGCATCCCCAACCCGGTCGCGAACTCCGGTTCGGCCAGGAACGACGGCATCTTCGCCATCGGCATCGGCCAGGCCAGACGCGCCGCTTTCCGCAGCACCGATTCCGCCACGTCCAGGATTCCGGGAAGCCGCGAGGCCCCGCCGCTCAGCACGAATCCCGCGATGCAGTGCTCCAGAACGCCGGCGTGGCGCAGGTTCTCGCGCAGCAACTCGAAAAGCTCGCGGGCGCGCGGCTCCAGAATCTCGCCCGCCATGCGCTGTGGCATCATACGCGAAGGCCGGTCTCCCACCGACGGCACCTCGACTTCGTTACCCTCGGGGATCAGCGTCGGCACTGCGTTGCCAAAATGTTTCTTAAGCGTCTCGGCATCCGCCAGCCCGGTGCACATGCCGACCGAAAGATCGCTGGTAAAGTGGTCGCCGCCGATGGGGATGACTGCCGTATGCGCGACCGCCCCCTGCTGGAAGACGATCAGATCGCACGATCCGGCCCCCAGATCGACCAGGCAGACGCCCAGTTCGCGTTCGTCCGCCCGCAACACGGAATCGGCGCAAGCCAGCGGCTCAAAGACGGTATCGTCCACGTGCACCCCGGCCCGATTCACCGCCGACACCAGGTTTTGCGTAGCGCTCGAAGAAGCGGTCACAATGTGCACGCGAACTTCGAGACGCGTGGCCATCATGCCCATCGGGTCCTGTACGCCCGGCTGATCGTCGAGGATGAATTCCTGCGGCAGCAGGTGCAGAATTTCACGATCCGCGGGCAAGGGCACGGTGCGGGCCTTGTCCACGGCCTGGCGGATTTCGTCGCGGCCGATTTCGCGCGACCGCGCGCCGAACGTGATGCCGCCATGACTGTTCATTCCCCGGATATGGGCGCCGGCAATCCCCACCGCCGCATGTTCGATCGGAATGCCGGCCACGTCTTCCGCGTGTTCCACCGCTTTTTGAATGCTGCTGACGGCTTTGTCGAGTTCGGTAATCACGCCCTTGCGCAGGCCTCGCGATTCGCTGATGCCGTGCCCGCGATAACGCAGCCCGTGCTCGCTCACTTCGGCCACCAGCACGGAAGTCTTGGCGCTGCCTACATCAATCGCGGTGATGAAGTTGGGCTCGTGGCTCGCCATAAGAATGCTGGCCGCTAATTCTGCGGAGTCTCCTTCGGTATTCCGGCGCTCGGTTTCTTCTGTCCTGTGCTGACAACGGGTGGCGGCGGGGAAGCAGCCGGATGCTGGGCCACGGGTTTCTTGGCGGCAGCAACCGGGGCCGCGTTTCCAGCCGGCTTCAGCGCAGCTTGATTCACGGGCGCGGATTTGACGGGCGCTGGCTTTAGTGCCGCGGGCGGCGCGACCAGCGCCTGCCTTGCCGGAGCATGGTGAACCGATTTGGCCGCGGCCTTCGGCCTCGGCTTGGTGTCCTTCTTCGCCAGGGCCGGTGGGACCGGACGGTTCACATATTTCTCGTAGTTCACGATCGCCGCTGGTTTCACTCCCGCGGCCATCGCCGCTTTGGCCGCGGCCGGCGTCAAGGCAGGCTGCCGGGCCATCCCTTGCAGGTCGGGGTTTACGATGATCTGGCCGTCGTAACGCAAGTCCACGGATTCGAGCTTGTCGAACTGCTGCCGCCACTGTTGCACGTGGGCTACGTAGGTCTTGTAGCGCTGCAGATAATTTCCCGACCCCAGGTGCACCAGTACCTCGCCGTTGGCATCGGAGGCCAGGACTTTCACATCCTCGGGGTCGCTGAGATCCACCTCGCTGAGTTCCTGCGAATAATGCGCGCCGCTCGAATCGAGTTCACGGACCAGCGCGTTGTAATTCTTCATCCGCGCCGCGCGCGTGGAAAGCGGCTCGCCGGCATTCATGCCCGCGATCACGGCGAACGAATACTTGCGCTTGCTGCCTGGAGCAAGTTCCATCAGCGTGCCGCCAGCGTCAATCAGGGCGATGTGCGAGCCGATGCGGGCAAAGGCAACCGGCGTTCGTTCGTGAATCTCGATACGGAGGCGATTGGGCACAAAGCGCATCACACTCGCCGATTCCACCCAGGGAATCTGCTCCAGTTGCTGTTTGCGCTGTGCCAGGGGAACGAAAAAAATGTTGCGGCCAATGTCTCCGCCCACGACTTCCATGATTTGCGCGTGGGCGACGTGCTCGGCGCCGGCGACTTCAATCTGATCGCTGGAATTAATGCGAAAACGCCAGGAGTGCTTGCCGTAGCGGTAGAGGCCCAACCCGGCGGCTCCGAGAATGGCAAGAATTACGAGCGCCAGGGCAGCCCATAGCAACCGGGTGGCAGTTTTTTTAGGAAGGGACCCGCGCCGGACCGAGACGCGCTTCTGTCCGCGCAGAAATGGAGATTCCTGCTCCGCTTCCAGATCGACAAGGCGTGAGGCGTCGAAAGGCTCGCGCTCGGGAGCCTGGTGCTGAGAAACGTCGCGGGGAAGCGGATACAACTCTTCCTGTAATGCCGTGGAACCTGATTTCCGCGCCACTCTTTCGAGTCAGTTGTCGACAGAAAACCGCTGAGCAAAATTACTATAACTGGTTTTCGCTAATTGAGACAGTGCCAAGTTGGTTCAGCGGCTGGGGCGTTGGTGCGAATTCGGCCGTGTGGAGGCGAACTTCGAATTCAGTTCGAATCTTCAAGCTCAAGCTCGGGAACAACGTTCACGAACGCTTGCCCGTCGTTCACCTCAATCCGCTGGCCCGTCTTCGGACAGACCACGGTGACGCGGCGGTCGGCCGTACGCGCTAAGCTGAGCTGCGAGCGGGTGCGCCACCGCATCTGTTCGATCTGCGCCCGCCGCATTTCGGCCTGCGCACGAATCACACCGGATTGGGCGCGAATCTCGTCCCGGATTTGTTGCCGCACCGTCTCGCGAACACGCTCCGCCTCATCTCGAACCTGCTCGCGAAGTTCGTTCTGGGATCGGGCTATCTCAGCTCCGCCGGTGGAGGTGACCAGGTTGTCTGTGGAGAACTCCTCGCGGCCCAACATTCTCGCCAGCGCCAGGGTTTGCTCGGCACGCGCCGTGATCCGGCAAAACGCGGAACCGGCTTGTTCCGAAGCCCGATGCAGAGCCACGAAACGTCCCTGCTGATATTCGCTGTTCAGTCCCAGCGCCAGTACTCCAAGAACGATCCAGTAAGCGGCTTTGTTTGTGTCCATTGCGGTGGTCCTCACCCTATGGCCGTTGGACGAGCGTCCGGGAAAAAGGTCAACCAACAAAACACTTGCCATAAGATGGAAGTTCCGGCGGCCTCCACGGGCGTCCACGGTGGTCCCCGGAAATTTTCTCGATTTTCCTCTTGACCTTGACGTTACGTCAGGCTCGACGATGGGTTTTGAAAGGCAATCCGATTGACGAAGGACACGATCCGGGCCTATCGCGTGAAGCAGTTCGCTGAACTGGCGGGCATTAGTGTTCGCGCGCTGCACCATTACGACCGGCTCGGGCTGCTGAAACCGCAGCGCACTGCGGCAGGCTATCGCATGTACAGCCTGCGCGATCTGCAGCGGCTGGAGCAGATCGTGGCCCTGAAGTTTCTTGGAATTCCTTTGCAGCAGATCAAGAGCCTGCTCGACCGGAGCGGCCTCGAACTGTCCGGCGCGCTACTTATGCAACGCCGGGTGCTCGAGGACAAGCGGCGGCATCTGGATCGCGCCATCAACGCCATCCGGGACGCCGAAGCGTCGATCAAACCCGGCCGGCAGGCTGACGCTGCGCTTCTTACAAAAATCATCGAGGTGATCGAAATGGAAAACAATACCGATTGGGCAAAGCAGTATTACAGCGCTGCCGCGCTGGAAAAGATTGAACACGGCAAGCAGCGCTGGTCGCCGGAACTGCAGGAACGCGTCACCAAAGAGTGGACTGAACTCTTCCGCGACGTGGAGGCGGCGATTGCGCGAGGGGACAATCCCGCAAGCGAAACGGCGCAAGCGCTGGCAGCACGCTGGAAGAAGTTGGTCGAGGGCTTTACCGGCGGCGACCCCGAAGTGAGCGCCGGCCTCGACCGCGTTTACGCGGACCGCGCGAACTGGCCGGCGAGCGCACAACAGCAGATGGCTCCCTTCAGCGATCCGAAGGTTTGGGAGTTCATCCACAAGGTCACGTCGTGCAAGCCCTGAACTGACCCTGTAACTCGTGCCGGGGCGGGCGTCATCGCGAGCCCGCCCTGAGCGAAGTCGTAGGTCCCATCCGAGCATGCTCGTTAGCCGCCCGCGTCACTAAACTTTGGAGCCGCGATACTTTCAAGCTTCTCCAGGAGCATCGCCCCCAGTTGCGAGACGCTGCCCGCCCCCAACGTCAGCACCATGTCGCCCGGCCGCGCCAGTGCTGCCACCGCAGCCGCAGCGTCCGGAAAAGAAGAAGCGTACGCGGCGCCCCGCTTCCCTGCCCCGGCAATGCGGCTGACCAGAGCTTCGGCGGTGATGCCTGCAATCGGTTTCTCGCTGGCCGGATAAATATCGAGCACGCACAGCGTGTCGGCGTCGGTGAAAGCAGTCGCAAATTCATCCATCAGATCGCGAGTGCGAGTAAAGCGGTGCGGCTGGAAGATCACATGCACGCGCCGGAATCCGCACTGGCGAGCCGCGGCCAGCGTGGCCCGGATTTCCGTCGGATGATGTCCGTAATCGTCAATCACGCTGACGCCCGCGGCCTTTCCCTTGAGCTGGAAGCGGCGATCTACACCGCGAAAACTGTCAAGCCCGGACCGGATCTGCTCCGCCGGAATATCAAGCGCAGTGCCCACTGCAATGGCGGCCGTCGCGTTCAGCACGTTGTGCACGCCCGGAACACGCAGCGTGAACTCGCCGAGATCTTTCTCCTTATAAGTAACCTGGAAGCGGGTAAGCGGGTTGTGCTCTCCTGTACCGTGCGACCTGTCCATGCCGATCAGGAAATCCGATCCTCGGCTCGTCCCGTACGTGGTTACCCGCCGATGAACGCGAGGCAACAAGCGGCGCAGCACCGCGTCATCATGGCAACCAACAACCATGCCGTAAAACGGAACGCGCTCCATAAATTCGAGAAACGTCCGGCGGACGTCGCGCATGTCGCGGTAGCAGTCCATGTGTTCGCGATCAAGGTTCGTGACCACGGAGAGAATCGGAGAAAGCTTCAGGAACGAACGGTCGCTTTCGTCTGCCTCGGCAACCAGGTATTGCGACTTGCCCAGGCGCGCGTTCGAGCCCAGAGCGTCCACGCGCCCCCCAACTACCACTGTAGGGTCAAGGCCACCGGCCGCCAGCACCGCGGCCACCATCGAGGTTGTAGTCGTCTTGCCGTGCATGCCGGCAATCGCGATGCCGTACTTTAACCGCATCAACTCGGCCAGCATCTCCGCCCGCTGAATCACGGGAACGTGCGAGCGACGGGCTTCGGTGACTTCGGGGTTATCAACCGAGATGGCGGAACTGGTCACGACCACGTCGGCGCCGGCGATATTGGCGGCGGCGTGTCCGTCAAAAATGGACGCGCCTAACGCGGCAAGGCGCTGCGTGACCGCCGAATTTCTGAGGTCGGAGCCGGAAATCCGGTAGCCGAGATTCAGCAACACCTCGGCGATCCCGCTCATGCCGATGCCGCCAATGCCAACGAAATGGATGCGCTGAATTTTGGCGAACATAAACCTGGTCTCGAACGAATAATAACGATGAAAGCCGATGATAGACGATTTGACCGCCGAGACGCCGAGGGCGCGGAGGATGAACTCAAAACTGTCATCTTGAGCGAAGCGAAAGACCTATGAATTTGCTGGCAGCGCCAAATGCGGAGGTCCTTCGCTTCGCTCAGGATGACAACCTAAACTTGCGGGATACCGTCAATCACCCGCTCACCGCCAGCCAGCCGCACCACCATTTCCGCGATTTCTTCTACCGCCTTGGGATGCGCCAGCGACTTCGCCGCCGCCGACATGCCCTGCAGCCGCCGTGGATCGCCGATCAGCGCGGCAATCGTATCGACCAGATAGGCCGCGCCCAAGTTACTCTCTTCGACCACCACCGCCGCGCCCACTCGTTCCAGCGCCCGCGCGTTCACGTTCTGATGGTCGTCGGCGGCCGCCGGGAACGGCACAAAAATCGCCGGTTTGCCCGCCGCCGTAATCTCGCCGACCGTGCTCGCGCCCGATCGGCAGACCAGCAAATCGGCGCGGCCAAACGTGTCCGGCATGTCGTCGATGAACTTGTGAACTTCGGCCGAGATTTCCGATTGCTGGTACGCGGCCAGCACGTGATCGTAGTCGCGCTGCCCGGTCTGGTGAATAATGTGGATCCCAAGAATTTTCTCGCGCAGACCGGCGAGCGATTCGATCATCGCTTGGTTGATGGCGCGCGCGCCCTGACTGCCGCCAAAAACCAGCAGCGTGGGCACGCCGCCAATTTTCGGTGGAATAGAAAAAAATGCCGAGCGTACCGGAACGCCGGTCACCTTGCAGTTAGGAAAATATTGGCAAGTTTCCTCGAAGTGCACGGCCGCTGCGGAAACCCAGCGGGCGATCATTCTGTTTGCAAATCCAGGAACGACGTTCGGCTCAAAGGCCAGCGTCGGAAGGCGGCGGCGAATCGCGGCCACCATCGCCGGTCCCGAGGCGTAGCCGCCAACTCCAATCACAACCTCGGGATCGAAGTCCGAGAGCATGCGCGAAGAAGCCGCGATGGCGCGCGGCAAATCTAACATCGTCTTCATCCGCGTCGTGAGGCTGACATTTTTCAGCGCGCCGACTTGAATCAGTTCGAGCTTGAATCCCGCCTGCGGCACTAGCCGCGTCTCGATGCCGCGGGCTGTTCCGATGAAAAGAACCTCGGCACCGAACTGCTTCTTTAGTTGTTGGGCTATGGCCAGCGCCGGAATCACATGGCCGCCTGTGCCCCCGCCCGCGATGACGATGCGCATAACTTTAATTCACTCGCAGCCGCTTTGCTAGGTCGAGCAATTGCTCAGGAAGGCCTTCGAAGTTCCACGCGATTCCGGGGTTTTGCACCGTGTCGTGCAAGGCCTGCCCCATCAAGGAGAGCAGGTCATGAAAATCATCAGGCAGGTCTTGGTCAGTCCAATCGCGCTCCCATCCTTCCGATGCGCAAAAAAACAGATCGACCGCCCAGCAGTTTGCATTCGTCCGTCCCACGCCAGAAAGAAACTCTAGCAAATCCTCAAGACTTTTCTTTAGACCAGTCAAATCAGTCGGACTCGCAAGAACGCCCCGGTAGACACTTCCCAGGAGCGGCTTTAGTTCGGGCGAAACCGCTTCTCCATCGCGAGGTTTTGCTATAGCGGCCCAAGCATCGTCGAATCCCGGCATTATCGCCTCATTCCTTATCCGGTTCCATCTCGCCAAGGACCGCTTGACTCCGGGGTTTCCTGAACATGCCGAACCAGTCGATTCAGCGACTCCCCATACGGCGCGCGTGCAATTCCCCGTTCCGTGATAATGGCCGCCACATATTTTGCAGGCGTCACGTCGAACGCTGGATTTTCGATCTCGACTCCATCTGGCGTCATTTGTTTTCCGGCGATGTGGGTGATTTCTCTGGCGTTGCGCTGCTCGATGGGAATTTTGCTGCCGTCGGGCGTGTCGAGATCGACAGTGGAGATCGGCGCGGCGACGTAGAACGGGATGCCGTGTTCTTTTGCCAAGACAGCGACCGTGTAGGTGCCGATTTTGTTGGCCACGTCTCCGTTGGCGGCGATGCGGTCGGCGCCGACGACTATGGCTCCGATCTTGCCTTGCTGCATCATGGCACCCGCCATGTTGTCGGAGATGACGGTGGTGGGGATGCCGTCTTTCATCAACTCCCAGGCGGTCAGGCGCGAGCCTTGCAGAAAGGGACGCGTCTCGTCGGCGTAAACGTGAATTTTCTTGCCTGCTTCCACGGCGGCTCGGATTACGCCTAGCGCGGTGCCGTAGCCGGCGGTGGCTAGGGCTCCGGCATTGCAGTGGGTCAGGACGCCGCCGCTTGCGGGCATGAGCGTTGCGCCGTGGCGTCCCATGGCCTGGTTGGCGGCGATGTCTTCGGCGTGCACGCGCTGGGCTTCTTCGACCAGTGCCTGCTGGATTTGGGCGATGGGGCGGATGCGGAGAGAGTCGAATTTCTCCGTCATGCGGCGGATCGCCCAGAATAGGTTGACGGCGGTGGGGCGCGTCTGGCGGATAGCTTCGCAGATCTGGTCGAAATCTTTCTTGAGATCGGCGGTGTTTTCGGCTTTGGAATTTTTCACTCCGAGGGCTATGCCCATGGCAGCGGCCACGCCTATGGCAGGCGCTCCACGGACAACCATGTTGCGGATACCGTCGGCCACCTGCTGGTGCGTGGTGCAGGTTACATAGACTTCTTCGGTGGGCAGCTTCGTCTGATCGATGAAGACTACGCCGGATTGGGTCCATTCGAGAGTGTGGATCATGAGTTGGTCGTTGGTCGTTCGTCGTTCGCTGTTCGCAATCAAATGCTAAGTGCCAAGTGCTCTCTTCGCACATCATTTGCCGTAAAGATCGAGATGAAATTCGCGGGCGCGGCGGCTTCTTCTACACTCGGACGGCCTTTGGCATCCTCGCGCTCGACCAGGCACATCGCGCCGACAACTTTGAAGCCGAATTCACGGGCGGCTTCGATGGCCTGCACGGTGGATGAGCCGGTGGTGCACACATCGTCCACGATCACCACGCGCGCGCCTTTTTCTCGGAAGCCTTCGATGCGCTGGCCAGTGCCATGCTGTTTCTCGGCCTTGCGCACGAGGAAGCCGTTGAGAGTTCCGCTGATGACGGCCACGGCTACGACAATCGGGTCGGCGCCCATGGTGAGTCCGCCGATGGCGTCGGCGTGCCAGCCTTGGCTGCGCATTTCATCGAGGAAAACCTGGCCTACGAGTTGCGCTCCACGGGCGTCGAGCGTAGTGGTGCGGCAATCGATGTAATAGTCACTGGTGCCGCCTGAGGACAACTGGAATTCGCCGAGTCGAAATGATTTCTGCGCGAGCAGTTTCAACAGTTCTTGACGTGCAGCAGACATGAATTTCTACGATAGCACGGGCCCAGCCCCTCAAGGGGCGATCGCTTTCGAGGGGCGTTTGGTATCGCTAAAGCGATACCCTGATACGAAGCCTTCTCTTTCAGCAGCATTCTCCATTTGCTACTGATTGAGTTTCTCCAGATGCCGAAAGCCGTCCGTAGCCGCGAACATGGCTACGGTGATGGTTCCGTTGTAGGCCATGTGGACGAGCACTCCGGCGGCAACGGAATTGGTTTTGGCCCGGACGATCGTCAAGACGAGGCCCACCAGAAAGATCACGAGCACCGGTCCCCACGAGAACAGAAGTTGTGCGCCGTGCAGAGAGGCGAAAGCGAGGGCGGTGATGAAAACGGCAAACGTCACTCCGAGGCGGCGGGCGAGCACGGGATAAAGGAAGCCTCGGAAGAAAAGCTCCTCCATCAAGGGCGCGAGGGTAACGCTGAGGATGCCTAGCGCCCAGGCTTCGGCGGGGGTGCGGAAGAAGCTGTCGATGGGCAGTTCTTTTGGAATCGGCAGAAAATGCGCCACCGCCTGCAGAGCGAGAGAGAGAACAAAGCCCGCCAGCACATAGACGGCGACATTCGAAGGCCAATTCCAATGGATGGCGGCGAGAAAATCCGGACGACGGCGCTCCCGCGTGACGAGAACATACATGTAAGCGAGGATGAGGAGATAAGCGAGGGATTGTCCGGCAACAACGACCAGAGGGACGCGGGCAATCTCGCCCAGGCCTGTGTGCGGATACACCCGCCAGCGGGCGACGAGCAGCACGGTAAACACGCCCACGAAGAGGGCAACGATGGTCAGGAAAATTAGCCGCAGCACATCCCAGCCGTTCCAGGCGGGATCGGGCGGCGCGGTGGGGACGAGTTCGGCGGGCAGGGCGTTGGAAAAGTTGGCTGCTAACGGCAACCCGGCATCGCTATGACTGTCGGCATCGGCCGAGCTGCGCTCGGCTGGATAGCCGGGGGCGGCTGTCCCTACGCGGACAGGCGGGGCCGCTTGTCCCTCCACGGGCGAATCCGTGGGCGGCGTCTCCTGGGGATCGCCGGGAAAGTTCACGCTACTTCCCCGCTTTTTGCTGCGTCATTTTTTGCCAAGTCGTTTCTTGCCGAGCCATTAAAATACGCAGTCAGCGCCTGGCCGGTGTAGGATTTTTTCACGCGCGCCACTTGTTCGGGGGTGCCCTGGGCTACGATGCGGCCGCCTTCTTCTCCGCCTTCGGGACCGAGATCGACAATCCAGTCGGCATTGCGGATGACATCGAGGTTGTGTTCGATGATGATGACCGTGTTGCCGAGATCGGTGAGGCGGTGCAGAACGTCGAGCAACTTGCGCACATCGTCGAAATGTAATCCGGTGGTCGGTTCGTCCAGCAGATAAAGAGTTTTTCCGGTCTGGCGCTTGCTGAGTTCGCGGGCCAGCTTGATACGCTGGGCTTCGCCTCCGGAGAGAGTCACGGCAGATTGACCGAGGTGAATGTATCCTAGTCCGACATCGACCAGGGTTTGCAGCTTTTGTCTGACCTGCGGAATGTTTTCGAGAATCGGAAGGACATCGGATACGGGCATCTCGAGCAGATCGGCGATGGAATAGCCGTTGTAGCACACCGACAGCGTTTCGTGGTTGTAGCGGCGTCCGCCGCAGACTTCGCACTGCACGTAAACGTCGGGCAGAAAATTCATTTCGATGCGGCGCTGGCCCTCGCCCTGGCAGGCTTCGCAGCGTCCGCCGGCGACGTTGAAGGAGAAGCGGCCGGGCTTGTATCCGCGCTCGCGCGATTCGGGCAGCATGGCGTAAAGATCGCGAACCGCCGAGAAGATGCCGGTGTAGGTGGCGGGATTGGAGCGTGGGGTGCGTCCGATGGGCGACTGGTCGATGCGAATGACCTTGTCGATCAGCTCGGCTCCGCTGATGGCTTTGTGCGTGCCGGGCTCCTCGCGCGAACGATAGAGCTGCTTGGCGAGTGCGCGGTAGAGAATGTCATTGACCAGGGTTGACTTGCCCGAGCCGGATACACCGGTCACCACCGTCATCACGCCCAGTGGAAACACGACATCGAGATTCTTGAGATTGTTCTCGCGCGCGCCGAGCACGGTGACGGCTTTCCCATTCGGGCTGCGGCGCTCGGAAAGCATGGCGATGCGCTGGCGTCCGGCGATGTAGGCGCCGGTGAGCGAGGCGGGTGAAGCCATGATTTCGGCGGGCGTCCCGCTCGCGACCAACTCGCCGCCATGACGGCCTGCGCCGGGGCCGAGGTCGATTACGTAATCGGCGCGCCGGATGGTTTCTTCATCGTGCTCGACGACGAGCACGGTGTTGCCGAGGTCCCGCAAATTTTCGAGCGCGGCGAGAAGACGCCCGTTGTCGCGATGATGCAGGCCGATGGAAGGCTCGTCGAGCACGTAGAGAACGCCGCGCAGCTTGGAGCCGATTTGCGTGGCTAGGCGAATGCGCTGGCCTTCCCCACCCGAGAGTGTGGCGGCGGAGCGGCCGATCGACAGATAGCCCAGTCCGACGTTGTGCAGGAATTCGAGGCGCTCGGTGATTTCGTGCGCGATGCGTCCAGCAATCGTTTGTTCCCGGCCGGTTAGTTTGATCTTGCGCGCGGCGTCTAGCGCGCGCGCGATTGGCAGGTTGGTGAAATCGGCGATCGACATGCCGTTCACTTTTACGGCCAGGCTTTCTGGACGCAGCCGCTTGCCTTGGCACACCGAGCATTCGGTCGCCGACATGTAGTCGAGCAAATATTCGCGATAGGTGTCGGAAGTGGAGGCTTCGAGATTCTGCTTGAGGTGGCCGAGAATCCCGAGAAAACCAGTTTTGCTTCCACGCTGCGGCTCGCCGTTCAGCAGCAGGTTCTGAATCTTGTCGGGAAATTTCTCGAAGGGCATTGTCAGGTCGAGGCCGTAGGCTTGGGCCAGCAACTGCAGCCCGTGAATCAGGTTCTGTGATGCCGATCCGGGACCCAGGCCACCGTCAAGCAGCGGCTTCGACCAATCGACAATCACTTTGGCCGGATCCAGATCGTACCTGCTTCCGAGGCCATGGCACTCGGGACAGGCTCCATAGGAACTGTTGAATGAAAACGATCGCGGCTCCAGTTGCGGAACGCTGATGCCGCAGTCGGGGCAGGCGAGACGCGCCGCGTAGAGCGTCTCGTCTCCGTTGACAACCGCGACCAGGACGAGGCCACCGCCGAGTTTCATGGCCAGTCCGACGGAAAGTTCGAGGCGATGTTCGATTCCGGGCTTCACCAGCAGACGATCGACGACCACTTCGATGGTGTGGTTCTTGCGCTTGTCGAGCGCGAGGTCGTCTTCCAGGTTCACCAGTTCGCCATCGACGCGGGCGCGGGAGAAACCGTGCTGGACAAGCTTCTCCATTTCTTTTTTGAATTCACCTTTGCGGCCGCGAGCGATGGGCGCCATGATCATGACGCGGTCATCGGGCGTCAGCGACATGACGCGCTGCACGATCTGCTCCGCGGATTGGCGGGTGATGGGCTTGCCGCAATTCGGGCAATGAGGTACGCCGATCGAAGAGTAGAGCAGGCGCAGATAATCGTAGATCTCGGTAATGGTGCCTACGGTCGAGCGCGGACTGCGGCTGGTGGTTTTTTGCTCGATGGAAATCGCCGGGCTGAGGCCGTCGATCGAATCGACGTCGGGCCGCTCCATCTGATCAAGAAACTGGCGGGCGTAGGCCGAAAGCGTTTCCACGTAACGCCGCTGGCCTTCAGCGTAAATCGTGTCGAAGGCGAGCGAGGATTTGCCCGAGCCGCTGAGACCCGTAATGACCGTCAAAGTGTTGCGGGGAATCTCGACGTCGATATTCTTCAGGTTGTGCTGGCGCGCGCCGCGCACCGAAATCCGGGTGATGGCCATTTTACGTAGTACTTTATGGACTTCCGTAACGTGGACGGGTCCTAAGAAATGTTGGAGAGTGGAGATACGCAGTCCGATTCCCGTATCTTATTTGTTAACAGCAGCGGGGGTCAAATGCGGATAAAGTCAAATATTTGCAGCCGCGCGCTTCACCAGGAGGCTGCCAGTAAAGGGTATTATTGTGAGTGCACTTTTCGTAGTTTTCTTAGTCAGCAGCACTGCCATTTTGACCGTAGTTTTGGGAATTTTTGGCGCGTATTGCGCGATTAACGCGGTGCTGGCCGCCATTGATCCCTCGCGACCATCCCACCGGCTAGCGCAATTGGTACCGCATCAGAGCCCCGCCAGCGGCGACTAGCCGCGCACCTGTATTTTTCCTCTACTGTTGCTGGGGCGGTGCCTGCGACGGCGGAACGGGTACTCCGCCAGGCTGCTGCTGTCTCCGTAACATCTCCATTATCTGCTCCGGAGTCCTCGGCCCGGCGTTGGGCTGACTTGGGTCCGGTTGCGCCGGTTGAACCTGAGCATTGGCATTGGTGTCGGCCGCATCGGGCTGCGCGGGCTGGTTTTGGTCGTCGGCGGTGGTGTCGTCGGCGTTTTCCTGATCGTCTTCCTTGAGGTCTTCGGCCTCGCCAGCCGACGGTTGGGCTTGCACAGCCATGGGTTGTGCACCGCCCGGTTGCGGAAACTGCTGGTTGAACGGACGCGGAAACATTGGGTTCGGAGGCATTGGTTGCGGACTGTTCTGATAGACGTTCGCGGCGGTCTTGTTCTCTCCCGTGGCCGACGGCTTCACCGAAAGCAGCACGCTCGAAACCGCGGTCGGGTCGGTACTGGAACCGACCATCACGTAGTTAAACGAGGAGCCGTTGAGCAATACGGCCAGCACATCGCGCGGCGCTCCCGGACCAAGGTGGGTCACCACGCGCTCGTTGGCGGCGTTCGAGCCCGTTGGAATATCAATCGTAGCGCCCGTCAGCTTGCGCACGTTGCGCAGGATTTCGCCCAGCGTGGAATTCTGAGCCGAGATCTCCAGCAAACCGCCCTGGAAGGTAACTTTCGCTGGCGTCGCCGGGATCTGCTCCATCGGCACCTGACTTAGCGGACCACTCGGCATCTGCGGGAGCGCGACGGGCGTCGGGGCCTTATGGGAGCTGTGCCGAGGGGCAGCGGCCGGCGCGGTATCCGTGGTACTAGTCGGATCAGCGGCGGTCTGAGCCAGAAGCGCCGGAGCTGTCAGCAAGAGCCCCAAAGCCATGCATTTACAAATACACTGCATTAGATTCCCCGTTTTTGGCGAGCGACTACTAGGGCCGGTGCGGCCTAGCTGATTTTACCACTGCTGGAAGAACGCCGCCGGGCCGATGTTCTTGCGCATCGATGACGAAAGGTCTATTGCAGGTGTCGACCTGACAAGCATTACGGCTGTCTTCGGCGCGGGCGTAAAATGCCAGCGGAGGCTTTCGCTTTGAGGCATGCTTCGGAACCCGCCCTCCGAAATCGACGGGGTTGCCGACCGTGGTTATGGCTGCTGCTGCTGGCAACATCGGTCGAGGCTTCGCCGGCCCATGCCCAGACCTGCCAGAGCGCCGCCGATATGGAGGCCTCGGCGCGATCAGCACTGGAAACTGCGGCCAACCACTACTTCGAAATGGCGGCCCGCGGCGATGTGGGGGCCTTGAAGCAGCACTCCATTGCCGCCGTGGCAGCCAACTTTGCCGGCATCGAAGTAGCGGTCAAAGAAAACCAGGACGCGTTCGCGGCCGCCCAAGCCACGGTGCGGCCGCCTTTCCTACTGGCCGCCGAAGGCCCGGAACCGCTGGCACGGGCTGAATTTCTTTGCGGAGTATTTGGGAAGTCGGGCCAGACCAAGGACAGCGCGGTGTTTGTCCTGAACAATCTGCCCCCGGGCAAATATGGCGTCACCATTCTCGACGTGAGCGGCGGCAAGACGGCTATGACGCTCACGCTGGTGCTGGAGCAGGCTGGCCCCGACTGGAAGCTGGCCGGCTTTTATGCGAAATCCGCCCAGGCGGCCGGACACGATGGCGCATGGTTCAGCCAGCGCGCCCGCGATTTCAAAGCGAAATCTCAGAATCACAACGCCTGGCTGTATGATCGCGAGGCCATCGTCCTGTCCGCTCCCGTGGACTTCATGAGCACGCTCGCCACCGACAACCTTTATGACGAACTCCAGGCCGTGCAACCCGCCGATGTCCCCTCGAACGGCAGCACCGTGGAAATCAGCGCCGCCGGCAAACGCTACCGGCTGACCGAAATCTTCCCCCTGGCTGCAGGCAACGATCTCGACGTGGTGGTGAAGTATCAGGCCGCCGACGTGTCGGATACGGCGCGCACCTTTCAGGAGAATACGGTCGTGATCAAGGCGCTGATAACGAAGTATCCCGAATTTCGCGACGCTTTTGCCGGAGTGGTGGCGCGGGCGGTCGATCCTTCCGGCCACGACTACGGTACGCTGCTGGCGATGAAGGACATCAAGTAAATCGCGGATAGGGTCATCGCCGGATCGGGTGATCGGGTGATTTAAACTCAAGGGCCTTTGACTTTCGATCACCCGATGGCCCGATCACCGGATCACCCGATCGCTTTATTGCGCTTCTTGCCTTCCCCGCCACGCGGGACTACTATTTTTGAGGGTCATTCCACCGCAACCAACCTCTCTCACTCGAACTCGTCTTAGGAGGACGTATGGGCATCGCACCTTCCCCAATCCAGATTGATTCACGCGTCAGCGACTTCATCGCGAAACCACGCAAAATGCTGATCGACGGCAAGTGGGTGAACGCCGTCTCGGGCAAAACTTTCCCAACCTATAACCCAGCCACCGGCGAAGTTCTGGCTCAGGTCGCCGAAGGCGATCGCCAGGACATCGACCTTGCCGTGAAGGCCGCGCGCAAAGCGTTTGACAGCGGTCCGTGGTCGCGCCTTACTGCCTCCGATCGCGGCAAGCTGGTCTGGAAACTGGCCGACCTGCTGGAAGAGCACCTGGAAGAATTCGCGACGTTGGAAACACTTGACAATGGCAAGCCGCTCACTGTGGCGCGCGCCGCCGATGTTCCACTCGCCGTCGATATGTTCCGCTATATGGCGGGGTGGGCGACCAAACTCGAAGGCACCACGATTCCGCTCTCGGTAATGTACACACCGGGCGTGAACTACCACGCTTACACGCTCCGCGAGCCGGTGGGCGTTGTGGGCCAGATTATCCCGTGGAATTTCCCGTTGCTGATGGCGGTGTGGAAGCTGGCGCCGGCGCTGGCCTCGGGATGCACAGTGGTGCTGAAGCCAGCCGAGCAGACTCCACTCTCGGCCCTGCGTCTTGGCGAACTGATTATGGAAGCCGGATTCCCGGATGGCGTGGTCAACATCGTCCCAGGATACGGCGAGACTGCGGGCGCTGCGCTGGCGGCGCACGACCTGGTCGATAAGATTGCTTTTACCGGATCAACCGAGGTGGGCAAGCTGATCGTCCACGCAGCTACGGGAAATCTGAAGAAAGTTTCTCTGGAACTCGGCGGCAAGTCGCCGAACGTCGTGTTCAAAGATGCCGATCTGGACACGGCGATTGGCGGGGCGGCCAGCGCCATTTTCTTCAATCACGGACAATGCTGCTGCGCCGGTTCGCGTCTCTATGTGGAGCGGCCAGTTTTCGATCAAGTGGTTGATGGCGTGGCCGCGAAGGCGAAGAAGATCAAGGTCGGTTCAGGACTGGATCCGGCGACCTCCATGGGCCCGCTGGTTTCCGAAGAACAGCTGCAGCGTGTCTGCAACTATCTCGAGATCGGAATGGCCGAAGGCGCCAAGGCGGCATCCGGCGGACGAAAAATGGACGGCCCGGGATACTTCGTCGAGCCCACCGTCTTAGTCAACACCACCGACTATATGAAGGTCGTGCAGGAAGAGATCTTCGGGCCGGTGGTTGCGGCGATTCCGTTCGACGATCCGGAGGAGTTGCTGAATCGGGCCAACGACTCGGTGTACGGTCTGGCGGCGGGCGTCTGGACGAAGGACGTCTCGAAAGCGCACCGGACGGCAGCCCTGCTGCGCGCCGGAACCGTCTGGATCAACTGCTACAACATCTTCGACGCGGCGTTGCCGTTTGGCGGATATAAGCAGTCGGGCTGGGGACGCGAGATGGGGAAGGACGTGCTTAATCTCTACACTCAGACCAAGGCGGTGTGCGTCAGGGTGTAAGCCGATCGGCTTGAAAACAAAAGGCCACGCTGCAAGATCAGCGTGGCCTTTCTTTTTGTCTTGTCTACGACCTGGCACTTACGCTGCTGCTTGTTGTTGATAGGCCGGGACGAAGGACTCGGCTACAAAGGCTTCGAACTTCGTTGACGTTGTGTTGGCGGCGGAACGCGGTTCCAGTGCGCGCATGTGCCCGGTGTTCAGGGCGCCTGCCATCTCCAGGATCAGGCCGGCAAAGTTGTCGGACATTCCCATTTGCACCATCGCGGATCGAATCTGATCGTCGGGCGCATGGATGTATCCGAGATTGGGTTTGCCGATGGCCTTGCCGATAATGGCGGCGGCTTCCGTGTAGTCGATATCGCGCTGCCCTTGCAGCTCTCGCGTCTGCTTGCCCTGGAACTCCAGCCGTGAGAGAGCGTCGGCTGCGGCTGCTCCTATGTCGCGGGTGGCGATCATGGGGAGTTTCAGATTCGGACTGACGGGTCCGATCATACTGCCAGCCATGCGAATGACTCCCACTTGCGGCAGCGTGTTTTCCATAAAGTAGCCGGCACGCAAGTGGAGTACGTTCGTCCCGTCGATCTGGTTGAGCTTCTGTTCGAGTTCGTGGAGGCCGCCAACGGGTCCGGTTCCGCTGGCTTTGTCGGCTCCGAAACTGCTGAGCGAAACAACCTTCTTGACCCCCGCGTTTCGTACTGCCGCCGCGATCGCGTCGCTGACGCGATCCTGGTAAGCGCGGTACTCGTTGCTGGTTAGGTTGGGTGGAATCATGACGTAAGCTGCATCAGCTTTATGGAAAGCTTTGGTCAGAGCGGACGCGTCGGTGACGTCACCGATGAATATCTCCGCACCGTCCGCCGCGAGAGATTGTAAGCGAGCCGCGTCTCTGCCGACGACACGAACTTTCTGCCCGCGGGCAAGAAGGTTCTTCGCCGCTACGCGTCCAGTGTTGCCGCTGGCTCCAAGAACGACGTACATATTGGCCTCCATTCGTATTTTAGATCTGGATGTTTGGATTGGATGCGGCGAACTCCGGTTTGGGCTCCGGGCGAACGTAAACGCACCAAGATCAATGAGGCAGCGTTTATACAGGAGAAGGATTGGAGGCGCGGGTGAGAATCGAACTCACGATAGAGGTTTTGCAGACCTCGGCCTTACCACTTGGCTACCGCGCCCTATACCATGTCCTGACGAAAAGCCCGCGCGGGGACGGGGCTTGCGAAAAATCTGGAGCGGGAGACGGGATTTGAACCCGCGACTTCGACCTTGGCAAGGTCGCACTCTACCACTGAGTTACTCCCGCCCAACTTCTTGAGTATAAACGACCCCGTCCCACGGGAGCAAACGTGGCTTTCACGGCGCACGTAGAGAACTGTTTTTGCCGTCTGCAAGGTCCCCGGACTCTTGAAAATCGGCTGTTGCTTCATGTATACCGATACTATACACTATACAGAATGATCAAGAGCTTCCGGCACAAGGGTGTCGAGCAGTTCTTCAAAACCGGATCAAAGGCGAAGATTCAACCCAAGCACGCGGAAAAACTGAGACTGCAACTGGCCGCGCTGGACAACGCCAAGTCCGAGAAGGACATGAACGCACCCGCCTGGAGGCTGCATCCTTTGCACGGCGATCTGGAAAACCACTGGTCGGTGGAGGTCAGCGGCAACTGGCGGCTGACGTTTAGATTTGAGGGCGAAGATGCCGTGCTGGTGGACTATCTCGACTACCACTGAGAGGTTTTTATGAGCATGCACAATCCGCCGCATCCCGGAAGCGTTCTACGAGAGTATCTGGGGACGATGTCGGTCACAGACACCGCCAAGCACCTGGGAGTGACTCGGGCCGCCCTGTCGCGCATTTTGAATGGGAGCGCGGGAATTTCGGCAGTCATGGCGCTGAAGTTGTCCGATGCCCTCGGCACCAGCCCAGACCTATGGATCGGGATGCAGGCCCAGTATGATCTGTGGCGAGCATCCCAGCGCCATCATCAGCGGATCTCTCCATTTTCCGCGAGAGCGGAATACGCGCGCCCTGGCAAAGCGCTCGCGAGATCCAGCGGAAAGACCCGCGCCCGTGCGACTCGGTGATACATGCGCGGTTTACGGCCGTGCATTGGGGCCGCTGATTCTGGATCCTTACCTTCAGTACTGCTTCCCTACTGCGGGCTGACTGGCCGCGGTGATCTGGTTGCGGACATCCCACAGATCTTTGTACAGCCAGCTTTCCATCCTCTGCTGCAACACTTCCACGGGCGTTCCCATGGTACCGACGACCCGGCCTCCGATGACGCGCTCGGCGAGTTTGAGGTGGTGGAAGCGGAAGATCTGCATGCGTTCGTCGAAATCGAGCAGGCGCTCGGCGACGTCATGCAGGCCGAAGAACTCCTGGTGACGGCGATACAGTTCGCCGACGGTAAGCGAGGCGCGGCTGAGCTGCTCGTGAAACACGTGGCCCAGGCGCGGGCCGACGTGCAGCAGCGAAAGGAATCCGGGAGAATCCAGGCCGCTGCCGTGGCCGAGGCCGGCGCGAATGATGTGGTAGTCGTAGGGAGAGATCGTCTCCAGAATGTGCAGCAGCCCGATGGCAGGTTCGAGCAGCGAGATCGCGCGACGGATCAAGCGCGTCGTATCGCAGTAGTCGCCGTGTTCCAGCGCGTCTAGAGCGCGGCCGAGTTCAAAGGCCGCGCCTTTCATGAGCAATTCCGAGCTCTGGTGCACCACCAGAAAGGTCATTTCGTCTGGGTGCAGCAGATCCGCGGGCGGCTTTTGCAGGGCTAGCAGTTCGTCGGTACGCAGATAGCGCTCGTAGTCGGTTGCTCCCTTGCCGGGAAGAATCGGTTTGGTGAATTCGTCGCGATGTGCCATGCCGACCTGTTTACGACTGCAAGTGTTCCGCCGGATGGTGCGGTGACCACTGCGGATCTTCGTCCGCGGCTACGATTTCGCCGTCGCGCATGTGGACAATGCGGTCGCCATACTCGGCGGCCTCGGGATTGTGAGTAATCATCAACACCGTCTGTCCCAAGTCCTTGTTCGACTGGCGCAGCATGTCGAGGACGACCTTGGAGCTTTTCGAATCCAGATTGCCGGTGGGCTCGTCGGCCAGCACGATGGCGGGGCGATTGATGAGCGCACGGGCCAGCGCGACTCTCTGCTGCTCGCCGCCCGAGAGTTCATTCGGCCTGTGCTCCAGACGCTGGGCGATGCCGAGCATCGCCGTGATCTTCTTGAGGAAGGCAGGATCGGGCGCCGCCCGACCGGCAATATCCACCGCGATCTCGATGTTGGAGCGCGCGCTCAGGGTAGGCAAAAGATTGAATTTCTGGAAGACGAATCCGATCTTGCTCTTGCGCAACCGGGTACGCTCGCCGTCGGACAGCGTGGCAAAATCGACGCCATCAATGATGACGCTACCCGAGTCGGCGCGGGTCAGTCCACCGAGCAGATAAAAGAGCGTGGACTTGCCGCTTCCCGAAGGCCCCACGATGGTGACGAATTCTCCTCTATGCACGCTGAAGGAAACCCCGCGCAGGGCGGGCACGTCAACTTTGCCGACCCGGTAGGTTTTGCGCAGATCCCTGGCTTCGATGAAGACCGACATCCAGTGGAAACGATATCACAGGAAGTAGCGCGATTGAGACATTGAAGCATTGCGACCTTGAAGCATTGCTCAATCCCTCACTGGCCGCTAATGATTCAATACCTGAATGATTCATTGGCTCAATCAGTTCTACGCCACCGTCGCGTGCTCCTCATCCTTTGCGCGCGTGTGAACTTCAATGTGCCGTTTGGGACCGCGCTTGCGCACCAGCAACAGGCGGATGCGTTCCAGCAATTCTGCGGGTTCGTACATTCCCTTGGCCAGAAAGAGGTCGGCCAGCGTTTCGCGTTCGTAGACTTTGGCGTGGCCGGAGATCAGCACGGCTGGAGTCTGCGGAGAAACACGTTTGATTTCTTCGACCAGCCGCGCGCCATCCACGCCGGGCATCATCAGGTCGCTGAGCACCAGGTCAACCCCGCCGCGGCGGAAGGCTTCGAGCGCCATTTCGCCGTTGTTGCACGCAAGCACGCGGTAGCCTCGCGTTTCCAGCAGGATTTTGCGGATGGAAAGCGCCTGTTCGTTATCGTCCACGCAGAGAATCGTTTTTTTGGGTTTCATTGACCTGACCGGGAGATTGTTGTCACAAATGTTTTCTGAATTCGATACCTGATTTCTTTTTTTAACTGGGAGCGAGGTGAATACTAAACAGAATCGCCGCGTTGGCAAAGTAGCGCGCTCGCCAATGGCACTCCGGTGTTTGGCAAAGTCGTGCCATCGGCCGGAGAGCCGCGCCGGTCGCCATGTTTCGATCTGCTAGATGGGAATGGTCACTTCCCCGCGGAGAACTTCTACACAATTTCCACCGACACGCACATTGACGATGTGGTTATCCTGCTTTTTTGCGCGGACGAAAATGCGGCTGGGACGGCGCATTTCGAGCCCCTGCTCGATCAAAACCTGCTCCTCGCTGGCAGCCACGCCGTGAGCCACCATCCAAGCGGCGCAACATCCGGCGGCGGAGCCGGTGGCGGGATCGTCGCCATTGTAAAAAGTCATGCGGGCATGGAGGCGGGCCTGGGGATCGACTGTCTCGCGGCAAACGAAATAAAAAAACTTCGCGCCGCTGCGCGCGAGATACTCGGCGGCGCCGTCGAGATCAAGGCGCAGTTTCTGCACCTTCGCCAGCGACCGCAGCGCGACCATGGTAAAAGGCACGCCGGTGGAGACCGTCTGAATGGGAGCGGAGTCGTCGAAATCAGCCGCGCTCAGGCCGGTGAGGCGCGCGACCGCCGCTACCTCGTGGATCGCGCCGAACTCCGGGTCTTTCTGCGTCATCTCCCCGAAGACGGGCATCCCGGGTTCTTCGGTGAACCGCACCGGCACCGTGCCCACGTTGAGATCGAGACGGACCTCGTTTGGGTTGGCGGCTGCTCCGCCCTCGCCACGCAGAACAAAAGCGGTACCCAGCGTAGGATGGCCGGCGAAGGGCAGCTCCTCCTGCACGGTGAAGATGCGCACGCGTACCCCGCGAGTTTTTTCCGCAACGGCATCGCCCGGAAGAATGAAGGTAGTCTCGGAGAGATTCATTTCACGTGCCAAGTCCTGCATGTGCTCGGTACTGAGACCGCGTCCGTCCAGGAACACGGCCAGCGAGTTGCCAGTCAGGGCGCGCTCGGTGAAGACATCGACTTGCACCATGGAGAACTTTCGCGATGAAGTGGCCATATCTGATAGATTACCCAACTTCATTTCGCGCTCCAGGATTTTGCGACCCTCGGATTTCGCGATCTCAGATTTGGCCGTCCAGGCACAGTCGAGGCCCGATGCGATACCATAACTCCTGCCGCGAAACGTGCCGGGTTCTGTTTGACCAGACGTTGGCTGCTGGATACGCTATTCTCTACTAATGTGATAGGGTTAACAACGCGCCGGCCATCCATCTCATAAAACTACGCGAGGAACCAACATGTCGCTACGCATCAATTCTGAAGCTCCCAACTTCACCGCTGAAACCACCCAGGGCACGATCAACTTTCACCAATGGATCGGCGACGGCTGGGCCATCCTGTTTTCGCACCCCAAGGACTTCACCCCCGTATGCACGACCGAACTGGGCTACATGGCAGGCCTGCAACCGGAGTTCGCCAAACGCAACACGAAGATTATCGGCCTGAGCGTGGACCCGGTCGCCAGTCACGGCAAGTGGGCCGCCGACATCGAGGAAACGCAGGGTCACAAGGTGACCTATCCGATGATCGGCGATCCGGAACTCAAAGTGGCGAAACTCTATGACATGCTGCCCGCCGAAGCTGGCGCCAGCTGCGAAGGCCGCACCGCGGCCGACAACGCCACGGTGCGCACCGTGTTCGTGATTGGGCCGGACAAAAAAATCAAACTGATGCTGATCTATCCCATGAGCAGCGGACGCAATTTCGACGAAGTGCTGCGCGCGCTCGATTCGATCCAACTCAATGCTAAGCACAACGTCGCCACGCCCGTGAACTGGAAGCCTGGCCAGGACGTCATCATCCCAACATCGGTCACGGAGGAGCAGGCCAGGCAGAAGTATCCGGCCGGCTTTAAAACACTGAAACCATATTTGCGGGTGGTGGCGCAGCCAAAATAGTGTTGTGTGAAGGCGGGTTGCGGAAGCAGGGCTTGAGTAGCGCCGGCGTCTCGCCGCGTATCGCGCAGGCTGCTCGCCACGCCGCTGGGAAAAGTGGAACTGGCCCACAACCAAGGGGTGGGCCACAATTGCAAACGCCCGGACAGCAGAGCTAGGATGGCGCCATGAGGATAAGGCCATGAGCAAGCATCGTCCCGAGGAGCAGAACGGTGCCGCTTCTCGTCGAAATTTTCTCAAAACCACAGGGGCGGTCACAGCCGGCGCGCTAGCTGGAAGCCTGCTTCCTGAAAAGGCCGCCGCAGCGAGCAATGCTAATGCCAGCGCTAATGCAAATGTCCCGTTCAATCCCGCCACCGCCGCCGCGATGCCGACTCGCAACCTGGGGCGCACGGGCCACCGTCCGGGCATTTTCAGCTTGGGTGGACAAGCTGCCATCGAACAGCCCAACAATGAAGCCATAGCGGTGGCCATCATCGAGCGCGCGCTCGATCTCGGCGTCAACTACCTGGACACCGCCGCGGCCTATGGCGGCAAAGAGCGCTGGAGCCAGCGCTACGTCGGCACGGTAATGAAGCGGCGGCGCAACCAGGTGTACCTGGCCAGCAAGACGCACGACCGCACGCGCGACGGTTCGCTGGCGCTGCTCGAGGAGTCCCTCAAGCTGCTCAACACCGACCACCTCGACGCCTGGCAGCTTCACCACATCGACAGCCAGGAGGACGTCGAGAGAATCTTCGCAAAGGGCGGCGCTCTCGAAGCCCTTCTCCACGCCCGCGAGCAAAAAATGGTCCGCTTCTTAGGCGTCACCGGGCACTCGGATCCCGAGGTGCTGATGGAATGTCTCCGCCGCTTCGACTTCGATCAGATCCTGATGGCGGTGAACGCCGCCGACCCGCACCACCGCAGCTTCACCGAGCGCCTGCTGCCGATGGCCGTGGACAAACAAATGGGCATCATCGGCATGAAGATTCCCGCCCGCGGCCGCATTCTGAGCTCATGGCAACCGGCGAAGAGCCACGATTCCGGCTGGAACCAGCCGGCCTCGAAACCGGGCGTCCTGGCAATGAATGAAGCGCTCTATTTCACCCTGAGCTTGCCCGTGAGCACGGTGATCATCGGATGCGATTCGATTGCGCAACTCGAAGAAAACGTGCAACTCGCTCGCGACTTCACTCCGCTCAGCACAACCCAGATGGCGGCCCTAACCGGACGCACCGAACCCATTGCGAAGCAGGCGTTGTTTTTCAGGAATTGGGCGTGAGGGAGGGCGGTCCTCTGGGCTCGTCCCAAAACACCAGGGTGGTCGCAAGTGGACCAAACGCCTGGCATACTTGATCGACTCCAGACGCGGTACGGAAGCGCATGCGGTCCGGTGATCGTCCCGGTCTTCAAAACCGGCGGGCGGCATCTTCGATGTTGCCGGTGTGTTCGACTCACACACGCTTCCGCC
>Ga0209698_10000242_pt1 | contig 59546 bp, 58 predicted proteins | sample LitLauG_LLR_2012_FD_187203 | JGI IMG/M metagenome (GOLD analysis project Ga0209698, IMG submission 187203) | Freshwater sediment microbial communities from Pennsylvania, USA - Little Laurel Run_MetaG_LLR_2012 (SPAdes) (version 2) | ecosystem: Environmental > Aquatic > Freshwater > Creek >... | reverse complement strand
GGGAAAGCCGCAGGAACTTCTTTGTTTCCATTTCGCGTTGCCAGGATCGTCCGAAGTGGATAAAGCATAATGTTGCCGGAAGTGCAGATCGTAAAGCATGACCTGGCCGCGGGGTGCTCGCCGCCGTCACGAGACATCGGCCTCCGCCTCGGCCACCTCCGAAACGCTGGCCTTCTGTAAGATCGGCAAACAGTACGCCGTAAGGAGGATGTATCCGCCGTGGCCGGCAAATGTCAGCAACATCCCTTGTCTCGGCATACAATGGCTTTGTCCGGCGGTATCACGAGACCTCGACCGCGGCTACTTGACCGGTCGTACTTGACCGGTAGGAGAAACGGTTGAAAAAGCGACGTCATCAGGAAGAAGGTCCTTTAATGGTTGACGGGCATCGATTGCCATCTGGCTGGCTCCGCAAGACTGCGCTTGCGCTCGGGTTCTGGACTGCGCTCGGTTTCCTCTTAGCAGGAAGTGCGCACTTGGCGGTTCCCAGTACTTCATGGAGTGATGCGTTTCGGAGCACGATGCCGCAATGCTATGCTTGGGCGCTGATCTCGCCGGTCATTTTCGCCGCCGACCGCCGCCTCCTCGGCGGCATGACGCCGGTCCGGCGGGTTGTCAGTCATGTTCCGATTGCTACCTTGCTGCTGCCGATTCCGATGAGCATCGACTATGTGATCCGGAAGGCGCTCCATGCCCCGTGGCTTCCGGGATCGTTGTGGGAGAGCTTTGCCCAACAGTTTATCGTCGCCGCGGCGAGCTACTCCATCATCGTTGGGGTGAGTATGGCCGGCAGCTATCGTTCCGAAGCCCTCCGGCGCGAACACGAGACTTCCCGGCTCGCGCTACATGCCGCGCAACTCGAGCGCCAGTTGGCGGATGCCCGGCTCCATGCTCTTCAATCGCAGCTCAATCCTCACTTCCTGTTCAACGCTCTCAATACCGTCAGCGCCTTCACCGAATCGGACCCGAGGGTTGCCCGGCAGGTGATGGCCTGCCTCGGCAAGTTGCTCCGCGCCTCGCTCGATCATGCCGGAAGGCAGGAAGTCACGATCGACGATGAACTAGCTTTCCTTGAGGACTACCTCATGATCGAGCGTCTCCGCTTCGAAGACCGTCTCACCGTTGAGATTCGCGCTGAGGACGGCACGCGCGCCGCTCTTGTTCCGAGCTTCATCCTCCAGCCGCTCGTGGAGAACGCGATTCGGCATGGGGTGGCCATCTTGCGGCGCAAGAGCCACATTCAGGTGTCGGTCAGTCAATCGGGTGGGCGATTGATTGTTATCGTGAAAGATGATGGCGCCGGATTGCCGGAGGGCTGGCGGCTTGAGGAGCACGCCGGCGTCGGGCTGTCGAGTATTGCGCACCGCCTCAAAGAGCTGTATGGCTCAGAGCAGACGTTTGCAGTATCGGGTCGGCTAGAAGGCGGTGTACAGGTCGAGATCGCCCTGCCCCTGCATAGTGAGAAGACCGCACCGGCGGCATTTCTTCACGCCGCAACGCTATGAAGCGCGCGATCCGAGTGCTGATCGTTGACGACGAGAAGCCCGCTCGTGCGCGGCTGGTCGCGCTCCTCGAACGCCAGGCCGGTATTGAGCTGGCGGGCTCTGTCGATAGTGCCGAGGCTGCACTGGATGTCATCTCGAGGGCCGCGGATTCCGGGTCACAGGTCGACATCGTCTTCCTTGATGTGCAAATGCCTGAGATGGATGGTTTCGGGATGCTCGGTTCGCTCTATGCCATGCCGCTCAGCCCGATGCCTGTGGTTGTTTTTGCGACAGCTTACGATGAATACGCTCTCAGGGCCTTCGATGCCCACGCCATCGACTATCTCCTCAAACCATTCAGCGACGAACGTTTCGATACCGCGCTTTCACGCGCGGCGCTTCTGGTTCGCACTGGAGAAGCCGCTTCGCTGGCCGATCGGATGCAGGCGCTACTGAGCGGCCTGGCTCCGCCGCCTCAAAACTATCTGGACCGGCTCGCCCTGAAGGAACGCGGCCGTGTCCGGCTGATCCACGTGAGCGACATCCGGTGGATCGCCGCCACGGGCGTGTACGTCACCATCCATACGGCGCGCGCACAGTATCTCGATCGCGAGGTCCTCAGCCGCCTGGAGGCGCAACTCGATCCGCGCCGCTTCGTCCGCATCCACCGGTCGCACATCGTGAACTTCGATTTTGTACGCGAACTGAAGCAGGACGCGCACGGCGAGTACGAAGTGATTCTCGAAGACGCACCGCCATTGAAGGTGAGCCGGATGTACCGATCGAGGATCGAAGAGCGGATCCATCAACGGCTGTAGCCGACATTAACATCACCTCGCCCGTCGTTCACGACACTATGCCGTGATCCGTCACAAAAGCCTTCGGCGCGCCCTGCGCATGCCGTACACTGCCGGTGACAGTGGAAGTCCGCTGTAATTCGCGTTGAGGACTGAAGAAATGCATCGATTCACACGGGTAGGAAGCACGCTTCTTCGATTGTTCGTGGTTTTCCTGGCCTGCGGCAGCTACGCTCAGGCCCAGTCCAACGTTCAAGTGTTTGCGCTGAACAACACCACAGAACTGGCCCTGGTTAGAATCAAAGCCGAGGCCGTCGAATACAAGGGGCGTAAAGCCGTGCGCCTCATCAAAGATATGGGGACGGACGGCTTCGCGATGTTGCGTGGCACGGACTTTCAGGATGGAAGCATCGAAGCAGATATTGCCTTGAAGACCACGACGCCGCCCGGCGTGAGAATGCCTGGCTTCGTCGGCATCGCCTTCAGAGCGCGGCCCGACCCCTCACGCTACGAACTCTTCTACCTGCGGCCAGGCAACTCGAATTCGGACGACCAGGCGATGCGGAACCATTCCGTGCAGTACACCTCGGAGCCGGACTTCCCCTGGTACAACTTGCGCTGGGCATGGCCCTGGCTCTACGAGGCCCATGCGGACCTGGCTATGGAGACGTGGACAAAAGTAAGAATTGAGGTCAAGGGGCGTTCTGCCAGACTCTATGTCAACGGATCCGCGCTGGCAAGCCTCGTCGTGGACGGCCTGAAGGGCCAGGATTTGCGAGGCGGCGTGGCGCTGTGGGGTTTCCCGGGAGAGGAGGCATACTTCTCGAATGTCCGTATCACCAACTCAACTGCACTACCGGTCAAGAACGGGTCGGACGCCAGCGGGACGTGGCAGGTGACGTTTTCGAGCGACGTCGGATCTTTTCGGAGTACTCTAGAGCTCAAACGGGATGGGAGCAAACTGACAGGCACGTGGTCCGGAGGATTGGGCAATTCTTGCCTCGTTAGCGGAACGTGGCGCGATGGCTACGTCGAGTTGAGTTTCCGAGCCGAATGGCCGAGCGGACGGCCAGGCAATCCCGGCGATGCCCTGGCGACTCTCGCCGGCTGGATTGATAACGATACAGCGAGTGGACGGATGAGAGTTGAAGGCAGAGCAGACGGCGCATGGACGGGAACGCGGAAGCCATAGCCTCTCCATCTGGCGCGTTGCCGCAGGATCTTAAACCTTTAGTACGGGAATAGTAGATGAAGAAACAAGCTCTCGAACAATTCCGGGCCATCCCGGAGAAAACCTGGGGCGAATGGCGGTATCGCGTCCTCGGCGCAGGTGCCCGGACTTTGCTTGCAATCCCGGGAGGCGAACTGGTTAACGACCTCGGTTTCGAGTTTGCGCTAGCCATCAGCGAAACGCACACCGTGGTTTACCCGGCGTATCCGCGCGCATCCTCGATCGAAGAGCTGGCCGACGGGCTGCGCGCGATCCTGGATGCTGAAGGGATCGACCGCGTTGCTATCCTAGGCGCGTCTTTTGGCGGGGCGGTGGCGCAGGTTTTTGTCCGGCGACATCCTGATCGCGTCAGCGAGCTTATCCTTTCTAACACTGGAGTTCCGCTGCAGTATCTGGCACCGCCGGCGCGCTTCACCTACTGGATCGCCAGAACGATGCCGTGGGGCTTAATGTCCAAGCTGTTGCGTAAGCTGCTGCTTAAGACCGTGGACCAGGATGTCGCCGGTCACGCATTCTGGGCCGGATATCTCGACGAACTTTGCTCGGCACGGCTCACCAAAGCGGATGTGCTGTCCAACATGCTTATCCAGTACGATTATCATCGTCGATTCCATTTCACGGCAGAAGATCTCAAAGGCTGGCAGGGGCAAGTGCTGATTGCCGAGTCCGATACCGACGTGATCGGACCACGGCGGCGCAAAGCCCTACGTGAGACTTACCCTCAGGCCAAGGTCCACACCTTCCACGACGCAGGGCATGCCCCCATGTTCACGCGGTACGACGACTACCTGCGGATGGTCCAGGATTTCCTCAATAATGTGACCGGGCCTCACACAAACAGGCAAACATTCACTGATTCTCCGGGCGGGCAGGTTGCCGCAAAAACTCCAGACGACGAAAGTGCTGATGGTGAAATAATGGAAAGAAAGCCCACATATCATTCCCGACCCAGGCAGACACCCTCCGCCGGGTCGAAGCGCTACAATGGGCGTGTACAATTTGACGGCATGAGCAAAATCAATTGGTCCCGCGCGCTCCTCTGCGGACTGCTAACCGGGATCGTTTGGATCATACTTGGCGCCGTGGTCACCGCTGTGCTCGGCGGCGATTTCGCCGCCCTGCCCAATAACCATCTTGGTGCGCCCACCCCCGGCTTCGTCGTGTTCAACGTTGTAATTGATCTGCTTGAAGGCATTTCCATTCTGTGGCTTTACGCCGCCATCCGGCCGCTCTACGGCCCCGGCGCGAAGACCGCAATCATAGCGGCTTTTGCGTGGTGGTTTATAGTCAGTTTGGGAGACGCCACGTGGTGCTCCTTCGGCTTTTTTCCGCCGCCGACTGTCATTCCGCTGATGATCGGAACCCTGCCGGCCCTCATCCTGGCCACCATCGCCGGAGCCAGGCTTTACAGGGAATAGACGTGCCTTTTGTCGAACTCCGCGCAACGCTACCCGGGCGGGTTCACCGGTCAATGGAAGAGCAGCCCACTCTTTGTCCACTGGCGCCGGCGTCCCATTTTGTTGTCCAGATTGTTATAGCTTGGAATCGCGAGGGATTGGGTACATTCCCCCCGCCTGGTCGCGAAGGATTTAGGAACCGCGCCCGGCTTACTGGCCACCGGCCGTCTGAGCCCATTGTGAAAGCCGCGGGCGGCCACGGCGGGCATTCAGGTTGCAATTGAAAGCCAAATCATAGCGAACCGTTCCTGGATTAGCACGCTGCAGGCTATCTGAGGCACTCTCCCTGATCCAGCGCCATCCAGGCCAATTTGAGGGAGCCGGCCGCAGGAACAGTACGCGGCAAAAGCGGCCAGATCCCCGCGGCCAGGTTCCTTTGAAAAGCCATGGGGGCCAATGCTAGGATGATGGAAGCAAAATTCCGACAAGGCAAGCCTGGCATAAAGCATTCCGTGGAAAATCTATTTTCGAGTCGGGAAAATGGATGGAGTCGCGGAACACACTCTCTATGACCCAAACGAACAAGGCCGTCTGCCTCCTCAGCGGAGGGCTCGACTCGGCCACCTGCCTGGCCCTCGCCCGCCGCCAGGGGTATGCTTGCTACGCCCTGTCCTTCGACTACGGCCAGCGCCACAAGGTTGAACTCGCAGCCGCCGCGCGCGTGGCTGCCAGCCTGGGAGCGGAGCGCCACCTGACCGCCAGGATCGGGCTGGACCTCTTCGGCGGCTCGGCCCTTACCAGCGATATCGCCGTCCCGAAAGCCCGCTCGGCCGCCGAGATGAGCCACGGTATCCCCATCACTTACGTGCCCGCGCGCAACACCATCTTCCTGTCGTTCGCGCTGGCGTGGGCCGAGGTGCTCGAAAGCTCCGACATTTTCATTGGCGTCAACGCGCTCGACTACTCCGGCTATCCGGACTGCCGGCCCGAGTACATCGAAGCCTACCAGCGCATGGCCAACCTCGCCACCAAGGCCGGCGTCGAGGGCCGCACGCGCCTCCGGATTCACACCCCCCTGCTGCGGCTCAGCAAGGCCGAGATCGTCAAATTGGGCCACGAACTGGGCCTCCCTTTCGGCCTGACCTATAGTTGCTACGACCCCGCCCCCGAGGGCCGCCCCTGCGGCCAGTGCGACGCCTGCCTGCTGCGCGCCAAGGGCTTCCAAGAGGCCGGCATTGAAGATCGCTGAGCTGTTTTATTCGATCCAGGGCGAGGGCTCGCTGGCCGGCGTGCCCTCCGTCTTCATCCGCACCAGCGGCTGCAACCTTCGTTGCTCCTGGTGCGACACGCCGTACACCTCCTGGGAACCGGAAGGCGCCGACTTGACGATCGAGCAGATCCTGGACGAGACCCGCTCGCATCCCGCACGCCACGTGGTAATCACCGGCGGCGAGCCCATGATCGCTCCCGGCATCGTTGCTCTCTGCGAGCGCCTGCGCGATCTGGGGCTGCACATCACCATCGAAACCGCCGGCACCGTTTTCCAGCCGGTGGCCTGCGACCTCATGAGCATCAGCCCCAAGCTTTCCAACTCGACGCCCGCCGACCCCCGCTGGGCCCCGCAGCACGACCGTCTGCGCCTGCAGCCCGCCACACTCGCGCAACTCATGGCGAGCTACCCCTACCAGCTCAAATTCGTGATCGAAAAACCGGACGACCTCGGCGAAGTGCGCGCCTTGCTCGGCGTCTTGAAGGCGGACCCGGCACGCGTCATCCTGATGCCTGAAGGCATTGACCGCGACCGTTTGCGCGAGCGCGCCCTCTGGTTGGTGGAGCTTTGCAAAGAGGAAGGGTTCCGGTTCAGCCCGCGCCTGCACGTGGATCTGTATGGGAACCGGCGAGGAGTCTAGACATGCCGAACCAGACGGCGCTTCTGGCCGATCCCATCTGCCGCGAACACCTGGCCGGCCGCCGGCACCCGGAGCGGCCCGAGCGATTTGACGCCGTTCTGGAAGGCCTGGTGCGTGCCGGCCTGGTTTACCAGACGCTCCGCATCGATGGCCGCGCCGCCACCGAAGACGAACTGCTCCTCTGCCACACGCCCGAGTACCTGCGGATCGCACGGCACGACGTGGAATCCGGCCGCCGCAGCCTGAGCACCGGCGATACCGAGATCACGCCCAACACCTGGCACGTGGCCTCGCAAGCCGTGGGTGGCGTGCTGAACGCGGTGGATGCCGTGGTTACGGGCCGGGTGAAGAACGCATTCTGCGCGGTGCGGCCTCCCGGCCACCATGCCAACGCCAGCCGCGGCATGGGCTTCTGCGTGTTCAACAACGTCGCCATCGCCGCGCGCCATGCCCAGCGCAAACACGGCATTGGGCGCGTGATGATCGTCGATTGGGACGTCCACCACGGCAACGGCACGCAGGACCTTTTCTACGCCGACCCTTCGGTCTTCTTCATGAGCACGCACCAGTGGCCCCTCTACCCCGGCACCGGCCGCGCCAACGAGACCGGCGAAGGCCCAGGCGAAGGCGCCACCATGAACTTTCCCTTCCCGGCCGGTTCGGGCCGCCGCGAAATTTTGGGCGCCCTGGAGAACTCACTGGTTCCGGCCGCCGAGCGTTTCCGCCCCGAGTTGCTGCTGATCTCGGCCGGCTTCGATTCGCGCGCCGGCGACCTGCTCGGCCGCTTCACCCTCACCGACCGCGATTTCGCCGACCTCACCCGGGTGGTGATGGGCATCGCCGCGCGCCATGCCGGCGGGCGGATCATCTCGATGCTGGAGGGCGGCTATAGTTTGGAAGGCCTGGCCTCGGCGGCCGCCGCGCATGTAGCGGCGCTGGCGGACTCCGCGGGAACAGGAAACCCGGCTAACGAAGATACTGAGCCACCCAATCCAAATGCCGTTGCATGATATCGAGAATGAACTTCGGCTCGGTCGGTCCGTGCGGCTGGCGCGGGTAGACCACCATTTTGGCCGTTACGCCCTGCCGCTCGAGAGCGTGGTAGAACTCATAGCCCTGCGAAGTGGGCACGCGGACATCGGCCTCGCCGTGCAAGACCAGGGTCGGGGTGGTCACGTTCTTCACGTAGGTGATGGGCGAGTGCTTCTGGAAGGCGTCGAAATGGGTCCACGGTTCGCCGCCAAAATAGTCGGGCAGGAAACCGGGGATGTCCGAAGTGCCGGAGAAACTCCAAAGGTCGGTGACGCCCGCGCCCACTGCCGCGGCTTTGAAACGGTGAGTCTGGGTGATGGTCCACGAGGTCATGAAGCCGCCATAACTCCAGCCCATCACCGCCAGGCGGTCCGGGTCGGCCACGCCCATGGCGATCACGCGATCGACTCCTGCCTGGTCGTCTTCGTAGTCCCTGCCGCCCCAGTCGTTGTAGTTGGCGAACCGGAAGGTGCGGCCGTAGCCGGACGAACCCCGCGGGTTGGGCCGCAGCACGGCGTAACCGCGCGCCGCGAACACGGCCAGCGGGTAGAGCGAGCCGCGCCCGATGAAGTTCTCGGTGAAGACCCCGGTGGGCCCGCCGTGAATGTTCAGGATCAGTGGCACCTTTTTTCCGGGCGTGTAACCCACCGGATAGGTGAGAAGGCCTTCCACGTCGAGGCCGTCCCTGGACTTCCAGCGCACCACTTCGGTTTTACCGAGCGGCGGCATGGCCAGGTCGGCATTGGCGCGGCTGATGCGCTGGGGCGCCCCTCCGCCAAGGCTCATGACGTAAGCCTCGGGCGGCTCACTGGGACTCTCCATGGCGAAACCCAGCGCCGTGCCGGCCGTGTTCAGATGCGGCGTCCCCGGGCTGACCGTTCCCTGTGCCGGTTCGAAGGCGGAATCGGGAGGCCCGTCGAGCGGCATCGCATAGATGGCGCCGCGGGTGTGATGCGCTTCGTAGAACAGGAGCCGTGAACTGGTGGCGGTGAAGCCGAGGAGGTTGGGTTGCTCGTCGTAGGTAGCGGGCAGGGTGCGCGTTTCGCCGGTCGCGCGGGTAACCAGCACGACGCGCGTATCGTCGCCCCAGCGTGGCGGGTCCGAACTCCTGGTGTAGGCGAGGTACTTTCCGTCCGGTGAATAAACCGGCTGCGATTCCGCCGCATTGGTGGCGGCGATGGACTTCGTGGTACCGGAGGCGACATCGACTTCCGCGATATCGGCCTTGGTCCAATCGTCGGCGCCGGGTGTTGGCGTGTGGCTGAAGGCCATGGTCCGCGAATCGGGCGACCAGGCCACCTCCTGGACGTGGCGCGTGCCGCCGGTCAGTTTGCGCTGCGGACGCTTGCCATCGGTGCCTGGTTCCGCGGGGATCACGTAGATCGCCATGTTGGCCGGGTTGGCATCCACCACGCGCCAGTCGCGCTTCTCCTTTTTGTTCTTCTCGTCGTCGGCGGGCGGTTCATAGCCAGTGAAGGCCACCGTCTTGCCATCCGGCGATACCTGGTAGTCGCCCAGGCTGCCCTTGAAATCGCTCAGCATCTCGGCTTCGCCGCCGGCAACCGCGATGCGGTAGACGTTCATTTTGCCGGAGCGCGACGAACGGAAATAGACGTATCGCCCATCCGGCGAGAACGAAGGCGCGGTGCAACTCTGTTCGCCGCGCGTCAACTGGATGCGGTGGGAGCCGTCGGCGCTCGCCAGGAAGATGTGGGTCAGGTTCTCGCTGTGCTCGGCATCCATCCATGCCCGGGTCTCGGTCCAGGCCACGCGCGAGCCATCCGCCGAGGGGACCACGGCCCCGACGGTCTTGAACTGCATCGAAAATTCCGGAGTCCACGCGGTGGGAGCCTGTGCGAAAACTGCCCCCGCTAGTACCGTCAAGAGCCATGCGCCTTTCATATGGCGAACGATTATGGCACAATGCAAGGGTTTGTGCCATCCGGCGATTGGTTTCGCCGGCCAGGCGGACGCCGTCGCCTAACGGCTGAGGGCAGTATGGAATCATACGGAGGGGACCGGCCGAATCACAGTGAATTGAGCTGATTCCCGCGAATTCCGGCGTTCATGACGGAGGAGGAATATGACAAAGAACACGAGAAGACTTGTGGGTTTCACTCTCGCGGTGCTGGTGTGTGCGGGGGCACAGGCCGCAACCATCAACACCACGTTGACGGTGACCAACGCAACCGGCAGCATCAGCACGGCCATTACCTTTAGCGGTCGAGCCACTTTGACGGGTGGCATCGGCAGCGGAACGTTCAGTGCGACTCTTTCGATTGGCACGGCGATCAGCGGACCGTTTACGATCACGCTGGACAGCGGAGACAAAATCACCGGAACACTCACAGTGAGTACTCCATCTCCGCTTACCGGTTCGGCTACCGTAACCGGCGGGACGGGCGCCTATGCCAACGCGACCGGATCTTTCCCGACACTGACCGGGTCGCTCTCGATCGGTTTGAACACCACCTTGACCTTCTCCGGCGCAGGAACCATCACCACCGGCGGGGGCGGCCCGACTGGCCCGACCGGACCGTCTGGTCCGCCGGCGCCGACCATCACGGACGTACTGGATGCGGCGAGCTATACGAAGAACATCGCCCAGGGAAGCATCTTCGTGGTGAAAGGCACGAATATGAGCGGCAGCGGACTCACGCAATTCGGCTTCCCGCTGCCGACATCCTCCGGCGCCAGCACCGGCAACGTCAAAATTACGTTTACGCCGCTGACCGGCGGAACCGGGACGGACTCGTACCTGGTCTACCTCTACAACCAGGGTGGTGTGAATCAACTTGCGGCTGTTCTGCCGTCCACGCTCGCGGCAGGCAGCTACAACGTGACCGTTACCAACAACGGAACCGCCAGCGCGCCGTTCGCCGCTACCGTGGTCCAGCGCAAGATCGGGTTGATCACGGCGGACAGCAGCGGCACCGGGCTGGCGGTGATCCAGAATTACATCTCGGCCTCGCAATTAGACATCGATCGCTTCACCACGTTCGCCTCTGGTGGATACACCTTCTCGCCCTCCAAGCCCAGCCAGGTTTTGATCGCCTGGGCTACCGGCATGGGCCCGGTCACCGGCGGTGACAACACGGCATCGCCGGGTTTCGACTTCACCAAGAACGGGGTGAATGTGCAGGTCATCGTGGGCGGCAGGACGATCGCCCCGCTGTACGCGGGCCGGGCGCCCGGGCTGGCGGGCGCCGACCAGATCAACTTCCAACTGCCGGCCGACGTGCCGACGGGCTGCATCGTATCGTTCCAGGTGTCGGTGAACGGCGCGCTCAGCAATCCGTCATTCATCGCGATCGCGCCGGATGCGAACTCGACCACTTGCGTCCAGCCCGGGTTCACCGCGTCGCAACTACAGCAGTTCGACCAGCAAGGCGGTTCCTACACCGTGGGCTCATTCAGCCTTTCCCAGATCTCGGAGACGGTACCGCAAATCGGGACGATAAAAGTCGATTCAGCTTACGGACAGTTCATTCGATTCACCGGGTTTCAACTCGCCGGTTTGGCGCAGTATCAATCCCAGAATTCCACCTCCGGTTCCTGCATCGTCAGTCACTATGTGAGCTCATCGAACCAGCCGGCGGTTGCCACGGTAACCTCCACCGGGCTAGACGCCGGCGCGGTCACACTGAATGGACCGGCAGGCTCCAACCTCACCAACCAGCCGTTCACACAAGATTCGAAGAGCAACGGCTACTCCATCACTCTGGGCACCGAAGGGCTGCCGATTTCCACTGGCATCAACGCCAAGCTGGTGGCCGGGACGTATACGGTGGCAGGTGCCGGCGGCAAGGACGTGGGCAAATTCAACGCTTCGGTCACTTTGGGAACGCCGCTCACCGTTACCGGTGGATTGCCATCCGTGGTAAATCGGGGCTCGGGGTTACCGCTTGCCTGGACTGGCGGGAACGCATCGGACCTGGTGGAGATATTCGGGGCTGCCGCCACCGCGACCGGCAGCGGCAGCAATGCGGTTTATGACACGTGGTCCTTCGTCTGCACGACCACGGCCGGCGCCGGCGGCTTCACGGTGCCGTCGTCGATTCTGAACCAGTTGCCGGCGGTCGCGGCGAGTGACTTGACTGCCGGCAAAGGCTACGGCTTCCTCGAGGTGATCTCGGGTGTGAACAGCACATTCGACGCTCCCCTGGTGGCTGGCGGACACATCGATGCCGGTGTGTTCCTCGCCCTCGTGGGCACCGGCACAACTCCGGCATACCAGTAGGCCGGACAGCGCTGCATCCCGGTCCGCGAAAGCCCTGGGCTATAATTCGAGCTTATGTCCGCGGACCGGGAAGGACTGTACCGGTGGGTGCCCGCTTTCTCCATGCTGCTGGTCTCGCTGATCAGCTACATGGACCGAACCACACTGGCGCTGCTTGCGCCGACCATCCTCAAGGAGACACATCTCAGCGGGGAGCAGTATGGCTTCATCATCTCGGCATTCTCGGTGGCTTACATGCTCTCCAACCCGCTGTGGGGGCGGATTCTCGACCGCACCGGTCTACGCCGCGGAATGACCGCGGCGGTGGCCTGCTGGACGGCTGCATCGGTCGCGCACGCGTTCGCGGTGGGCTTCTGGTCGTTCGGCCTGGCGCGCGGGGCGCTGGGTTTCGGTGAAGGCGCTACCTTTCCCGGTGGACTGCGCGCGGTAGTGCAGACGCTGCCGCCGGAACAGCGCGGACGGGGATTGGCGGTGGCCTACAGCGGCGGATCGCTGGGTGCGGTGATCACGCCACTGATCGTGACGCCGATTTTTCTGTGGTGGGGCTGGCGCGCCGCCTTCTGGTTCACTGGAGTCATCGGCCTGGGCTGGCTGGCAATCTGGACAGTCGTGTCAGGGCGTCCCGATATTCGCCAGCGGCGGCCGGCCGGGGCTCGCGCCAAGACCCCGGGGCCGCACCTGCGCGACCGAAGCCTGTGGGCCTTCATGTGCGCTTACGCGTTAGGCGCCTTGCCGTTGGGCTTCGTGCTCTACAGCGCGTCGCTCTATCTGGCGCACCCGCTGGGATACAACCAGGAATTTATCGGCAAGGTCTTGTGGATCCCGCCGCTCGGCTGGGAGGCAGGCTACTTCGTTTGGGGATGGATCGCCGACCACTCCCTCAAACGGGGGCAGCCGCGCATTTCGTCGCTGCGGCGGTTGATGACGGTCTGCATGTCGCTGAACCTGGCGTTTGCGGCGGTGCCGTGGTTGACGAATGTCGCCGCGGTGATGTTCTTCCTGTTCCTTGCCATGTTCGTAGCCTCCGGCGTGGTCGTTTTGACGGTTGCGTATGCCACTCACGTCTATTCCCACGAGCACGCCGGATTGATTGCCGGCGCCGGCGCGGGCTCCTGGAGCGCGGTAGTGGCGCTGACGATGCCGTATTTCGGCCGGTTGTTCGACCAGCATCGGTACGCCAGTGCGTTCGTCATCGCGACGGCAATCCCCATTCTGGGTTACGTTGTTTGGGCCTGGCTCACGGGATATGACGTGGAACGGGCGGTGGTTTCGCCGATAATATGAGGCGAACACCTGATGGAACGCGTCGGTGCTCGCGTTACTCTGGTGTTAGATGGTACGAGCCGGTTTCGCAAACCCGGAAGAGCAGTTAGTGGAGTTGTTGCCCCGCCGTGCCGTCCAGGAGTTCGCCCGCGGCGGGGTGATTTACTCACCTCAACAGCCTTCCACTAACCTCTATGTGTTAGTGGCCGGCCGGGTGAAGACGAGTCGCACGTTGGATGACGGCCAAACGGTTTGCCGCCTGGTATGCGGGCGGGGTCTGTTTGGCGAGCCGGCGCTCATCCGCGCTCCCATTCACATGGACACCGCGGTGGCGCTCGAACCCACCAGCCTGATCTCGTGGACCGGCCCGGAAATTGAGCGGCAGGTGGAACGGGAGCCGCGGCTCGGCGTGGTTCTTTGCCAATGCCTGGCGAAGCAGTGCCGGGATCTGACCGAACGGATCGAGAGCCTGGTGTTGTACCAGACGCCGGAGCGGGTGATGCTGGCGCTGGTGGGACTGGCGCGGATGGCGGGCACGGAGATGCCCGACGGCACCACGCGGATCAAGGCGCTGACGCATCAGACACTCTCCGAGTACATAGGGACGTCGCGGGAAGTAGTTACCTTTCAGCTCAACCGGCTGCGCCGTTTGGGTATGATCCAGTATTCGCGCCAACATATGGATTTTGCGGTGGCGAAACTGGAACAGGCGGTCCGGCAGGGGACAGGACCAAGTCAAGGGCGGTCGGCGGTGGCTTAGGCAGAGGGTAGAGGGCGACCTCGAAAGCCGGCGGGAAGCGGTCACGAAGCTGGCGCGCGCTCCAGGTCTACCGGGTTGACGGGTATTAGTACTGTTCCGACTACGTCAATACTGCTATATCATAGTCTTAAATATCAGTCGTTCCAGGCCGGTTTGTCCATTTTTGGAGGGCCATGCCTTTCCCTGGACATCATACTGAAATATCAGAAATAGCGACGGTTCAGACAAGACGGTACGTCTGGTTCCGGGTGTTCCCAGTGGTCCCAAAGCTGGTTCCCACGTTGCGGCGCAGGGTCGATTGTGTTATGAATGAGTCAAGTCGGAACAAAAAATCGGCCAACATAGAACCGCCCGCTCCTCCGAGTAGCGACGGTTAATCATAATTTCCAAAGGATGGCATCCCGTGGAAGCTGTCAATCGTAAACTCATTCGTCCGTCTCTCAACGAGATCAAGGAACAGATCACGCCTCCCCGCCGCCCGCCTCTGCAAAAGAAGCCCGCTCCGCCGGACCAGACCAACGCCGAGAATTTTTACTATGTCAAGCAGATGCAGGCCAAGACGCCAATGGTGTTCGTATTGCGCGACGGCGAGACCCTGCACGGCACCATCGAGTGGTACGACAAGTGCTGCTTAAAGGTAAACCGGACGGGCGAGCCGAATATTCTGCTTTACAAGCCGGCCATCAAGTACATGTATAAGGAAGGGTAGCCGGGCGCGCTGAGCCGCTCAGCTTTTCCTGCGACTGCGCATGGTGAGCCGGTATTCGCGGCGCTCGCCGGCCTCGCGGTAGCGGCGGAGCTCGTCTTCGGTTTCGGGGATGGCCGGGACGATCGAGGTTGCCTGCCCATGGTCATCCAACGCCACGAACGTCAGGTAGGCGGAGCAGGTGTGCAGCTTTTCGCCGGTCCGCAGCTTCTCGGTGACCACCTTGACGCCCACCTCCATGGAACTACGGAAAACGCGGTTGACGGAGGAGCGCAACACGATCAGTTCGCCAATGTGCACCGGGTGCAGGAAGTGGAGGCTGTCGAGCGAGGCCGTGACTACGGGCCTGCGAGCATGTCGCAGCGCGGCCAGGGCGCCCGCCAGATCGACCAGGTGCATGACTTTCCCGCCGAGGACGTTGCCCAGGCTGTTCGCGTCGTTGGGCAGCGCCAGTTCCGAATATTCGGAGATGGACTCGCGTACCGGCTTACCTTCCATGTTTCTCCTTGACCCTGTCTGATGAGTGCGGCTCAGTTCCGGCCGGCTTCCTTTTTGCGGCGCCGATAGCTTTGAATGTAGGCCTCGGCCTGGCGGGCGAGCAGGGTCGAAGAGACCGCCGACGGGTTCTCGATCGGACCGTGCGCGAACGGATGGTGGTCGCGCTCGATCGCGTAGTAGAGGCTTACGCCAGCGCCGTCGTCACCGGTAACGGCGAAGCGCACGGCATCGGGGCCGTCCCCGGCCGGGAAACGGGTGCAGGTCCCGCGAGCATAGCCCAGGTTGCAGAGCGAGTGGAGGGTTGCCCGATCCGGCTGCCAGGGGTCGCCAGGAAGGGCGCGGCAGAGGCCTTCCCAGAAGCCGCCCAGCGGCAGCATGGCGTGTTCGGGGCCGTTACCGTTCACCTGCGGCGCTACCGGGTCGAAGTAGGGGCAGGCCATTCCGGAGGTATGGTAGCACGAGGGCGCTACAGCGGGTTTGCTGCTGCTGCGAGCTTCTTCGGAACTCCCCGCGGGTGACAATCCACGCACTTCGCCCAGTGAATATTGTGCTTGCTGTCGGGCGAGCGGAACGTCGTGTCCATCTTCTCGACGTCCAGGCCGCAGTTCGACATCTTGGGATGGCAGGAGGCGCACGAAGCCCGTGTCTTTTCGCCGTGTTGTGCGTGGCACGCCAGGCAACTGATGCCTTCGTGCACGCCGATGCCGGTGCGGTCGTCGCCGCTCGCCACCTGCATGGTGGCCGTGGGCGCGTGACATTGGTAGCATAACGCCTGCCGCTGGTCCGGGCTCATCTTGACCGCGCGGCTCCCGTCCCACATCGCCGGCATGGGCAATTCGGCCAGCGGAATGTATTGCCGGGTGCGGCGGTCGAACAGCGCCAGAGATGGCCGCGCCACCTCCTGCACAGGCCCTGGTTTGCGGCCATCCACCCCAGTCTTCTGCATCGGCTGACCTTGGCGATGGACTTCGTGACAGGTTACGCAAGGCATCGAGGGCTGGTTGGCAAGCTCCGGCCTTACCAGGCTCCAAGGGCCGCTGCGGTTGACGGGCTTCACCAGGTCCCCGATCCCGCCTTCAAAGTGCATGCCGTGGCAGCGCAGGCAGTCGTCCATCGGCACGTTTTCCGTATTGTGCTTCTTGTCGAGAAAAATCCGCTGGTAGGTGGCACTGTGCGCGCCCGATTGCCACGCGGCATACTCCTGGCGATGGCAGCCCTGACACTGCGCGGTCATGGCCTGGGCGTACTCGTTGCCGAACCCGATGCGCTCCGGCAGGTCGCCGCGAACGTGCGTGTAGACTCGAGTGGCGTTGTTCCAGTGAAACGAGACGTCCAGCGTCAACGCCCCGCCGTGGCACTTCGCGCATGCGGTGCCGCGGTGGCTGGATGCCTGCCACTGCTCGAATACCTGCTGCATCTCGTGACAACCGGCGCATCCCTTGCCGGCGCCCGATTCGTAAAAGAGGCTCGCCCCCGGAACCATCAAGACCACCGCCAACGCGATCAGCCCGCCGATCAGGACAATTCCCCTCACGCACGCACCTTTGAGCCCTTCCAGGCGGCAAGCAAGTGGTCCGAGACGCGATAGGCGTTGGCCAGGATCGTCAGGACGGGGTTGAATCCGCCATTCGTGACGTGCACGCTCGCGTCGATCACGTAGACGTTATCCACGTCGTGAAGCTGGCAGCCCGGGTTGACCACCGAGCTTTTCGGATCGTCACCCATCCGGCAGGTCCCCGCCTGGTGCTGGCCGCCGCTCAGCGTTTTCGGCACCGAGCGCTTCCAGATCCGGACCGCCCCGGCCTCCTTCAGCCACGCTTCGGCTTTGCCGGCGATGTAGCTTCCGATTTCGATGGTGTGCGCGTGGCGCCCGCCGGAAAGCCGCGCCACCGGCAGACCCCATCGATCCTTGACTTTCGGATCCACCTGTACCCGCGCATCGGCGAGCGGCATCTCCTGCACCGGACCCATCACGGCGATGGTGCGCCGGTAAGCGTTGCGCACGAATTCCTTGTGCTCGCGGCCCCAGCGCGGCACCCATGGCGGAATTTGGGACATGAACTGGTAGGGCAGCCGGATGAACTCATTGGCCAGCATCGCGCCGCCAACCAATCCCGGGTTGCCGTGGTTGTAGTCGGAGATCGCGATGGATGCCCCGGGCCCCACGTCGTCGTATGTGTCGTAATCGAAGAGGCCGGTGGCGCCGGTATAGGAGTGGCCCTGCAGATTTCTCCCCACCTGGTCGTGACGATTCCCCAAACCGGTCGGGAACAGCCGGTGCCTGGTATTGAGCAGCAGGCGCGCCGATTCGATGGCTCCGCCGCATACGATCACCAGGTCGGCCGATTGTTGCTGCAGCCGGTCGCGGGCGTCGTAATAGGCCACGCCCGTGGCGCGCGCATGGCTGTCCAGAAGGATCTCCCTGGTCATGCACTCCGTGCGGAGTTCGCAGTTGCCGCTAGCCAGGGCGGCCGGAATCACCGTGTTGTGGGTGCCGTTCCGGGCATTCACTTCGCACGCAAAGCCGACGCACCACCGGCACCGCATGCACGACCGCCGGCCGTTGTACGGAACCGAGTTCCGCAGCATGGGGATGTCGAACGGGTGCAGCCCGAGGCGCTGGGCCGCGGGCAGGAGGATCTGGTGCTCGCGGGTCGGCGGGAGCGGAGGCATGGGTAGCGGCCGCCGGCGCGGGGCCTTGAAGGGGTTGTTGGTGACGTCGCCGGAGACGCCCAATTCCCACTCAGCCTTCTCGTAGTAGGGTTCCAGGTCGGCGTAAGCGATGGGCCAATCCGCGAGCGTGCTTCCCGCCACCGCGCCGTAGGTGGAGCGCATGCGGAAGTCCTGTTCCATGAACCGCCAGGCCATGGCCCCGTAGCTGAACGTGCCCCCGCCGACGCAGGCAGCGTTGTTGCTGTAGGCCCCGTCGCTGGGGTTGACGATCGTCTCCCGCCCCTGTTCATCCACCAGCACGCGCGGGTTGCGTTCGTCGTCGGGGCCGAACTTCGCGCCCAGCACCGATGTGCGCTGGTTGCACAAGTCGTCTTTTCGGCAATCGGCGGCCGAATACCACTTGCCGCGTTCCAGCAGGACGACGCTCAAACCTGCGGTCGCCAGTTGCTTCGCCACCACGCCGCCGCCGGCGCCCGCCCCGACGATCACTGCATTGACATGCTTTAGCGCCATGATTCACCCAACCTTGGGCCCCTCGTAGTGCTGGCGGCCGCGCACTTGGGGGTAGGGCAGCCCGAGCATCTTCCAACTCGCCATGTCGCGATTGCCGCCGTGGCGCGGGTCGCCGTAGAAGGCTTGGCGCGTGTGGTTGAGCAGCAGGTCAAAGAACCCGCGGGCCTTCTGCTCGACCGCCTGCAACACTTCCACCTGCTGTACGGAGGACAGTTCCATAAATGGTTTGCCGAACCGGGAGCGGCTGTCCGAATCGATTCCGGCGATGCCCTGCCGGTAGGCCGTCCGATACTTCTTGAACGGTTTGCACAACTGGATGTCGATATAATTGACCGCGCCGGCCTCTTTGGCCCCGGGATCGCGGTCCGCGGGGATGATTTGCGCACAGACCGCCTCCAGGGTCCGGGCTTCGGCCGGCGTGAAAAAGCGCCACGTATTCGCGGTCCCGCCCCGAGCGCAGGACATCGCTGACCCGGCGACGGCTGCCACACCCATCCCGAGCAAGGTGCGGCGGCGGACCACCATGTTTCTACTTCGCATACGGCACTCCGTCAGGCGCCAGTGAGGATACGGTGTACCCGCTCGGCGTTCTCCCGAACCTCGTCCTTCACCCGCGGGAACAGGCCGATGAACACACCGTCGATGGGCTTGATGCTCTCGTAGGCGGTGCGGAAGGCCTGTTCGGCATTGGTGATGCGTCCGGCGGCCAGGATCTTAAACGCGAAGCACGGCTTACTGGTAGCCCGCATCACCTTATACATCCGCGGAGGATCGCTCTGCAGGTAGCATTCGCCCGGCATTTCCACCGACTCGCCGTTCAGCACCTTCCTCAATTCCTCCGGCGTGCGCGTGCGGTTGTAGACGCAGCCGGCGTAGAAATCGACGTCCCATCCCTTTTCCTCGACGAGCGCAATCACCTCGGGCTTATGGGTCCCGACGCCGACCATCGTGCCGAGGTCCCGCATCTTCTTGCACCACTCTCTGACAGAGTCCATCTGGCCGTTCTGAAACGCCTTGTCGGTCTGTTCGCCGTGGTGATAGATGGCCAGGGGCTTGAGGGCTTTGACACTGGCCGCGGCATCGGCCATGCCTTGAGCCACCAGGTGCATCTTGCCGCCCTCCGCCTCGAACCGCTCCAGGTCCTGCGGGCCGCGGGCGCCGGGGAAATAGTTGAACGCATTGATGCCGAACCGGTTGCACTGGTGCAGCACGTCGCAGACCCGATCCGGCGTGAAATACTCCCGCATGACTGCGCCGAAGGTCTGGTTGAAATGAGCGTACCCGTAAAAGGTGTTGCACCCGCAGATCAAGCGGCTGACTTCGGCCTTGCCGAATTTCATTTTGGGAACCTGAACTTCGGAAGCCTGCCTCGGAACGCCTGGGGCCGGCGATCCTTGGGCCGCCGCAGCAGCGGCGGTGAATCCAGCCGCTGCTGCCGACTGCAGGAAGTTGCGTCGAGTGTTAGCCATGGACTGAGCCTCCTGAACGCCTATGGATATTACGAGACCCTTTTATCTCTTATCTGTAAAACACAACCTTATCAGGAAGCGCCCGTGCGAGCAAGCCACGCGTCAGCCGGGGGTGGTGACTCTTCGTGAACGCTAACCCGCCGTGTTATAGTGTTGCCATGCCGAGCGGCTACATTCCGATTTTCATTTTCCTGGCTCTCGCAGTCTCCTTTCCGGTGATCGCCATCGTGGCGGCGAAGTTGATCCGCCCCGCCGCGCCGTTTGCCGCCAAACTGGAGGCTTATGAGTGCGGAATCAAGGCTGCCTCGGACTCCCGTGGGCGTTACACCGTGCGGTTTTACATCATCGCCATCCTGTTCGTCATCTTCGATGTGGAGACCATCTTCTTATTCCCATGGGCCGTCCGGTATCACGATTTGCAGTGGTTCGGAGTAGCGGAGGTTGCCGTCTTTCTGGTGATCCTGGCGGTCGGCTATATTTGGGCCTATAAGAAAGGCGCCTTGGAGTGGGTTTAGGCTGTTCGAGCCTGCCGTCCCGCACGTTCTTCGTGCTTTCCCTGGTGGCCGTTGGAAACGCATCGCCGATGCTGCGGCTCACCGCCAGCACCGTCGGCCCGGTGTCGGTTACGGCGGGAGCTTCCACCACAGCGACGGTGGAAGCTTATAATGCCGGGGATGGAAAGCTCACGCCCCGGCTGACATCTTCCGTGCCGTGGATCGGCGCGTCGGCCGGTGCACCACGGGCGTGCTCGTCGCGGCCCGGACTTTGTACTCCATTGTTATTCACGCTGAGCAGTGCGGGTTTGCCCGCCGGCAACTCTACGGGTGTCGTCACGGTGAGCGACAGCGACCCGAAAACCGTGGATGCCCCGCAGACGATCACGGTGACCCTGCTGATTGGCGGATCGGTGCCATCCAGTGTGGATGTCTACGTACCGCCCGGCGGAACGCGCGACCTCCCGTTCACGGCCAACAGCCAGATCCACAGCGCCATCACCACGCAAGACGGCGGCGCCTGGCTTTCGCTGGCGTTGGACGGCGCCGGCAGCTTCGTTTTTCCCGTGCCGTACCGAATTCACCTGGCGCCACCGGCGAGCATGCCACTGGGCACGTATACCGGCGCGGTGGTGACCAGCGGGTCCAACTTCGCGCCGGACAACAAAAGAATCCCGGTGACGATGCGGCTGACGGATGGCCCCATTGCGCAAGGTCCGGCCGGCCGTTTCCGCGCACGGCTGGCGCAAGGCGCAACGCCGCTTTCGGCCACCATTCCGCTAACCAGCGTAGGATTGGGATCTTTGACCGTCGCAAGCGCCGCAGCCTCCGGGGGCGCATGGCTCACCGCCACCGCCTATCCGGGCGGGGCCGCGCTCAACCTGGATGCCGGCACGCTCGATACTGGGGTTTACTCGGGATCCGTAACGATCAATTCCAATGCCGTGAACGGCGCCATCACGGTGCCGGTAGATTTCGAAGTCGTTGTCAAAGGACCGCCCCTCATCAATTATCAAGGTGTGGTGGATAATGGAACCTTTGGCGCTGGCGATGCGTTGGCGCGCGGCGACATTGCCGTGGTGAAGGGCGAGCAACTTTCGTTCGCTAAGGTGACCCTGGGCCAGGCGGCGCCGCTGGCCACCCAGATTGGCGGCGCTCAAGTGATGGTCAACGGCGCGCCGGCGCCGATGTACTATTCCACGTATGGCCAACTGGCGTTTCAAATGCCCTTCGAGACGCCGCTGGGTACGGCGCTGGTCGAAGTGCAGCGGGACGGAGTTGCGGGAAACACGGTTTCGGTGCAGGTGGCGGACCGCGCCCCGCGGCTGCTGCTGATCGGGGTGGGGGCTTACGGCGCTATCGTCAACACCGACGGCAGCATTCCGATGCCGGAGGGCTCCATTCCCGGCGTAGGTACTCATCCAGCCGAAGTAGGGGATACTCTGACGATGTACGCCATTGGTCTCGGACGCACCAGTCCCGCGGTCGCTTCGGGACAACCTTCGCCCGCGGCCGAGCCCCTGGCCCGCCTGACGGAGACCCCGGTTGTGAACATCGGCGGCGGCATTGGGGGCACGTTGGTGACGCCGCTGTTCGCCGGCTTGAGTCCGAACTACGCCGGGCTGTATCAGGTCAACGTGACGATTCCCGGGAATGTGCCGCACGGAATCGTCAGCCTGAGCCTGGTGTTCCCGGATTCGGTCAGCAACCCGGTCGAGATCGCGATCGAGTAGGTGGGGCAGGCGATCTTGCCGGCGCCGTTTTAAGCTGTCAGCGTTCAGCATTCAGCGATCAGCCAGCCTGCGCCGCGACGGGATCCACGAGCGTCTGATCGCGACATCCGCTTGGTGATCACAGCGACGGAGTTGAAGCGCATGCTGGCCGCGCTGCTTCAAAAGCTGAAGGCTGACCGCTGATCGCGGAAAGTTCCCGTCCGTGCTACGTCACGAACAGCCGCTGCAGGTTCTCGCCCAAAATCAGGCGCGCATCGGATCCGCTGATTCCCATATCGAGCAGCGCCCGCGTCTGCGCTTCGAAGACCTCGTAGTTCCATCCGCGCGGGAAGAAGGAGGAGTCGGTGCCGAACAGCAGCCGCCTCGAGCCGGCGACGTCCATGGCGCGGCGGATTACGGTCTTGAGGTCGAGGCCTTCGTAACGCATCCAGGAATTACTGCTGGAGGTGTCCAGGTGGACATTAGGGCAGAGGTCGGCCAGCATCAAGGCTTCGCGCAGGTAGCCCGCGCCGAAGTGGGGAATGACGAATTTCAGCCCCGGGTATTGGAGCGCCACGGCGTGCAGGTCGATGGGGTTGGAACACCGCATGTCAAAGGGCGATGGCAGGTTCAGCTTCTTGCGCACGCCCACCGTAAGCACGCCGCAATGGACGAAAACCGCGGCCCCGGGCTGGAGGGCGGCCATCTCCAGCACGGCCCGCACTTTGGAGTCATGCATCGAATAGCGGTGCATGGCGGGGAACAGGCTGACGGCATGCAAGCCGCAGCGGAAGGCTACCTGGGCGCGATCGACGGCGCCTTCCTCCAACGGATTGAGCATGAAGTAGCCGAAGAAGCGATCGGGACGCGCCGCCACCGCGGCCGCCACCGAAGCCTCGTCTCCGGGCACGCTGGAGATCAGCGATGCCCGGGCAATACCGTGGGCTTCGAGAGCCGCGGCCCATTCCTGCGCCAGTTCCGCCGGGTCTTCCGGCGGCAAGTCCCAGCCGGTTGCGGTGGCTACCTGCCCGGCGGTTCGGCCAGCCTGTTTGCCCAGTGTTTCAAAAAAGCGGCGCGAGAAAAAATGCACATGCGCGTCGGAGACGGGAATATCACCCCAGGGAGTTTGCATCCGGTTTGTTCCAGTGTGTAATACCGGCAGCCAGCGCCAGCTGCGTGAGACTCGCCACGTTGTTCACGCCGAGCTTCTTCATCATGGTCTTGCGGTAGCTACGAACGGTCTGCAGCCCCAGATCCAGCAGGACGGCGATATCCTTGCTCGTCTTGCCTTCGGCCACCAGCCGCAAGACCTGCAACTCGCGCGGCGAGAGCGATTCCAGCGGGCGGCGGTCGTGGGTCTCGAGATCGCCGCGCTGAATCCGCGCCAGCAGGCGGTCCGAAACCTGGGAGCTGAGGTAGGAACCTCCGCGGGCCACGGTCCGCAGCGCGTCCATCAACTCGGCCGAGGAAGCCTTTTTCAGCACGAAGGCCCGCGCCCCCGAACGGATGGCGCTCACCACGGAATTCTCGTCGTCGTACATGGAAAGTATCACGACCTTGACGCTGGGGCAGTGGCGCAAGAGTTCGGTGGTGGCCTCAATGCCGTTCATGCCAGGCAGGCTGATGTCCATCAGCACCAGGTCCGGGGAACTTTTCCTGCAAATCTGCACGGCGTCGGCGCCGGTCTCGGCTTCCCCAACCACGCGAAACTCAGCCCCGCGCTCCAGGATTCCTTTCACTCCGTCCCGTACCAGCTTGTGATCGTCGACAAGAACAATGTCGAATGGCATAGTTTCTTCACGCGCCTTCCTGCGCGGCAGCCTTCACTAACGTTCCGGTTTTCGAGTTGCTGGTGATGCTAAGCTCCAGTCCAGCCTGAGCGGCATAATGTTCCATGCTCAGCAGCCCCAGCCCGCGGCAGCCTCCCAGGGGATCCGCCGGGTCAAATCCATGCCCATTATCGCGGATTTCCAAAACCGTGCCGGTACGTGTGGACTTTACCGCGATTTCGATTGCAGAGCAACTGGAATGTTGCGCCGAGTTCTCTGCCGCCTCCTGGGCGATGTGGAACAAGGCCCGGGCGACGTGCGGTTCCAACTTCATCGAGGGGTCCACATTGACCCGCAGGATACCGGAAAAACGGGCACGGATCCGGGAGCACAGGCGGTCGAGCGCAGGGCGCAGACCCGCCCGGTCCACGGTAGACGGGTTGAGCTCATAGCTATAATCGCGGACCTCTTCCATCATACTGCCCAACAACCGCTGGATTTCCGAAATACGGGCGCAGGCGTCCGGCGCGAATGCTTCCACGTCCATGCGCACCAGGTCCAGTTGCAGGCCCAGCGCGGTCAGGTTCTGCCCGATCGTGTCGTGCAGGAATTTGGCCGCCATCGAGCGCTCGAATTCCTGGGCTTTGAGGGCGCCCAGCATGGTGCGCCGCAGTTCCTGTTCGGCCGCGCTCCAGTGCGTGGATTCGCTGGCCAGGCCTCCCGCCAAACCAACGCACCCGCGGTCGTGAACCGGAAAGACGGTTACGTTCCAGATGGACTCGCCGCTCCGTTTGCGCAACCGGACAGTCTCGCCCGCGATGGCGCGAGCGAACCGCCCCATCCAGGCATCCGACTCACTGGGCTCGAGCGTTTGCGAGATCGCCCGTCCGGCCAGGTCGCAGGCTGGTTTGCCGAACACCGGCAGGGGATTGCCGTAAATGCGCTGAAAGACACCGTCCGCCGAGACCATCCACTGGCACGCCGGGCTCTGTTGCAGCAACAATTCGGACAGAGATCCGCCGTCATCCATGAGCCGCCGCTAACGCTTGCGCGCCAGAACCTTGCGGGCGGCGGCGGCGACATCGCGCGCGACGAGCCCGTATTTGTCGAGCAACTCTTCGGGCTGTCCGGATTCCGCGTAGCGGTCGTGAATCCCCACAAACTCCATGGCGCAGGGGTGGGTTTCCGCCACCACCTGGGCCACCCTCACACCCAACCCGCCATCCACCAGGTGCTCCTCGGCCACCACAATCGCGCCGGTTTCGGCGGCCGCGCGGCTGATGGCTTCCCGGTCCAGCGGCTTGACGGTATGCATGTCGATCACGCGGGCGGCAATGCCCTCGGCCTCCAGCGTTTCCGCGGCCAGGATCGCCTGGGCCACCAGCAGGCCGTTGGCAATCAGGGTGACGTCCGTGCCTTCGACTACTTCAATCGACTTGCCGATCTCGAATTTCCGATCGGCCCCGTAAACCGTCAGAGCCTTCGGACGGCCCGTGCGAATGAAAACCGGCCCATCATAGGCCGCGGCCGCGCGCACCAACGCCTTGGTGGAGGCTTCATCGGCCGGCGCCATCACCACGAAACCGGCCAGCGAACAGGCCAGCGCGATCTCTTCCACGCTCATCTGGGACGGTCCGTCTTCGCCAATCGAAATGCCGCTGTGAGTGCCCACCACCTTCAGATTCGAGCGTCCGTAGGCCGCGCCGATGCGCATCTGCTCGAAGCCTTTGTTCATGGCGAACACGGAAAAGCTGGCGACGAAGGGAATCTTGCCGGCCATGGCCAGCCCAGCCCCCACCCCGACCATGTTGGCTTCGGCGATGCCGCAGGAGAAAAAGCGGTCTGGAAACTCTTTCGCAAAATAAGTCGTCATGGTGGACTTCGACAGGTCGGCATCGACTACCACAACGTCTTTGTTCTCCCGGCCCAACTCCACGAGCGTGCGCCCAAAGGCTTCGCGCGTTGCCGGTCCCGGTTTGAGTTCGAACTTGGCTTTGGTGGGCATGTCAGTTGAGCTCCTTCATGGCAAGCTGGTATTCGTCCTTATTGGGGGCCATTCCGTGGAATTTCGGATTGTTCTCCATGAACGAGACGCCCTTGCCCTTGACGGTGTTCGCCACGATGCAGGTGGGCTTGCCCTTGGTGGCCTCGGCCTCCTGAAACGCGGCCTTGATGGCGCCGAAATCGTGGCCATCGATTTCTATGGTGTGCCACCCGAAAGCCCGCCATTTGTCGGCCAGCGGCGCGACCTCCATGATGTCTTTCACGAAGCCATCAAGCTGAATCTTGTTGTAATCCACGATGGCCACCACGTTATCGACCTTCAGAAACCGGCCCGACATCGCCGCTTCCCAGATCTGACCCTCCTGGATCTCCCCGTCGCCCATCATGACGTAGGTGCGCGACGGCCGTCCATCCAGCCGGGCGCCCAGCCCAAGACCGATGGCCAGCGAAAGCCCCTCACCCAGCGAGCCGGTGGACGCCTCCAGGCTGGGGATGAAGCGCATGTCGGGGTGGCCCTGATAGACCGAGCCCAGTTTCCGCAGAGTATTGAGCCGATCCTTCGGCGCATCGGGGTAACCGATCTCCGCCATCACGCTGTAAAGCACCGGCGCCGCGTGGCCCTTGGACAGGAGGAACCGGTCGCGATCGACCCACTTCGGATTCTTGGGATCGATCTTCATGTAATCGAAGTAAAGCTGGATCAGGATTTCGACTGCCGAAAGCGAACCGCCCGGGTGGCCCGACTTGGCCTCATAAATCATTTCGATGATGTCGCGGCGTACGCGCCTGGCAATCTCTTGCAGTTCTTCAATCGATTTAGGCATTAGAATGTATCATTCTAGCACTCCGGCAGCGGCGTCTCAGGCAAGGACAAGTGCCACGATCGTGTCGCCCTCGGCACCAGTGGAGTGTTCCAGTTCCTGAAGCAGCGCGAACTCCAGGCCATCCGGGTCCACCGCTACTTCGCACGCCGCTATCTCGTCGGAGGTGGCGCCCTGGAAGCAGAGTTCGCAGACGGCTACGGCCGGCCCGGGGGCCTGCCCCACTCGCATCGGCGGCCCGAAGACGCGGCATGTCATCGGACGCGCGGCGTACAGGTCGCAGGTGCCGGTCTGGGGGTCCAGCGCGGGACACGGCTCCTCATCGGCACAGGTTCCTTCCAGCAAACCGGCCGCGAGGCCGCCTGGGAATTCCGGACCGAAGCGCGCCAGGTAAAGCCGGGCACGCTCACGGACCCGGCGGGCGCGCGGCGGATCATGCGATTCCAACTCCGCCAGGCCAACCCGCAACCGCCGGGCATCGAGTTGGCTGATGGGGAACGGACCGATGCAGCACTCCGAGCAGCCGGGGCGGCACACCAGCCACTCGCCGCTCTTGCGCGCGGCTTCGGCCAGCGCGGCATCCACAATCTGGAGGAGCGCGGAATCGGTGGACATACGCATACCTAGATTTTGGCGCAGTATTGGCATTTCAGACGCGACGCCGTCATCCTGCCCCGCGCAGAAGAATGGCCGGCATTTCCGCTGACGATCACACGATCTTCACACGATTTTGAACTTTTTTCCCGCCTTATTTTCAGTCACTTCGGTCCGAAATCGGTCCCGACGCCCTTGACGCCGTGCCAACATGAGGTCAGGAGAGGAAGGGCGCGACCGGCGTTTAACGCCGGAATCTGCCCCTTAAGTCATTTGCTATTGTCGCGCGACCGGCGTTTAACGCCGGTCAGTCGATTTTCGGAGTCCGGCCTGATCCCTGCTACCCTTCGATCGATGGGGCAGCTCGCCGCGGCGTCTCCCGCCGCCCCGTGGCGGACTCCCAGAATTGGCTTGGCGCGTAACCCAATTCATAACCCCCATGTTTTCAACAAAAATTGGCTTCGTTTCTTCATAATTGATCGCCCCACCTGGGTGGGCTCCGCACCCTGCCGGCCGCCGCCGTGATCCCACTCCGGCGCGCAGAAGAATGATATGGAAGGCAACACCCGCACGGCCCGTCTCATCACAAACCGCGGGGCGGGCCGCCTGTGCCGGCCCAGCCAGTTTCCGGCCGGCAGGGGCGAGGACAGATTGTCCTCAAACGCGCCCATCGGGACAGATTGTCCCCTGGCCCCGGCCGGCGGCGAAGCCGCAAGTGAATGAATCGAAAAGCCCAAACAGATTCGGGGTGCTTGGTCCGGGAAGTGCATTTGGAAGGGCGATGGCTACCGCCAACAAAAGTCGATGACTCAAATGAAAAAGACATTCGCTTTCGTTCTCTCCACGTTTTTGGCCGGTGCGTTGTTCGGCGGCGATGGCAAGCTCGCCAAAGAGCTGGAATCGCTCGATCCGGCCTCCCATGTGGATGTGATCGTGCAGTTCAAACACCCGCCCACGGCGGCGCACCATCAGAAGATCCGCGCCCGGGGCGGCCTGCACAAGAAGAGCCTGGACTTGGTCAAGGGCTCGCTCTATTCCGTGCCTGCCGGCAAACTGAAGGAACTGGCCGACGATCCAGATGTCGCCTATATCTCGCCGGACCGGCCCGTGCATGCTTTTTTGGACTATGCCACCGTCACGCTGGGAGCCAACCTGGCTTACCAAGCCAACTGGACCGGCAAGGGGGTCGGCGTCGCCGTCCTCGACAGCGGCTTTAACAGCAACGGGCAAGTGGTCTACAGCCAGGACTTCTCAACCGACGGGTACACCGTGGACCTGTACGGCCATGGCTCCCACGTGGAGGGCATCATCGGCGGCGTGGGCACTTCACTTGACAACTACCAACACCGCGGCATCGCCCCGGGAGTCAACGTGATCGTTCTGAAAGTGTTGAACCAGAAAGGGGCCGGGACCGACAGCGGCGTCATCGCCGCCATCAACCAAGCCATTGCCTTGAAAAGCACGTACAACATCCGTGTCATGAACCTCTCCCTCGGCCGCCCGGTCTATGAAAGCTACACGCTGGACCCGGTCTGCCAGGCGGTGGAGAAAGCCTGGAAAGCCGGCATCGTGGTGGTGGTGGCGGCGGGCAACGAGGGCCGCAATAACTCGGCGGGAACCAATGGTTATGCCACCATCACCGCGCCGGGCAACGACCCCTATGTCATCACCGTGGGCTCCATGAACATGAATGGGACCACAGCGCGCAGCGACGACCTGATCGCCAGCTATAGCTCCAAGGGGCCCACGCTCTTCGACCACATTGCGAAGCCCGACCTGGTGGCGCCGGGCAACCGGGTGGTTTCCCTGAACGCACCGGCCGGCTTCGGTGGCGCTCTGGCAGCAGCCTACCGCCAGAACGTCTACGTGGAAGCTTGCGCGGGATGCTACATCCGGCTCAGCGGGACCAGCATGGCGGCCCCGATGGTGAGCGGAGCGGCGGCACTCTTGTTGCAGCAGAATCCGAATCTGACGCCGGACCAGGTGAAGGCGCGGCTGATGAAGACTGCGTCCAAAACCTTCCCCGCCTCCAGCGTGGCCACCGACAGCGCCACGGGCGCGGCCTATACCAGCTACTACGACCTGTTCACCGTGGGCGCCGGCTATCTGGATATTTGGGCCGCGTTGAACAGCACCGACACGGCGCCGGCCGGCCAAACCGCGCTCTCGCCTACAGCGGTCTACGCCGCCCCGGGCCAGGTCAACCTGCTCTTCGGGTCCAACGTGGTGTGGGGGACCAACGTCGTGTGGGGTACGAACGTGGTGTGGGGGACCAATGTCGTATGGGGGACTAACGTGGTTTGGGGAACCAACGTCGTGTGGGGCACCAACGTCGTGTGGGGGACCTCCGGAACCCAGGGCGCCAACGTGGTGTGGGGCACCAACGTGGTATGGGGAACGGGCCAGCCGGCTAGTGAAAGCATCGGCATCATCGTCAACGGCGATAAGTAAGCAGGCAGATCTGGAAGACGAGGACTACTACCATGAAATGAACACTAACAATCGCTTCTCTCTCTCATGCCCTGGAGCCTGGCCCACGCCGGCTCCCCCAAGATCGCGCGGGATCCCGAAGAGCGATCCTAACTCCACGGTGGACGTGATCGTTCCGTTCCACGCCCACCCTACCGAAGCGCATCATCGGAAGGTCGGCGCCTTGGGCGGCCGCCACAAAGCCGGCCTTGGGGCGGTGAAAGGCGCGCTGTACTCCCTGCCTGCTGCCGCCATCCAACAACTGGCGGACGACCCCGACACAGTATAAAGACCAGTTCGATGTTAGTCGATAACGCGCGGGAACCGTGAAGGGCGAATCCGCCTGCTGACTCACCGGCACAGTAAAGGCCCGGTATAACCTGGCCGTGAATTTCGATCATCTGGCATTTGGCGGTTGACCTTGAGCCCGGTGAGGCAATCGCGGAGTCAAGCTGTCCGATGGTAGCTATCCTTTGATAACTATCAAATTGGGCCATTCAGCGCCGGCTCTCCGAGAACTGCGACTCCTCCATTCGTGATCGCCCCTGGAACCGTACTTGCCTACGCCATATCGGTTTGGCGCCGCCGTTGCCGTCCTGGCCCCGGCGTAAAAGAAGCATGGAAGGAAACACCGGCCCGGCCCGTCTCAGAACTTGGCGACCGCAAGACCCTATATTGAAGCGTCCCGTTTGATCCCTTTAGGTCAGGTGGATGCCTGTCTGATTGTGCACGATCCCCTCAAAGGCGGGGGTGTAGAGGAAACCCTCAAAAGAGTCCTCTATGTCTGAATATCCCGCTGTTTCTTTCGGGGTATAATGAGGTTTCAAGGGGCTGTCAAATGAAGAAATACGGCAAATTCGCTGCTTTGATCGCGACCATCGTCGTGGTGGTATTCTGGCTGGCAACGTCGGGAGCCAAGGAGAGCCAGTCCTATTACAAAACTGTCCCGGAATTGCAGAAGATGGGCAATGAGGCCTTTGGCAAGCACATCCGCGTGGGCGGCGACGTGGAAACCGGTTCGATTCAGCGCGTGGGAAAGGAAGTCCAGTTCGTCCTCGTGCAGGACACCACCAAGCTCAGGGTTGCCTACACCGGCACCGATCCTCTGCCTGACACCTTCAAGGACGGCGCCCAGGCGCTCGCCGACGGCAAACTCGATGCCGACGGCGTATTTCGCGCCAAAACGATTCAGGCCAAGTGCGCTTCGAAGTACGAGGCCAAACCGGGCGACATGGTGAAGCCCGGCCAACCGGCTCCCAATATCAACAGCGGTAAGACAATCTAGAGGGGAATATGGAAAATCTGGGTGCGTTGGCCATCATGCTGGCCTTTTGCGTGGCCATCTATGCCACGTTAGCCTCTGTCGTGGGCCGGCTAAAAGCCAAACCTTTTCTGGTGGTTAGCGGCGAACGCGCGGTCTATTCCATCTGGGTGCTGATGGCGCTGGCATCGGGCATCCTGGTCTATTCGCTGATGACCGGGGACTTCCGCTTCGCTTACGTCGCCGAGCACTCCAACCGGACCATGCCCACGCTCTACAAGTTTGCAGCCTGGTGGGGTGGTCAGGAAGGCTCGCTGCTGTTCTGGAGTTTTCTGCTTTCCACGTATGCGTCAGTGGTGGTCTTCACCAACCGGCGCAAGCACCGCGATATGATGCCGTGGGTGGTGGGCGTGTTGACTACCGTCCAGACCTTCTTCCTGGTCCTCAACAACTTTGTCGCCAACCCGTTCCAGATGCTGGCCACCGATAAGCTGATCGTCGCGGTCCCGGACGGCAACGGCTTGAGCCCGCTCCTGCAATACCCCGCCATGGCGATCCATCCGCCGATGCTGTATTTGGGTTACGTCGGGTTTGCGGTGCCGTTCGCTTTCGCCATCGGGTCTTTGATCACGCGGCAGCCCGGCGACGGCTGGATCTTTACCACCCGGCGATGGACGCTGGTCACCTGGCTCTTCCAAAGCACCGGCGTCATGCTTGGCGCGGCCTGGGCCTATCACGTGCTCGGCTGGGGCGGCTACTGGGGATGGGACCCGGTCGAAAACGCCTCGCTGCTGCCGTGGCTCAGCGGCACCGCCTTCCTTCACTCCGTCATGATGCAGGAAAAGAAGGGTATGATGAAGGTCTGGAACATGGTGCTGGTTTCCACCACCTTCTTCCTCTGCATCCTCGGCACGTTCCTCACCCGGTCCGGCGTGGTTCAGTCCGTTCACGCTTTCGCCCGGTCCGAGATCGGCAAGTACTTCGTGAGCTTCCTGGCCATCGGCATTGCCGCCACCATTTACCTGATTCTCGACCGCCTGCCGTACCTCAAGAGCGAATCCGAGTTGGAGAGCGTGATCTCCCGCGAATCCAGTTTTCTCTTTAATAACCTCATCCTGCTGGCGAGTTGCTTTGCGGTGCTGTGGGGCACGCTGTTCCCGGTAATCTCCGAAGCCGTTACCGGCGACAAGATCGCTCTCGATGTCGATTGGTACAACCGTCTGATGGTGCCCATCGGTCTGTTCCTGCTGCTGCTGACTGGCGTGGGCCCGCTGTTCGCGTGGCGGCGCACCTCGGTCGAAAGCCTTCGCCGCAATTTCCAGTACCCTGGAATTGCATCGCTGGTGCTGGTAGGCGCCTTGGTGGCAGCGGGCGTGCGCCATCCCTACGCGCTGATCTCGTTCGGCTTCTGCCTGTTCGTGGCTCTGACCGTAATCCAGGAATTCTACAAGGGCGCCAAGGCCATCGCCGCCAAGAACAATTTCAACTTGCTGCGCGCCACCATCGAGCTGACCCACCGCAACACCCGGCGCTATGGCGGGTACCTGGTCCACATGGGTATCGTGCTCATGTTTGTGGGCTTCACCGGCCATGCCTTCAATCAGTCCGAGGTGAAAGAACTGGACCAGGGCGACACGATGAAGGTGGGTACTTATACCCTGCGTATGACCGAGAAAGTCCAGCACGGCGACGAGGGGAACTATGCCTGGGACCGGGCCATGATTGAGGTATCCAAGAACGGCGAGGTTCTGGGCACTTTGGAACCGGAAAAGCGCTTCTACAAGGCCAGCCGGCAGGGCACTTCGGAGGTCGGCATCCGCGTCCGCCCCAACGAGGATCTATACCTGAACTTCGGCGGCATGTCCGACGACAACCAGCGCGCCGTGATTCAGGCTTATGTCTTCCCGCTGGTGTCGTGGATCTGGATCGGCGGGCTGGTGCTGATTGGCGGCACCTTCACCTGCCTGATCCCAAGCAAGGTCAAAATGCAATACGCCCGCACGGAAGTGTTGGGCTACACCAAGAAACATGCGACGGTTCAAAAGTAGTTTGCTGGCCGCGGTTCTGGCCGCGGCGGCCCTGGCCCAAACGGCCTCCGAAAAACCCAGCGTCGATGTGCGCCGCGTTGGAGCGCGCCTCGCCTGCCAGTGCGGCTGCAAGGATTCCGTGGCCACCTGCAGCATGCTCGAATGCCACTTCTCCAAACCGGCCAAGGAGCGGATCGCCCAAATGCAGTCCGTGGGTATGTCGGACGAGCAGATCGTGCAGGCGTTCCTCCGCGACTACGGTCAAGGCATCTACCTGGCTCTGCCCAACGCCTTCGGCTGGATTGTTCCGTATGCCTCGGTCGGGGTGGGTCTGGCGGTGCTCCTTCTGTTCGTCAAGAAGTACCACAAGCCCAAGCCGATGACTGACCTCGGCGAGGTCGAAATCGACGATCCGGAACTGGCCAAGTACAAGGAGCAGATCGAAAAGGATCTGGCGAAGCTGGATTGATCATCGCCATCACTTGCATCGTGGCGATCGCCGTTATCGCCTTCGTGCTCGGGGTTCGGGACCGCGACTTGCCCGTACCCGTGCCGGAATCGCCCTTTCAGCACCTGGATGAACGGAAGGCCGCCATCTACGAAAATCTGCGGGATTTGCAGTTTGAGTTCCGGGTCGGCAAGCTGTCCGACGCCGACTATCAGGCCACCAAGAAGGATCTCCAGAAGGAACTGGCCGGGGTGCTGGCGGAAGTAGACCGGGTCAAGGCGCAGTTGAACATGAACGGCGCCGTCCCGCCTCCTGCGCCCAAAGCACAGCCCAGGGAAAGCGGCCTTGTGTGTCCAAGCTGTGGCGCGAAGTTCGAGAAGGAACTGAAGTTTTGCGGCGAGTGCGGCAAGCCCATGAAGGCGGTGCCCCATGCGGGGTAGGCTTCCTGGCCTGCCCGGCCGCGCTGTCCCATTCCTGCTCCTTTGCGGCACTCCGGTTTTCGCCGTGATCACCGGCGAGGTTCGCAATCAATCCACCGGCAAGCCGCAAGCCGGCGCCACCGTAGCCCTCTACAAATTGGGCACCCAAACCGGCCTCGAACTGATCGACCAGGCCAAATCGGACGCCCAGGGCCACTTCACCATCAACCAGGAGGTGCGCGGGCCCCACCTGGTCCGCACGGCTTTCGACGGTGTCACTTACAACCACATGCTGCCGCCGGGCCAGCCTACCACCGGGCTGAGCCTCGACGTATTCAACGCGTCCAAACAGCCGGGCGAAGCCAAGGTCAGCAAGCACATGATCCTGCTCGAACCGGGCGCCGGCCAGGTTGCCGTCACCGAAACCTTCCTGTTCACGAACCAGGGCAAGACGGCCTGGAACGACCCCGACCGCGGCACCCTGCGCTTCTTCCTGCCCGAAGCCGCGGGCGGTAAAGCCAAGGTGAACGCCACTGCTCCGGGCGGCATGCCGCTGGGAGCGCCGATCATTCGCGTTTCCAGGAACGAGAACATCTTCGCCGCCGATTTTGCGGTTAAGCCGGGCGATACCCGCTTCGACCTGACTTACTCTTTGCCATACACCGAGGGGGCGCGCTACGCCGGCCGGGTGGTGACCAAGGACGAAAACACTTACTTGATCGTGCCCGATGGCGTCACTCTCACCGGCGAAAATCTGAACGATCTGGGAGTCGAGCCCCGATCCAAAGCGCACATCTTCGGGCTGAGCGGGGACACCTACAAGGTCCAGTTGGCCGGCGCAGCAGCGGCAGGGCCGGCCGACGAGGGCGCGGCCGAGTCCGAAGGCGGCCCCAAGATCGAACAAATCATGCCGCGTGTTTTCGGCCAGGCCAAGCTCATTATCGCGCTGGCGCTGGGTATTCTGGCGCTCGGGTTTACGTTGCTCTACCGCGCGCCGGGCGCGGCTGCCCTGGCGGCAAAGACGGCAGCAAAGGAGAGCGATGGACGCGGTCGCCGTTGAGGGCGTCTGGAAGTTCTACGGAGACTTCCCCGCCCTGCGTGACGTCCAACTCGCCGCGGCCCCCGGTTCGTGTCTGGCCCTGATCGGGCGCAACGGCGCCGGCAAGACCACGCTGCTGCGGACCATCGCCGGCTTTTCGCGGCCCGGGCGCGGAAAGATCCTGATCTTCGGCAATCCGCCCCGGGAAACCGAAACCCGCCGCCACATGGGCTTCATCGGTCACGGCATCTCGGTCTACGACGAGCTATCGGCGATCGAAAACCTGACCCTCTACGGCCGGCTTTACGGCTTGGCCGATCCGCGGAAATCGGCTCTCGAATGGCTGGAACGGACCGGCCTGGAGCGCGTGCGCGACGGCCTGGTGCGCGAATTCTCGCGCGGCATGCGCCAGCGGCTGGCGGTCGCCCGCGCCTTCCTGCATCAGCCCTCGGTGCTGCTGCTGGACGAGCCTTTCACCGCGCTAGACGATCGCGCCATCGCTGTGCTGCAGACGCTTCTGCGGCAGGCGCTGGCCGATGGCAAAACGATTGTGCTTTCGACCCACCAACTGCGGGAGGCCCTGGAGTTGGCCTCGCACGTCGCGCTGTTAAACCGCGGACACGTAGCTTTTCATGGGCCCTGCACGGCGGAAATGGTGGCCGATCCGGGGTTCGTCTACGCGCGGTACGGCGAGGGTTGATGCAGTTTTTACGGCGAGTGTTGGTGGTCGCTGCCAAGGACTTACGGGCTGAGATCCGGACCAAGGAGGCGGTGAATTCGTCGCTGGCCTTCGCGGTGGTGATATTGCTGTTGTTCAGCTTCGCGTTCGATGCCTTTGAAGACACCGTGCGCGAGATGGCCGGCGGCCTGTTGTGGATTGTGTTTGCTTTCGCGGGCACGCTGATTCTGAACCGCAGTTTCGCGCGCGAGCTGCCGAACGATTGCCTGGACGCGCTGATTGCGGCGCCCATTTCGGGTGCGGCGCTGTTCCTGGGCAAAGCCCTGGGGAATTTCGTCCTGGTGTTGGCGGTAGAATTGGTCTCGCTGCCGGTGTTCGGCATCTTCAGCAACGTGCACTGGACGGAGCAATTCTGGCAACTGATGCTGGTGCTGGTGTTGGGAACGTGGGGAATGACCGTGGTCGGGACGGTTTTTAGCGCGCTCACGGTGAACATCCGCTTGCGGGAAGTGATGTTACCGATGCTGACGTATCCGATCCTGGTGCCGGCCCTGATGGGCGCGATGCAACTGAGCATCGACCTGGTGCTTGGCAAACCCATCGGCCCGGATAAGATCATGTGGCTGAAGATGCTGATAGGCTTTGACGTAATGTACACGGCCACATCCCTGCTGCTGATAGAAACGGTGTTAGTGGGGTAATGTCGGAATGCTACGAGCGACGCCTGCCGCACAGGCACCCGGAAGGGGCGAATGTGTTCGTGACGGCGGCGACGGGACCGACCTGGCTGCGAGATGGATGGTGGAAAGGGCAAGGAGGTAACGATGAGGGACTATATTCTTTATGGGTTGGGCGGCGTCGCGGCGCTGCTGATCGCGCGGGACATCAACGTCATTGCGGGCCTGCCCGCGGAGGCGTCGCAAGGGGCTATCTTTAAGATCATCTTCTTTCACGTCCCGGTGGCCATGACCGCCATGATCTGCGCCTTCGTGGCCCTGATTGCCTCGGTGGGCTTTCTGGTTACCAAGAACTTTAAATTCGATGCCCTGGCCGTTTCGGTGACGGAAGTCGGCCTGGCCTTTCTGGCTGCCAACCTGGTCACCGGCTCCCTCTGGGGGCGTGTCATTTGGGGCATCTGGTGGACCTGGGACGCGCGCCTGACTTCGGCGCTGGTCTGCTGGCTGCTCTACGCCGGCTACCTGACTTTGCGGCGGGCCATCGAAGAACCTACACAGCGCGCCACCTTCGCCGCGGTCTTCTCGATTTTTGCCTTCATCGACGTGCCCATCGTCATCTTCTCCATCAAGTGGTGGCGTACCCAGCATCCGCAACCAGTCTTCTGGGGCGGCGGCAGCATTCCGGGCGATTGGGCGGCGATCGCGGGTTGGAATTGGCTGGCGATGATTCTGCTTGGCGTGGTGCTGACCGCCGTCCGCCTGCGCCAGGAAGAATCGCAAAGGGAAATCGATTCGCTGCGCCGCATGGCGCATGCAATGTAACGGAGATGGTATGCACATCCTGACACAAACCGTGCTGCTGGCACAGGCCTCCCCCTCTGTGGAAGCCGTCACTCGGGAGATCGCCCGGCTGCAGCGCAATTACGAGTTCCTGAGCTACGGCCTCACTGCTGCCTGGGTCATCATGGTGATCTACGTCCTGATGATGGTCTCGCGCGAGCGCAAACTCAAGGGCGAAATCGCCCGTCTGCGGACCATGCTCGAGGACAAGCCGCGATAAGAGGGTGGCCGTTGCCACCGGCAGCGCGCCGTGTAAAGATCGGGCTCATGAGAAGACTGATCGCCGCGCTTGCGGTATGCGGATCTGTTAGTCCGGTATTGGCGGCCGAGCCGGTTCCCACGGTCGGCATTTCCTGGGACTCGATCACGCGAACCTCGAACACCACCGCTTCGTTGCAGGTCGTGGTGAACCCTCCGCTGCGCCGCGGCTCGAAAATACACGATCGCGTTCTTCAAGCCCTGCACGATTTGCAGCCTGACTACGCACGCTATGTGCCCTGGCTGCCCTACCCTAGACTGGCTGTGGCCGAACTGGAGCCGCCCCGTGACGGCAGGACCTCCTGGGACTTCTCGCTGATCGATCCCCTGACGGTCGATTTTCTGGAAGCCACCAAGGGCCATCCGGTGGTATTGAACTTCAGCACGACACCCCAGTGGATGTGGGTCACACCCAATCCGATTGCCTACCCGGACAATCCCGATGAGCCGGTGTGGAACTACACGCAAGGCACGCAACCGCGCGACGCGAGCCTGAAAGAACTGGCGGATTACTACGCGCGGCTGGTCAGTTGGTACACGCGCGGCAGCTTTGTGGACGAGTACGGCAAGCGCCACGAGTCGGGGCGCCAATTCAAGGTGGACTGGTGGGAAGTGCTGAACGAACCCGACCTGGAGCATCGGATCAGTCCCAAGCTGTACACGGAAATCTACGACGCCATCGTGGCCGGCATCCGCACGATAGCTCCGGACATGAAATTCGTGGGAGTGTCCGTTGCCGGCCCCAGCCGTCAGCCCGAGATGTTCGAGTACTTCCTGAATCCGCGGAACCACAAGGCCGGCGTGCCGCTCGACGCCATTTCTTATCACTACTACTACTCCCCGGCTATCGACGACGGGCCCCAGTCACAGCAGTTCACGGTGTGGGACCAGACCGCCGGCTTCCTGAACACCGTGCGCTACGTGGAAGCGATCCGCCAGCGCCTTTCGCCGAAGACCGCCACGATGATTAACGAGGTGGGCGCGATCTCCGCGGACGACCGGGGACAGAACCAGCCCGGCCACGTCACGCAACCCATTCCAAAGTCTTACTGGAATCTGTGCGGCGCCATGTACGCCTACCTTTTTGGCGAGCTGACGAATCTCGGCATCGACACGGTGAACGCTTCGCAACTGGTAGGCTACCCAACGCAGTTTCCGAGCGTGTCCCTGGTGGATTGGGAAAGCGGGCAGCCCAACGCGCGCTTCTGGGTGCTGAAGCTGCTGCTGGATCACTTTGGCCCGGGCGACCGCCTGGTGCGGACCTCGCAGCCGGGGCCTTACGTTTATGCGCAAGCGTTTCTGACTCGTGGCAATCAGCGGCGTCTGCTGCTGGTGAACCGGCGCGACCGCGATCTGGAGGTTGCCGTTCCCGACGCCGGCGGCTCCAGGATGCAGTTCGTCGACCAGACCACGGGGTTTCAGCCGCCGGCTTCGCGGAAGTTGGAAGGCGAAACCATCCGGCTCGCCGGGTATTCGGTCGCCGTGGTGGAGTTCTGAGTGGCTCAGGCGCCACCCACGCTACAATCGTATTTAGTTCAATCCGACAAGGAACTTTCTTCCGTGACAGGTCACGAAATCAGACAGCGCTTTCTCGACTTCTTTGCCCAGCGGGGCCACCGCATCGTCCGCAGCGGGTCGCTGGTTCCGGCGAACGACCCCACCCTGCTGTTCACCAATGCAGGCATGAACCAGTTCAAGGACGTGTTTCTCGGCCTCGAAAAGCGGGATTACGCGCGCGCCACTACGTCGCAGAAATGCGTGCGCGCGGGCGGCAAGCACAACGACCTGGAGAACGTCGGTTACACGCGCCGCCATCATACTTTCTTCGAAATGCTGGGTAACTTTTCGTTCGGCGATTACTTTAAGGCCGAGGCCATCGAGTTCGCGTGGGACCTGATCACCAAGGACTACGGGCTGTCAAAGGACAAACTCTACGTCACGGTTTTCCGCGAGGACGACGAAGCCGAGGAATTGTGGCAGAAGGTGGCGGGCGTGCCCAAGAGCCGCATCTTCCGGCTCGACGAGGCGGATAATTTCTGGCAGATGGGCGACACCGGTCCGTGCGGACCGTGCTCGGAGATTCACTACGACCTCGGGATCGAAGCCGCCGAGCCCGGCCGCGAGCACGAGCAGTTTCCGGACGATGCCGGCGGGCGCTGGGTCGAGATCTGGAACCTCGTCTTCATGCAGTTCGACCGCGATTCCGGCGGCAAGCTGACACCGTTGCCTCGCCCTTCCATCGATACCGGCATGGGCTTGGAGCGCGTGGCCGCGGTGCTGCAGGGCAAGATTTCGAACTACGATACCGACCTGATCTATCCGATCATCGAGAACGCCGCCCAAATGTTCGCCGTCACCCCGGGCGGCGATGCTCGCGTGGATACGGCGCTGCGGATCGCAGCCGACCATGCGCGCGCGACCGCGTTTCTGATCCACGATGGCGTGCTCCCCGCCAATGATGGCCGCGGCTACGTGCTGCGCAAGATCATGCGGCGGGCTTTGCGCAACGTGCGGCTGATCGGCGTGGAAGAACCGTTCCTGTACAAAATGACCGGCTTCGTGGCCGAACTGATGCAGGGCGCTTATCCCGAATTGATGGAAAGCGTGCAGCGCGTAGCGCGCGTGGTGAAGGACGAGGAGCATCGCTACGCCACCACATTCCTGCAAGCCGAGAAGCAGTTCAACGACGCCATCCAATCGATGGACGGCCAGACAATCCCCGGGGCCGTGGTTTTCAAGCTCTACGATACCTTCGGGCTGGCGCTGGACGAGCAAGAGGACATGGCGCGGGAGCATGGCTTGGCGATCGACCACCAAGGCTTCGAGCGTGAAATGGAGCAACAGCGCGACCGGGCGCGCGCCAGTTGGAAAGGCGCCGAGAAGGGCGCCTTGGTTCCGGCGTATCAGAAACTGCTCGAGCAGGGCCGCACCAGGTTCTTGGGTTATACCGAACTCGAAGCTACATCGCGAGTCATTGGATTGCTGATGGACAAGCGGCCTGTGGACACTGTGCCGGAAGGCGCCAACGCCGAACTGGTCTTTGACCAGACACCGTTCTATGCCGAGACCGGCGGCCAGGTGGGCGATCGGGGCGTGCTTTATTCAGCCGACGGCGACAAGGTGGCCGATGTCGAGACCGTCTTTCCTGGCGTTCCCGGGCTCTCGGTCCACCGCATTGCAGCCCACGCGCCCATCGCGGTGGGCGACATCCTGAAGGCCGAGGTAGCGGCCCCGCTGCGCGACGCCACGCGCCGTAACCACACGGCTACGCACCTGCTCCACGCCGGACTGCGCCAGGTGCTGGGCAAGCACGTCAAACAGGCGGGCTCCGTGGTGGAGCCCGGCCGCCTGCGTTTCGACTTCACCCATTATGCCGGGCTGGACCGCGCGGAGCTGGAAGAAGTCGAGCGGCTCATGAATGAGCAGATCCTCAAGAACGCCGCCGTGGAGACGAACATCCTTCCGCTGGAGCAGGCGATCGCCACCGGCGCCATGGCTTTGTTTGGCGAAAAATACGGGGATGAAGTACGGGTGGTGACCGTGCCTGGCTTCAGCCGTGAATTGTGCGGCGGCACGCACGTCGAACGCACCGGCGATATCGGTGTCTGCAAGGTGGTCTACGAGGGCAGCATCTCCGCCGGCGTGCGCCGCATCGAAGCCATCACCGGCGAAGCGGCATTACGCCAGTACCAGGAATCTACCGACGCCATCCGCCGGATCGCCGGAATGATGAAGGCCTCCGAACCGGAGTTGGTCGAGCACGTGGAGAAGTTGCTGGCGGAAGGGCGAGCGCTCGAGAAGCAGGTGGACCTGTTGAAGGAGAAGTTGGCCCAGGCCGCCGCCGTCGGCCTCGCAGCGCTGGCGGTTAGCATCAAGGAGGCCAAGGTACTGGTGGCCCGGGTGGCAGGTCTGGATCGGCAGCAGATGCGGTCGCTGGCCGACGCGCTGCGCAACCAGTGGAAGTCTGCCGTGCTCGTGCTGGCATCGACGGAGGGCGGCAGCGTCTCGATTGTCTCCGCCGTCACCAAGGACCTGACTGGAAAGGTACAGGCAGGAAAGCTGGTGTCTGCCTTAGCCCAAGCCGTGGGCGGCAAGGGTGGCGGCCGCCCCGACATGGCCGAAGGCGGCGGCAAGGATTTAGCGGCTCTGGACGCTGCACTGGACAGCATCGAAAAAGAGATCGAGTCGCGGCTGTGACCGAATCCCATGACGTTGTCGTTGTAGGCGCGGGACCGACGGGCTTGGCGTGCGGAATCGAACTCCAGGCACGCGGGGTGAAGACCGTGCTCCTCGAAAAAGGCTGCGTGGTCAACTCGCTCTACCACTACCCCACCAACATGACGTTCTTCACCACGCCGGAGCTGCTCGAAATCGGCAACATCCCGATGACCAGCCTGAATGAGAAGCCGAATCGGGCCGAAGCGCTGAAGTACTACCGGAAGGTGGCCGACCACTTCCAGCTCAACATCCATCAATACGAGCGGGTGGACCGCATCGCGGGCACGGACAACGCATTCCAGGTCTTCACGACCGATCGGCTGAGTTGCAGCCATGTGTATGCGGCGCGCAAGATCATCCTCGCCACGGGGTACTATGACGTCCCAAACATGCTGAACGTACCGGGCGAGGAACTCGACAAAGTCATTCATTATTACAAAGAGCCGCATCCGTATTACAACCACGATGTAGTCGTGATCGGCGCCAAAAATTCGGCGGCAATCGCCGCGCTCGAATTATTTTGGACCGGTGCGCGTGTGACTCTGATTCATCGTGGCCCTGAAATCTCCGACTCCGTCAAGTATTGGATCAAACCCAATATCGAAAACCGGATCAAGAACGGTGAAATTCCCGCCTATTTTCGCTCGCGGGTGTTGGAAATCCGGAAAGACTCGATCCGCGTGGCCACGCCCGAAGGCGAGATCTTATTGAAGAACGATTTCGTTTTTGCCTTGGTGGGCTACCGGCCGGACCTGGCATTCCTTAGCGCAACAGGCATAAGTTTAGAGCCTTCAACGCTCAGACCGCGCACCGACCCGGAAACTCTGGAAAGCGAGCGCGCCGGCATCTACCTGGCGGGCGTCATTGTGGCGGGCATGCACACCAACGAAATTTTCATCGAAAACGGCCGTTTCCACGGGCGTTCCATCGCGCATTCCATTGCCGCCAAACTGTCGACCTGATTCGCTTTAACTCGAATTCTACAAGAATAGCCACTCGACTGAAGTGTATTTATCTAAGCGGCGGAAAACGCAGCTAAGTGTCCGAATTATCACGCCATTCCGTTATTATCATGAGCTTGGTTTGAAACGCTGACCACTGGAATACCATCTAACACACTGAAGGGGGCCCGACATGCTTCACTCGATCTTCAATTCGCTGTTCGGTTGTTCGCACCAGCGGACGACTTTTCCCATTACTCCAGCCCGCAGAAACACGGGGTTGCCCTCGTCCGGCGTGACCCGGCGCAATACCTATGTTGCTTGCCTGGAGTGCGGTAAGGAATTCGACTACGACTGGCAATCGATGAGAATCGGCCAGCCCGTACCGGTGCCCGTGCCAACCGTCGAGGCACAGCCGATCTACCGTTAACTTCGAGCGGGATCGGGCCGCCATATCCTGGCTAAACTAGGAGAAGATGCGCATACTTCTCCTTCCCATGTTGCTGGCGTCCGCCTTAGGAGTGGATGTGACTGTCGACAGCCCGCCCGTAATAACGGGTAATTGCAATCCCACGCGCGTTCATTTCGTCGGACACTTAACGGCAACGGAGCCTGGCCAGGCAACCTACGTGTGGCTGCGCAGCGATAAGGGCGCCTCCGCGGTGCAATCCCTGGAGTTCCGCCAAGCCGGACCGTTGCCGGTTTCTTACGACTGGCTCGTGAAAACGCGCATGAGCGGGTGGGTGTCGCTGAAGGTACTTACACCGGAGCCGCAAACGTCGCGGAAGGTGAGTTTCGAAGTGACCTGCAAGTAGCGAAAACCAACACAGCCAGGAATGGCTGTGTCACGCTAATCGAACCGCAGCGCCTCGATGGGATTCACCCGCGTTGCCCGCCTGGCGGGTATCAGACAAGCTGCGGCGGAAGCCAGCAGCAACACCGCTCCCGACAGCACAAACGCCGCAGGATCGCGCGGGCTGACGTGGAACAGCAGGCTTTCCAGATAGCGGCCGATCGCCAGCGCGCCGGCCGTGCCCGCAGCCAATCCTGCAAACACAGGCATCATCCCTTGGGCAACAACCATGCGCAGCACGTCGTTCCGCTCGGCGCCCAACGCCATCCGTATGCCCATCTCGGCCGTGCGTCGCGTTACCGCGTAAGAGAGCACGCCGTACGTTCCGAATGCCGCCAGGGCCAGCGCTGCTCCGGCAAACAGCAGTACCAACATCATCTGGAAACGGCGTTGCGCCACGGATTGCGCCATCACTTCTTCGAGCGTGCGCACCTTCGGCACGGTCGCTTCCGGGTCGATGTCCCAGATGGCGCGGCGCAGCGCGGCAGTTAAGCCGAGCGGGTCCATTCGGGAACGCACCAGCAGGGAGCCTGAGAGCCGCGGGCGCTGCCAGAACGGAATATAGAGCAGGTTCACGGGATCGTGATCCAGGCTGGTACTGCGAAAATCGGGGGTCACGCCGACCACCTCCATCAACCGGTTAAGGTCATTGAGTTTCAGGCCGATCGGATTCTGGCTTCCCCAGACCCTCGCTGCCAGGCTCGCCGATACGATGCAGACTTTCCGGCTGCGGTCCCGCTCCTGAAAATCCGCGCCGTCCCGCAAAGCCACATGGAGCGTCTGGAAGTACCCGGGGCTGATGAACCGCACGTTGGTCGAGGGCAGTTCCGTCAACGATCTCGCGTCGTGTTCCTTACCGACAATGTCGATCCAGGTCTCCCCTTGCAATGGCAACGCCGAAACGAGGGATGCCGATTGCACGCCCGGCATCGCAGCGGTCTTCTCCAGCGCGCGTTGGAAGAACGAAGCGATCTGGGGATCCTTCGGATACTTGCTCGCAAGCAGCGAAACATCCACGGCAAGCACGCGCTCCACATCGAAACCTTTGTCCACGGCCATGAGTCGCACGAAACTGGCGATCAGCAGCCCCGCGGTCACCAGCAGGGTTGCGCTCAACCCCACTTCCAGGCTCACCAAGAGGTTGCGCAGGCGCAGGCCGTCGCGGCCTTCCGTATTACTACGGCTGGCTCCCTTCAGCGCTTCAAAAGGCGCGGAAGCGGCGTTGCGTAAGGCCGGAAGCACGCCGAATATCAACCCCGTCAGCAGCGAAATTCCCATCGCAAAGAGGAGCACGCGGGTGTCCACGCGGACGTCGTGAAGCCGCGGCAAATCCACCGGCGCCGCCGCCAGAAGCAAGTGCAGGCCCCAATAGGCAAGCAGGATTCCCCCGCCGCCGCCGGCCAGTGCAAGCAAGCCGCTTTCCGCCAGCGATTGGCGCACCAGGCGGACACGGCTGGCGCCCAGCGCAGTGCGGATGGCGGCATCGCGGGCCCGGCCCGCCGCGCGGGCCAGCGAGAGGTTGGCCAGGTTGACGCAAAGCACCAGCAAGACCGCGGCTACCGCGGCCATCATCAGAACCAGGCCCTGCCTCACGTCGCCCACTATGCGCTCGGTCAGCGGCATGAGGGTGGCATGCAGATCCAGATCGCCCGGAATGCGCGCCGAAATCCCAGCCTGCACCACGTTCAGCTCGGCCTGTGCCTTCGGCAGGGACACGCCGGGACGCAGCCGCGCGGTGGTCCAGTAGTTGAAATCTCCCATTTGTAACTGGGCATCGGCGTTTTCGTAGCCGATCGGCTTGTAAACTTCCACCCACTCCCCCAACGATCGGCCGGCGATCTTTTCCTCACGTGGGAAATGGAATGTGGGCGGCATCACGCCGACTATTTCATGCGGTTTGCCATCGAGCAGAATCTTGCGGCCTACGACTCCGGGATCGGAGCTGAAGCGGCGCTGCCACAGCGAATCTGCAATTATCACGACGCTGTCGTGGCCCGCGGCGTCCTCGGCATCGAGAAAAGTCCTGCCGATGCGCGGCTGCACGCCAAACACGGCAAAGATGTTGGCGGAGACGGAGGCGCCGCGCAATTGTTCGGGATCGCCCACGCCGGTCATGTTGAAGGCGGCGGCCCGCGCAATACCCAGGCTCTCAAACGAGCGGAGTTGGCTGCGCCACTCCAGATAGATGGCGATATTCACCGGCAGTGCCCGGTACGACTGCAGCAGCTTGGGCGCATACTGGGTGATGGCGACCAGCCGTTCCGGCTCGCGATACCCGGGCTGCCGCAGCAGTACCCCGTCTACCAGCGAGAAGATGGCCGTATTGGCGCCAATCCCGATCGCCAGGCTGAGCACCACCATGCCGGCAAAGGCCCGATCGCGCAGAAGGGCCCGGATGGCGTAGCGAAATTCATTGCGCATCGTATGCTAATACGTTCGACTGCGCGGTCTGGTTCGCAGAAACCTTTCAAATTTCAGCGCTCAGCTTTCGGCAAGATCACGCCGTTAAAGCTGACGGCTGATCACTGAGCGCTTCTTCACTTTTTCCTGGCAACAATGCGCAGGCGCCGGTAGTCGGCCACCCATTGGCCTTGCCGGAAGAGCTGAGGTCCGGCACAGGTTTCCACCAAGCGGAAAAACTCCGGATGGCTTGAGGGAGCCAGCCCTTCCAGGAAGCGGGAGCCAAACATCGCGAACCAGTCTTTCAGACCGGCCTCGCCGCCTTCGAGCGGGGTGGCACGCTCGAACATCGCCGCCAGGGTCACCTCCAGGCCCTGTCGCTCCAACAGCGTGGCATATTCGCCAACACTGGGGAAATACCAGGGGTTGTAGCGCTCGGGGTCGTGGATGCCGAGTCGCGCCAGCGCCCGGTACGCGCAATCCACCAATGCCTGAACATTGCCGCGTCCACCGAGTTCGGCCACCAGGCGGCCGCCGCTCTTGAGGGCTCTGGCCATAGCGCCCGCAGCGGCATCCGCGGGCTGGACCCAATGCAGTGCAGCGTTGGAGAAGACCGCGTCAAACTCTCCGTGGTAAGGCATGTTGCAAGCATCCTGCGTCTCAAACTGCAAGATGGGAAAATTGCCACGCGCCTGGGAAATCATGGTGGGGGAGTAGTCGATCCCCAGCACTTCGGCGCCCGAGGCGGCGATCTCGGCGGTCAGCCGTCCGGTGCCACATCCGACATCCAAAATTCGTTCGCCGGACTGCGGCGCGAGTACGTGTAACAGGTCGCGCCCGAATTGCCACACAAACGAGTGCTTGGCTTCGTAGAGACCGGCGTTCCAGTCCTGTCTCACACTTTGATTGTACGGCCCAGAGGACCCTCAAGGCTGTAAGATATCCGCGATCCGCAATTCGTGCTGGGGCGACTCTAGCGGCGCCACCTTTTCGGACTCGCTATACGCGACGACGGAACGGTAAACCCCTGACTCGGGTTGGCGGTGGACGATGAGGCGCCTCCCGTTCAGATCCAGAACCCAATACTCCACGATGCCGGCACGCGCGTAGAGCGAAGCCTTCACGGTCAGATCGAACCGAAGCGTCGTATCGGCCACTTCCACCACCAGCGCGAGATCGCTGGGCTGTGGTGGCGCGGACCGGAACCCCGCATAGGCTCGCTTCAGTACGATCAAGTCAGGTTGAGGTTCGTTGGAGGGATTGTCGTCGGGTGCAACGTCGATGGGCGCCTCTGGATTGGCCCGGTCGCGCCCAAATGCGTCCATCAGCAAGAGCATCATGGTAACGAGCGCATTCACGTGCGGGCGATTTTTCCGCATTTTGCTGATCAGCTCCCCGTCGATCAACTCGAGATTTTCCTGGTCCCCAATGCCGCTCGATTCCAGGGCTTTGCACTCAGCCCGGGTCCAGCGTTTGCGGGGAGGAATCAACGGGGCTGGCGGATCTGGAATTTCGTTTAGCGCGACCGGCATGATTACTTGCCTACATTCTATCCCGGCGGAATATCGTAAAGCAGGATCGACCGCCCCACTCGGGCGACCGGCTGGTAACGGTCCAGCCACGCGAAGGCGAGATCGCTCCGGCCTCTTTGCTGTGCTACGACCCAACCGTACGTTTTCTGCATGGTGAAGCTGATGGCGACCCATCCGGTCACAGGCTGATAGGGTTCGAGGCTGTCCCAGGACGGCAGTTCGAGGCGGGAGTCGTCGCCCGTGTACAGACACCGCAGGTGCAGACGCGTGACGTGGCGGCGCTTGAGTTCGGCTACCAGCAGGTTCATATCCTGGCCCCAATCGAGATCGGAGTCCACCAGGTAACGCTCGGGGTGGCTGCCGCCGAAATCGTTAAAGTAGGCCAGGTAGTCGGGGTGCGCGGACCAGGAAGACGCTGCCGTCCACAGCAGCAAGACCGCGGCGAGCCCGCGGGTCCGCCGCCGCGGGAGCCGGAAGAGATACACCGCGCCGATGCCGCCCGTCAGCGCCAGAAAGGGGTAGAGCGGCAGCATGTAGCGCACGCCGATGTTGAGGCTCGTCGGCAGATTCACCAGCAGGATCACGGCGGCAACCACCGCGGGCACCCAGGCGCGCCAGTCGAAGGGGCGCAGCTTCTCGCGGAACAGCGCGAACCAGCCGGCGGCCGCCAAAATCAGCAGTGCCAACGGCGTCTTAAGCGATAGCGCAACGGGGAAAAAGAACCACCATCCGTGCAAGCTGTTTTGGCCGAGCAGGTAGGCTGCGTGGCCGCCATCCACGTGGTTGTGTACTTGCCAGAGGCCGTCGAGGATCTGCGGAGCTGGGAGCGGTGTGCGCTCGATCAGGTGGTATACCGAAGCCGGCACCTTGGAGAGAAGTCCGGTCTGGCCGGCGGCATCATCGGCGAGGTGCTCGGCAATTCGGCCGAACGAAAAGCGGTAAGCCGCCCAAATCAGCAAAAATGCAGTGAGAAGTGCCGGCCAATACCGGCGTGAGGCAGCCGATTCCTCTGCCTGCTTCTTCCCCCGCAAACCCAAAATCGCCAACACGCACACAGGAATCAGCATCAGGCTGGAGAACTTGGACAGAAACGCCAGCGCCAGCCCAACCCCCAGCAGGACGCCCTGCCCCACGGTTGGCCGTTCCAGCCACACCACGAACGCCAGCAGCGCGGCGCAGACCCCGGCCCCAACAGCCATATCCATGGTGGCCACTCCGGCATGCGCGAGCACCGGCGGAATGTTGGTGAACAGAAAGACCGGCGCCAGGGCGCCCCACTCGCCCAGAAGCCGGCGTCCCCACAGCCACACACACGTCGTGGCCAGCACGAAGAACGGCATAATTCCCAGGCGCGCCAGCGTCAGCGTCTTTCCGTATCGCCGGCCGCTCGCGAGCACCGCGTTGCCTTCGCGCCATCGATCGGGCAGTTTCTGCGAGCGCGCGCCGTAGAGGTACGGCCCGAGCGCCATCGCGAGGCGCGCCAGCGGAGGATGGAAGGCGCCGTAGTCATAGCGGCCCAGGTCCAGGTATTGCATCCCGCAGGCGATGTTCGGCGTCTCGTCGGAGGTCTGCGCGATCGCCCGGTACGTGGACGCAATGCGGGCCACGCCGATCGCGGTCAGCAGAAGAAACAGCAGGAATGGCGTCCGCCGCTTCATGCCTTGCCCTTCGGCCGGCAACAGGCGACGATCCAGGGAAAGGCTTCCACCACTCGGACTTCAGAACCGGCAGGCACAAGAAAATCGCGGAACCGCCGCCGGTTCCAGTGTTGAATATGCTCCGGATGATTGCCCCATCGATCGAGATATTTTCCGCGCAGCAGATTTCCAATGCGGAAGTAGGGTTCATGGGGCACCGACAACACTACTGCCTTGCGTGCCACGCGCATCAACTCCCGCACCGCCGACGCTGGGTTTTCGAGATGCTCCAGCACTTCCAGGCACACTACCGCGTCAAACGCGCCCCCCGCAAACGGAAGTGCCAGCACCGAGCCGCAAACGGTGTTGTCAGAAAGGCCGCGGGGGCTGCCGTTGCGGATTTCGGCTAACGCCTCCTGGCTGCGGTCGAGCGACACGGTGCGGCACCCGCTCAGTACCCCGCGCCGCAACAACTCTCCCTCGCCGCAGCCGGCGTCCAACACCGACTGCGGTTCCACCGAGGCCAACACTTCGGCGATGCGACAGAAGAACCTTCGGACCAGGAAGGCGACCACCGGATTCTTGACGTGGTATTTCTGCTGCGCCACGCTACCCGCGCCGCTCCCTGGCCGCGGCGCGCAGGCGAAAGACGTGGCGGATGTACTGGAACGGATGTAGGGCGTGGACCTTGCTCTGGCCGCGGCTGCGCTTACGCATTTCGTACCCGCACTCCGCGACCTTGTGTATGTTGCCACGCACCAAAATCTCCATCAGGCTCTTGTAGCCTAGCGGCTTCATCGGGATATTCTGGATCGCCGTCCGCCGCACCAGGTAGCACCCACTCAGCGGGTCGGATAGGCGCGCATGAACCCCGGGGAGCAGCACCCGGCCAATCCGCGAAGCGCCCCACGAACTGATGCGCCGCATCATGCCCCAATCGCCCAGGCCGCCGCCATCGCCGTGGCGTGTGGCCACCACCAGGTCGGCATCGCCCATACGTTCCAGTAATCGTCCCAACACGTCGGGGGGGTGCTGGAAGTCGGCGTTAATCGTGCCCAGCACCGCGCCGCGCGCCACCTGCCAGCCGCGCATCACGGCCACCGCCAGACCGCCTTCGTTCTGGCGCCGCACCACGCGCAACTCGGGAAAGCCTCGCATCAGGGCGGCGGCGACTTCCCAGGTGCGGTCGGGGCTGTCGTCGTCCACCACCACCACTTCGTAACCGCCGGGAATGGACTCGTCCAGCGTGTGCCGCACGGCCGCCAGAAAATCGCCAATGTTTTCGCGCTCGTTGAGCGTCGGCACTACCAGGGAAAGGCGGAGTTGTCCCGATCCTGGTGGGATCGCCGGAACCACCAGTGGGCCAGCCGGCGCTGCCATCACGCCCGCTGCCTCGCTACGCTGTGGGGCTGCTGCCAAATCGATGACTCCGCAACTCTACTGTAACCGGTTTGCGGTTTCCAGTGGTATGCTATACTCGCCATCCTGGGGGTGGAGTGGCAGTGGGGGGAATCCGGTGGATCGGAACAGTGGTGTGGCTGAGCTTCGCAGCCGCACAAACCACTTCGGAGGAGCCGTCTCAATCGATCCGCAGCAATGATCTGGCCGCACTGAAGGCGCAGTTGGCCAAGGGCGCCAATGTCAATTCCCGCGACAAGCGCGGCAACACCCTGCTCATGCAGGCCGTCGCATTCGGAAGCCTGGAGGCAGTCAAACTGCTGCTGGCTGCGGGGGCCGACGTCAACGCCAAGAACCAGTTCGATAACAACGCCCTGATTCTGGGCGCGAACGACGCCGGGAAAGCGCGTGTCCTGGTGGCCAAAGGCGCTGATCTGAACGCCCGCACCAAACAGGGCCGGACCGCTCTCATGGTCGCCGCGACGTGCGACGGCTGCAGTGAGACAGTGCGCCTGCTGATCTCCAAGGGCGCCGATGTGAAAGCGACCGACCAGCAAGGCGGCGCCGCGATCCATGCGGCGGCAGCCGGCAACGATCTCGATGCGCTCAAATTGCTCCTGGCCAGTGGCGCCGACGCCGATGCCGCCGACAAGAGCGGCCTCACACCGCTACAGTCCGCGGCCGCTAATTGCAACGCCGATGCGGTCAAGCTCCTGCTTTCGAAGGGCGCCAAAATGGACGCCAAAAACTCGTTTGCCGGTGAGGTCAAATTCGGCAAGATCCAAATGACCAACAGGACATCGCTTATGTGGGCCGCACCATACTGCCACGCCAGCGTGATCCAGCCGCTGTTGGACGCCGGCGCCAACGTGAACCTCAAGGACGTCCGCGAAATGACGCCTTTGATTCTGTCCGTGGCCTCTGAGACCCAGGATCCGGAGGTAATCCGTCTGCTGCTCAAGGCTGGCGCGGACGTCAACGCCAAGGACACAACGGGCGAAACGGCTCTCGACTGGGCTAGGAAATTCGGCGACCGGAACGTGATCGCAGCGCTCACTGCGGCCGGCGCCATTGAGGGCGCTCCATTCACTCCGCCAAAACGCAGTCCGGGCGGCAACAGGCCGCTGCTCCAAGCCGTCCAGACCAGCACCAACCTGCTGCAGCGTAGCGCCATGGAGTTCTTCCAGCAGAGCGGCTGTGTGGGCTGCCATCACCAGCCGTTCACGGGGCTCGCGATAGCCGCGGCGCGGGGCAGCGGGATCAAAGTCGATGACGTCGTCGCCGCGGCGCTCGTCAAAATGAGCGAGGGCCAGTACACGACATTCAGTGAGCCCCTGCTCGAACGGTACGACTTGGGCGGCGCCATGGACCCCCCGATCTACTCGCTGCTGGCGATGGCCGCGGAACGTTATCCTGCGAACAACGTTACGGACACCCTGGTCTCCTACATCGCCGGCTTCCAGCGCCGCGATGGCGCGTGGCGCTTGGGCGGCATCCCCCGCGCCCCTTTGGAAGAGAGCGAGATCGCGCGAACCGCGCTGGCGATGCACTCGCTTCAGCTTTACGGCATCCCTGGAAGGAAATCCGAGCTCGACGAGCGCATCGCCCGCGCCTCCCGGTGGCTGCTCCAAGCCAAACCGGCGACCAACGACGATGCCGCTATGCTCATGATGGGGCTGCACTGGGCCGGCGCCGCCGCGTCGCGAGTTAAGTCCGCTGGCCAAACCGTGCTGGCTCGCCAGCACGCCGACGGCGGATGGGGCCAGAACGCCAACCTGGGCAGCGATGCCTACGCCACCGGCGAGTCGCTCTGGGCGCTTCGCGAGGCGGGGGTAGCCGGCGTAAACGATCAGGCCTACCAGCGCGGCGTGAAGTACCTTCTCGACACGCAGTGGGCCGACGGCTCCTGGTACGTACGCAGCCGCGCCGTCAAATTTCAACCGTATTTCCAAAGCGGATTCCCGTTCGATCACGATCAATGGATTTCCGCCACCGCCACCGCCTGGGCCGTGCGTGCACTGGCGCCCGCAATTCAATACGAGAAACGAGCATCGAGATGAAACCAACCACACTCTTGTTACTGACCAATGCAGTCCTTCTGGCGAGTGCGGCTTTCGCCGCCGAACCTGTTTCGGTGGGCAAACTCCGCGACGGCGAACTCAAGATGGCGGAGTCCGAAATCGTTCCGCTGGCTGAAGCGATGCCGGCCGACAAGTACGATTTCCGCCCCACCGACGGCGCTTTCAAGGGCGTCCGTACCTTTGGCCAGCAAGTGAAACACCTTGCCACCGTACTCTACCTGGTGGAGGCCGCATCTCAGGGCCAGAAGCCGCCAGTGGATTTGGGTAAGGGCGAAGACGGTCCGGAGTCCGTCAAGACCAAGGCCGAAATTGTCCAGTACCTGAAGGACGCCTTCGCCTTCGGCCACAAGATGACTGGCATGTTGACTGCCCAGAACCAGATGGAACTCGTGAAATCGCCCTTCGGCGGTCCCGACCAGCCGCGCGCCGGCATCGCCAACGTAGCCATCTGGCACTCCTTCGATCACTATGGCCAGATGGTGGTGTACGCGCGCATGTGCGGCGTGATTCCGCCAGCTAGCCGGTAGGGCGGCTCCTGGTCCGCCCTACCCCGCTAACTCGCCCACTTTCTGCAGTTCCAGCACGAGATCGCCGTCTTCATTAACGTTGAAGGCCGGTCCGAACCGGGCGCCCCACAGCACCTCTTCGTGACGGTAGGAATGGCGTGCGAGCACGGTCTGGCTGAACGTGTCGTCGTAGCCCTTGATCAGGATCAGGACCTCGGCCTGGAGCCGGGTCAAATCCGCAACGGTCTTACCCCAAAGAGGGCTTTCGCTATCGATCGGGTGAACCACGGTCCACGTGAGGGGCAGGAACAGCACCTTCTCGCGCTCGAGCTTGAGGAGGTCGTACTTGCGCACCGCCTTTCCGTCCTGAAGCTCGACCGTCATCAGCATTACCCGCGCTTCCAGTTCCATGAGATCGTTGGGGCGCCGGTTGACCACGCGGAACTGCAGACTGGTGATGTCCTGGTAGGTAGTAATCAGCAGATTCTCACTGAAACCGATCTTAGCGGACGGCCGCGACACGCGCCCGAACAACAGGCCCGTGGCGAGGGCGAAACCCAGCACGCCCACCAGCGATTCGAAAGACGCCACCACGTTGGCGCCGAATCCCTTGGGCGAGATGCTGCCGTAACCGACGGTGCTTAGCGTGTGGGCGCTGAAGAAGAAGTCGTTGAAGAAGCGGCCGGCGTCGGTGGACGCGTCGCCACCCTGCAACTGGCCAGGCCCGAGCCAGTAATAGACCAGCGCGAACAAGAGATTCGCAACCAGGTACCCCAGGAACAGCAACCCCAGAAACTGGGGCCAGCCGATATTGATCAGGTGCAGGTAAGGATGAAAGTCGCGCCACGAGGTGCCGCGGCGATGCACGTTGAAGCTGCCATCCTTATTGATGACGCGCCGCAGCGGCGCGTTGAATTGCTGAGTCAGGCCGGGGTCGAATCCAGGTTTTTGCATATGTGAATTTATGCGCCCGCTGCCAGCCAGTTCCGCGCAAATTCCTCGGCGCTGCCTTTCAGGTCTACCGGCTCGGTGCGGGGCTCCCGATCGCCTTCGAGGTAAACAGCCAGTACGCCCGTGGGCGTGGGGCGCAACTCCAGACGCCGCTCGCGCGCTTCCAGCCGCAGGGTGGTCCCCAGCCACGCGATGTGCACCTTGACCCGCTGGCTGTAGCCGAGGCGCGTGGCGTGCTTCAACAAATCGGCGGTGAACGGCCCCTGCTTCAGTTCGTCCGCGAAGGGCGCCGCGGCGCGCGCATCAGCCCGCTCGCTCTCGCGTGCCCGTTGCTGCCGCCCGGCGTCTTCCTTTCCCTGCTCGCTGTTTTCCAGGCTTCTGAGGTTGTTCTCCAGATTATCGAGAAAACTCATCTACCTTCAGTTTGCCGGAAAACCCCCGCGCCGTCCAACTCAGGGTACGATAGACGCGATGGCCGAACCCACCAACCAGCGGCTCAAGGACCTGCGAAACGGGCTGCTCCGTCTGCATAAATCGTTGCTTGACTCGGAGCGGGCCGCTTACGAACGCGACGTAGCACGCATTACCAGCACGGGTCAATACTTAAACCTGGTGCTGAACGATCCCTGGTTCAACTGGCTGCGCGATCTCTCTCAGTTCATTGTACTGGTAGATGAAACAATGGAATCGAAAGAGGCGGTACCGGCCCAGGATGCCGACCGGTTGATCGCGCGCGCCCGCGAACTGGTTTCACCGGCGGAGGAAGCCAATGGCTTCGCCCGCCGGTATTTTGAAAGCATGCAACGCGACCCGGGCGTGGTGCTGGCGCATCGCGACATGATGCACGTCTTTGGCGGTCTCGCGTAATCGCCAAAGGGAGCTGCGTCAAAGGTGCGGATCTCCCTGCTATTTCCCTTTCGCCTTTCCGCTATCCCCGGTGCCGAACGAGATCGTGGCTTCCGTCTGAAACTTCTGGTAGCGGTGAAAGGTCACCTCGTTCCTGGTGTGCAGACGGGTGCTGCGCATCTTTACTTCGGCCTTAAGCGGCAGCAGGTACTCGCGGCCACCCACTTCGGCGAAATCGTAATCCAGGCTGGTGGCCGATTCGCGCATGGGGAATCCCGCCGGGACCTCGGCCTGCGTGGTGAGGTGAAGCAGCATCTTGGTCTCGCGATCCGCCACGAACTCTCCATGAAATCCCACCTGCGCCTCCTGCAGGCGATCCTCCGCAAGCTGGACGCTCACCACAAAGGACGAATGGGCCCGCGGCACGTGGTACGTGAAGACCGCGGCCGGGTGCCTGCGAAGCGTCGTCCAGTTCTTCCAGTGAAACTCGCCGGCCGACAAGGGGTCGAAAAGCACGTGCAGGATCGTGCCGAATTCTCCCTTCGACGCCGCGCCGCCGGTCTTCATGTACTCCAGGTTGGTTGGCTTGTTATTGATGGTCAGCAGCTTGTAGTCTTCCTTCTGGTCGAAAAAACTGAGCTTCACGGTGAGCGTGTCGAGCAACGTCCAGCGGTCGCGGCCGTTGCTGTCCACGTAGCGCTTCACCACTTGGGTGCAAATGAAATCCGGCAGCGACTTGGCGTAGTTCAAGGCGGCCCCGCGAACCTGTTCCAGCAGTTGCGACGCTTCCACTGCCGAAGGCTTGGGCTTCGCCCCTGGGGCATTCCAGGCTGCCACTCCGAACGCCGCAATGAGCAGGGTGGCTCGCATTGGAGCTATCGGATGGGCTTCTTCTCCCTCGTCTTGTCTTCCGGCAGCGGCGCAGGCGTATCGAAACTGAGGGTAGCATCGGCCGAGAACTTCTGGTAATTGACGAACTGCACGTCGTTCCGGGTCGCTTGGATGGCGGTAGTCAGACGCACATCGGCGCGCAGGGGCAACAGATAAGGTCGGCCGCCGACCTCGGCGAAATCGTACTCCACCGAGGTGGAAGCGCGTAGCAACGGGAAATCCGGCGGGATGCTGTCAGCTTCCAGAACGAACTCTTCCACCCGGTTGGTTTCGCGGTCCACGTAAACCAGGCCGTGGAAACCGGTGTTGACACTCTGCCGGTGTTGCGGGTCCGGACTGTACGACAACTGGTAAGTCGCGTCACCCAACGCCACGCGGTAGGAGAAGACGTGCATACGGCGTTCGTGGAACACCGTTTCGCGTTCCCAGCGGAATTCGGTGCGCGACCGTGGGGCGAAGATCTCGTGCAGCATGCTACCGAACTCGCCGGCCGAGGTGCTCCCCTCCAGCGACTGGTAGTCCTGGTCGGCGGGCCGGTCATTGACCGACACCAACTTGTAGGCTTCGCGGTGCTCGGCGTATCCGAGCTTGACGACCAGCCGATCCATCAGGCGCCAGGACTCCTGGCCGTCGGCATCGACATACCGGCGGATCGCCTGCGTGCAAAGGAAGTCCGGCAGGCTCTCCGTATAGTGGAGCGCGATTTCCCGGGCCGCCTCGATGATCTGTTCCCGTGCCTCGGCCGAGGGTGGCGGCGAGGCAGCAGGCTTGCTGGATGCGGCCGTCGCTGCAGGTTTGGGCAACGCCCGGGCCGCCTCCAACAAGCGCCGCAGTTCGGCCACGGTCTTGGGCCCGGCGCCTTCGCTCTGGAGTTGCAGAATCGTCCGGTCGTCCATGCTCTCGGTCAGCGCGATCCGGTGCAGAGCTTTTGCAACGTCGCCGTCGCTTTGTTTCAACTGGACGGCCGACCGCACGAAACCCACTACGTCCCGCACCGAGCGGCGGTCCTGCGCCGACGAGATCAGGCAGACGCAGACGATCAGGGCGGGCATTCGCAGCCGCATGTCTACACTATACTGGAACATGCCTGAACGAACCGACGCCGTTTGGAAGACATCCGCTCTCACCACCGTGTACCTGGAGGGGGTGCGGGGGGCGATCCCGTTGGCGCAGCAGCAACTCGACGTCGTCGAGCGGCTGATCGGGGCCTGCTCCTCACCAGTACGGCGGTTCCTGGACTTGGGGTGCGGCGATGGCGTCCTGGCCTCCGCCATCCTGCGACGCTTTCCGGACGCTCACGGCGTGCTCTTGGATTTCTCCGAGCCCATGCTTTATGCCGCCCGCGATCGCTTTGCCGGCACCGCCAAGGCGTTGTGTTTCCTGAATGCCGACTACGGCGTGGCATCGTGGACTCGGGCGGTCGACGACTGGGCGCCGTTTGACGCCATCGTCTCGGGCTACTCCATCCACCATCAGCCCGATATGCGAAAGCGCGAGATCTACCGCGAGATTTTCGATTTGTTAGCGCCCGAAGGCATCTTCCTCAACGTGGAGCATGTATCGTCCGGGTCGAGCTGGGTGGCCTCGGTACACGATGAGTTGGTGGTCGATCACCTGCACTTACACCATGCCGATAAGAGCCGCTCCGAGGTGGCCGCGACATACTATGACCGCCCCGATAAGTCGGCCAACATCCTGGCGCCGGTGGAAATTCAATGCCGTTGGCTGCGCGAAATCGGGTTCACGGATGTGGACTGCTTCCTGAAGATCTTCGAGTTGGCCGTCTTCGGCGGCAGGCGACCCTGATAGGTGCCATGACCGAGGCCTCTAGTCCGCCTGCCGACCGCTGGCGAGGACGCATCCCGATTGCGCGGCAGCGGAGGCCGCATACATCGCGGCGGTCGGCGCCAGCCGGCTTCAGAATCAAGACGGCCGGCAGGATCCAGGAACCGTCTTTGTCGTACCCTGGAGATTACACCCACACTATGGCTGAATCTCCCATCACCGCGCGGAGCGCGGATTTCGCCGCCTGGTATCAAGACGTGGTCATCGAGGGCGACATGGCCGAGCCCGCCGAAATCGTCAAGGGCTGCATGGTCATCAAGGCCAATGGCTACGCAGTCTGGGAACGAATCCAGCGCCACTTCGACGACCGCTTCAAGGCGACCAACCACCAGAACGTCTATTTCCCGCTGCTGATTCCGCAGAGCTTTTTGCGAAAGGAAGCCGAGCATGTTGAGGGCTTTTCGCCCGAACTGGCAGTGGTGACCATCGCCGGCGGCAAAGAATTGGAAGAGCCGTACGTGATCCGGCCGACTTCGGAAACGATCATCGGCCACTTCTTCTCGAAATGGATCCAGAGCTGGCGCGACCTGCCGGTCCTGGTCAACCAGTGGGCCAACGTGGTTCGCTGGGAACTGCGCACCCGCATGTTCCTGCGAACCACCGAGTTCCTCTGGCAGGAGGGCCATACCGCGCACGCCAACCACCAAGAGGCCGTCGAAGAGGTTCTGCGTATCCTCGATATCTATGCCGAGGTGGCCGAAGAAATCATGGCCATGCCCGTGATCAAGGGAGTGAAATCGCGCGCCGAGAAATTCGCGGGAGCGCTCCGCAGCTACTCCATCGAAGCCATGATGCAGAACGGCCTGGCGCTCCAGTCCGGCACCAGTCATGACCTGGGGCAGAACTTCGGCAAGGCTTTCCACGTGCAGTTCCAGAGTAAAGAGGGCCAGCTCGAATACGTATGGCAAACCAGTTGGGGGGTGAGCACACGCCTGATCGGCGGTCTGATCATGACCCACTCTGACGACAAAGGTCTGGTGCTACCGCCGAAACTGGCGCCGGTCAAGTCGGTGCTGGTTCCCATCTATCGCAAGGACGCCGAGAAGGGCCCGGTGCTGGAAGCCGCGCACCGCATCGCCAAAGAAGTGGGCGCCAAGGTGGACGACCGCGAAGGCCAATCGCCCGGCGCCAAGTTCTTCCACTGGGAGCGGCGCGGCGTGCCGGTGGTCCTGGAACTCGGGCCACGAGACTTGTCCTCCGGTAAAATCGTCGTCAAACGGCGGGACACGGGAACTAAGGAACCGGTGCCGCAGGGCGAGTTATTGGACAAGCTGACGGACGTGCTCGATCGGATGCAGACCGATCTCTACAACACCGCCAAACAGCGGCTCAAGGACAACACGGTGCTGGCGAGTTCGCTGGCGGAAGTGGAATCGATTCTCAGGGACGTCAGCGCCGAAGGCGGCGGCGGCAAGTTCGTGATGGCGCACGTGAAGGACGACCCCGAGTGCGACGCCCGCCTGAAGGAGTTCAAAGCCACGGTGCGCAACATCCCGCTGGTGGACGAATTCGATGGCCCCGGCAAGTGTATCATCACAGGCGAAACGGTGGACCGCCGGGCGGTCATCGCCAAGGCATATTAGGCGCTTACCGAGACTACATCGAAAAATAGTTGTCGATCCTTTTCATGTGGTGATACCCATCTCGGCGAACAGATCCCCAGGGCAGCCTGAAGCCGGTGGTAGTGTTGGTCGAGGCCGGTAGTGTTGTTTGCCTTGGGCCCGCGTTTGAGTTGGCAACTGCTGGCGAGCAGGGGCTTGATTACGTTGTCGCGGAGGACCAGCAAGGCGGTTAGCGCGCGCAGTCCCTGAGGGGTGGGCCGACAGCGGTGCGAAGATCCGATCTTCTCCACCAGTTTCTTGCCCGGGAATGCCCGGTAGATCGTAGAAAGTAGCGACTCCCCGCTCCCAAGCCTTGATAGGCTGAGAGCGAATTTTCTTTTGCCGAGAAAAGGAGAGTCGCT
>Ga0209698_10000241_pt1 | contig 59637 bp, 51 predicted proteins | sample LitLauG_LLR_2012_FD_187203 | JGI IMG/M metagenome (GOLD analysis project Ga0209698, IMG submission 187203) | Freshwater sediment microbial communities from Pennsylvania, USA - Little Laurel Run_MetaG_LLR_2012 (SPAdes) (version 2) | ecosystem: Environmental > Aquatic > Freshwater > Creek >... | reverse complement strand
TTTCACGGCGCAAACGCGGGTTCAAATCCCGCCGGGGACGCCAGATCAATAGGTTAGGGGAGAAACGTCTACTCTCTGTTTAACAGAAGGATCGGAAATTTCCGTGACCTCGACGATTGACTATCAATCAGTCGAAAACGCAGTTAACCCGGCGTGCCGACCATAGCCGAGCGACTGATTCAGAATCAGTTGTCCGATCGGGAAACGCGCCAAGACTGAAGTCCCATTCCAATTTTGCCGCAAATCCGAGGCTGGCTGGCATAGCTCAGCCCGAGGGCTCAAGCTTCTTCGTCTGGTGGTCCTGCCGCTCCCGCCAGATCCTGCGGCTTGATCTTCTCGACGTTGAATTTTGCCGCGCGCTCTCGCATCGTCTTGAGCACGTCTTCGAGTGGAGGCGGATCGCCCTTAATCCAACGCAGCGGGTTGATGCGCGCCACCACGAATGAGCGCAGGTACGGGCTGACGAGACCACGCTCCTTCAGCCTCTTTACCGCTGCTGCAACTTTCTCCTCGAGGTCGAGCACCATCGTAGCCCGCTTCTCGTGATCCTTGACGGCGGCGCGGAGCGGTTCATCGGTAAAGGCCTCCAGTCGTCGGAGGATTGAATGGTAGGCACCACCGCCGAAGCGAGGGAAACGTTCATAACAGACGCCGAGAGTGACTAGTGCAGGTTCGTCTAGGTAGAACGCAAACTGCGACTCAGGCCGCGTGGCATCTTCGTCCACCAGACCACGGTAGATGCGTATGACCTCCAGCGAGCGTTCCTTGAGATTGTGAGCCTTCTCCGTATTCAGCGCGAGGATCTGCCAGGCTACCTCGCGGTCCGCCACGACGAGCGCAGTGATTGATTTCGCTCCAAGGCGGCGCATGGCTTCGAGGCGATGCCGGCCATTCGGAGTCCAAAAGCCTCCCTTCGGTGCGACCACTGCGATAATCGGGTCGAGAAAACGCCCAGTCTTGTTGATGACGTCCGCGAGCCGTTTGTGATGAGCATCGGAGAGATCCCGCTGGAAAGGAGTCGGCTCGACGGAGTCGATTGGCAGAATAGACAGCAAAACCGGATGACCAGCAAGCGGTTCCTTATACGATCCCACCACGCAGCCGCCAGCTTTGGCGATTGCCTCTGCAGCTTCCGCGGCAGTTCCCGTCGGCTGCTCGAGCCGGCACTCGTCCGGGCGGAGGCCCTTCGTCCGGGGCTTGGCTTTGCGAGGACGCTTTCGGGCTGGTGCACGCTTGACCATGCAGAGACTCTATTCTAGTTGTAGGTGGATTGTCTCTCGTCACCGAGCGCAGTGCATGGACTCCCCAATGGAAACATGAAGTCCCGCTAGACATCGAAGAGAATTTGTGCCCCGGCGTCATAACCAAGAATAGTTCCTTAGTACGATAAGGCTTTTAACCGGGCGCAGGATCGATGTACCTAATCCAGCCCGTGTTTCATCTAATCTCAGAGTGGGTCAGCCTAAAATGCGACGAAAAAGAAGATTGGGTTTGTAGCAACAATGACGACGGTCGGACTGGCACGTTTGTCCACTCGCTACTATTTGAGTATCCCGTTTTCCGTAGTTGCATCGTTTCTGTTAAGGCAGGTCGCGAATGCGCTCCAGCGTCAAACTCGGAGGAATCTCTGGCATAGAGATCGGGCTTCATTACAGCTGGTTCATTATCGCTGCCCTGATCGCGTTCTCCCTAAGCGAACACTTTCGTCAGGTAAACCCGAGTTGGGACACAGGCCAGATCTGGATCGCTGCTCTGGTCACTGCAGCCCTGTTCTTCGTTACCCTGCTGCTGCATGAACTCGCCCATTCACTGGTGGGCCAGGCCCGCGGGTTGAAAGTCATGGCGATTACTCTGTTCGCGCTCGGTGGTGTTTCCCAAATTCAGGATGACGCCACCGACGCGAAAACAGAATTCTGGGTTGCGATCGCCGGACCGATCGCCAGCCTGATTCTCGGTTTTGGCTGCCTCGCGATTGCGATCGGCCTTGGCTGGCAACATTCCACTGAACCGCAGACTGCGGCAGCTGGGGTCCTGGTCTGGTTGGGGTATATCAACATTGCTCTCGCGGTCTTTAACATGATTCCTGGCTTTCCGCTCGATGGTGGCCGGGTGCTCCGCGCGATCGTATGGACGGTTACCAAGAACGCCGACCGCGCTACCCGCATCGCCGCACGCGTCGGCCAAGTCGTGGCCTTTCTGTTCATTCTGGATGGGATATGGCAATTCTTTTCCGGAGCCGGTTTCGGCGGCCTGTGGATCGCATTCATTGGCTGGTTTCTGATGGACGCAGCCAAAGCCAGCTACGCCGAGGTGGGGATTACGGCTGCGCTCCGCGGCGTCCGAGTCTCCGAGGTGATGTCGCGTGATTGCGCCATCGTGAGCCCGAGAATAACTTTGCAGGAGTTTGTCAATAGCTACCTTCTCAGGGCCGGCGAGCGGTGTTTCGCTGTGCAGGACGAGGGTCACTTCGCGGGTCTCATTACGCCCCGCGATGTAGGCAGCATCCCGCGCGACCGTTGGGACAAGACCACTGTGCGCGACGCCATGCGTCCGCTGCAGGAGTTGCACCTCATCACTCCCGACACACCAGTTCTGGATGCGCTAAAACTCGTGGCCAACAACGATGTCAACCAGTTGCCGGTGCTCGCGAACGGTACTTTGCAAGGGGTCGTCTCCCGTTCCCAGCTTGTGCAGCTACTGCAGGTTCGTTCGGAGTTGCAACTCCCCGACGCATCATCCACAACTACAAAGCAACGGAAATGGAACGGAAAGCCGTTATGACTCGATGTCTCGCGAAGATGGTGAAGCATACACGGAGCGGTTTTGGCTTTGTAGGATATCGCCCCAAGAGCGGGTGTGACACAGAGGTGTGAAGAGACTACATGCGACTAAATGGCTGTGCGCTGCAATTTCAATCGGCGGAGCAATTGCGCATTCACGGCCACAATAATGGTGGACAAGCTCATGGCCACTGCTCCCACACTCATGGGCAGATCGACTCCCCAGCGGACCAGCAGTCCTGCCGCGACCGGGATGGCAACAATGTTATACGCAGTCGCCCAAACGAGATTTTGAATCATCTTTCGATAGGTCGCTCGGGATAATTCGATAGCTCCCACGACGTCGCGCGGGTCGCTGCGCACTAGGACAATACCTGCCGACTCAATTGCCACGTTAGTGCCTGCGCCGATCGCAATTCCGACGTCTGCGGTGGCCAGCGCGGGGGCATCATTCACGCCGTCCCCAACCATCGCGACTCTCGCGCCGTCCTCCTGAAATCGGCTCACTGCAGACGCCTTGTCAGCGGGAAGGACCTCCGCTGCGACTCTGTCTATTCCGATGTCGTGGGCCACGGAATCGGCGACCTTTTTAGAGTCCCCCGTGATCATTGCCACCTGGATACCAAGCTGATGAAGTTCCTCAACGGCTTCCTTGGACTGGGGCCGAATCTCATCCTCGACCGCGAGAGCCCCGAGCAGGCGCCCTTCCTCAACCACAAAAGTAATGGTCTTCCCCTTGGCCCCCCATTCGGTCGTCAACTTTTCAATTTCGGATGGCACTGCCGCCTTGCTCTCAATCAAGAGCCGCGGCCCCCCAACTACGACGGTCTTGCCGTCGACTAGTCCGTGAGCACCGCGGCCGGGCAGCTCCTGGAATTTGGCAGCGAGCGAGTTAGGTAGGTTCCGCCGCTCGGCTTCAGCCACGATGGCCTTGGCGAGCGGGTGTTCGGAGTTGGCTTCGACAGCCGCGGCGCGCGCGAGCAAATCATTCTCGCTGCCGCCAGGCACCGCCGCGACTCCAGACACTACAGGAGATCCTCGTGTGAGCGTTCCCGTCTTATCGAAAATCACCATATCCAAATTGCGAGCGCGCTCAAGCGCAAGCCTGTCCTTGACCAGAAGACCGTTCTGGGCGCCGAGTGATGTCGAGATCGCGATCACCAGCGGAATCGCCAGTCCCAGGGCATGAGGGCAGGCAATGATGAGAACCGTTGCCGTCCTAATCAGGGCGTGTTCCCTGTCCCCGGAGAGCCACCAGTAGATGAGAGTGATCGCCCCAGAGGCGACGGCCACGTAGAAAAGGATCGCGGCAGCGCGATCGGCAAGGGCCTGCGAGCGAGATCCGGAGGCTTGGGCAGCGGCAACGAGACGCATAATGCCTGACAGAGCCGTCTGCTCACCGACAGCCGTAACGCGAACACGAAGGCTCCCGCCGTTCGCGACTGTGCCCGCAATGACGGCAGCGCCAGGCCCCTTCGATACGGCCCGAGACTCGCCGGTGATCACCGACTCGTCAACCTCGGCAGTACCCTCGACTACTGTCCCGTCCGCTGGGACCCGGGTTCCGGGTCTCACCAAAACAACGTCGCCCACGCGAAGTGCGGAGAGCGGGACCGTCTCAATTTCGGCACCGGTTATTCGATCAGCCGCGTCTGGAAGCAGCGCAGCAAGAGCGTTGAGTGCGCCTTGGGCCTGGGAGATTGCTCTCATTTGGAGCCAATGCCCAAGAAGCATGATCGTAATCAGACTCGCCACCTCCCACCAGACTTCAATCTTGAGGAGGCCGATTGTTCCCGCAAGCGATGTGAAGAAGGCAACAGTGATTCCCAAGCTGATGAGAGTCATCATGCCGGGCTTGCGGTCGGTAAGTTCATTCGTTGCTCCACGGATGAAAACCAGGCCGCCATACAAGAAGATGACCGTTCCGAGAACCGGAGGAATCAAGTTCGAGCCAGGAAAGGAGGGTGCTGTGTATCCAAGCCAATGTTGAACATCGCTCGACCAGAAGACGACGGGGATCGTGAGAGCGAAGCTCAGCCAAAACTTGTCGCGAAACATGGCCACGGAGTGGCCGGCGTGAAGGTCATGGCCCATGTGAGCTTCCGACATCTTGTGACCGACATGTGGATCGGTCGCTTTTCCGTGGACTTCGTGTGTCATGTGGTCCATTTTGTATTCCGAAACAAAGCACCGCGTCCGGCCGCGTTTCGCCAATGCACATTAGATGATTAACCGCTGGACCTTGTTTCGTAAGAAACGAATTCGGAAGCGGTTGCCAAAGTGGAGTTCAAATCCGCCCCCCGCGACCATGAACGCCACTGCACCCGCCGTGGCGTTCTAACACTAAATATTGTCGCTCGATGCGCCTTGCACAGTGTCTGCGTCGTCATCCACAGTCATTAATATTGGCTTTGCCATGGTCTGCTTTCAGGCGTGCGCAGGAAGTCGCGATTTGGAGGTAAACCGAACATATTTTCATGCGGCCTTTTTAACCGGCTGTTCGAGGCGACGCCACCGACGATGGTCGCCGGCGATGAGAGCGTCGGCTTCAGCCGGACCACTGCTCCCAGCCGCATAATTCGGGAACGATGGCGGAGGCAACTGGGCCCACGCTTCTTCGATGGGCGTGATGATGCGCCACTCGGCTTCCACTTCATCTCCGCGCGTAAAAAGTGTAGCGTCACCACGCATGGCGTCGAGCAGTAAGGTGGTGTACGCCTCTGGTGTTGCAGCGCCAAAAGCCGTCTGGTAACAGAATTCCGCCTGCACCGGGGCCATCTGCATCTGGGCAGCCGGTTTCTTCGCACCAAACTTCACAGTAATGCCTTCATCAGGCTGAATACCCAAGGTAATCACATTCGGGTCGATCTCTTCGTCTGGAGTGCGCGCAAACAGCGCTTGCGGTGTGCGCTTGAAATGAACAGAGATCTCAGTCATGCGTCGCGCAAGCCGTTTGCCAGTGCGCATGAAGAACGGCACGCCGGCCCACCGCCAATTATCGATATAGAACTCCAGTGCGGCGTAGGTTTCTGTTGACGATTTTTCGCGCATGCCATGCTCCTGGCGGTAACCGGGTACTGCGTGGACGTTAATTTCGCCGGGGCCATACTGACCACGCACAGTCCGACGGGCCACGTCTTCGACGCTCATCGGACGAATGGAACGGAATACCTGGACCTTCTGCTCGCGAACGGCATCGGCATCGAAGGCAATCGGCGGCTCCATCGCGGTCAAGGCGACCAATTGCAGCATGTGATTTGCCACCATGTCGCGTAATGCGCCCGTCTCCTCATAAAATGAGGCACGATTTTCAACACCTACAGTCTCCGCTGCGGTGATTTCGATATAGTCCACATAGGTGCGATTCCAGACAGGCTCGAACAGAGAGTTGCCGAACCGGAATACTAGTATGTTCTGCACCGTTTCTTTACCCAGGTAATGGTCAATCCGATAAATATTCTTCTCATCGAAGGTGCGAAGGACCGTCCCGTTGAGCTGTCTCGCGCTCTCTAGGTCACGACCGAACGGCTTCTCTAGCACGATACGCGACCAACCTTGATCGTTTCGGTTTAGGCTCGCGGAGCCGAGGCCCTCGATGATGGGAGCTGCGACGGAGGCGGGCGTTGACACGTAGAAAAGATGGTTTGTGCTCGAACCTGCTTGATGCATTTCTTCGAGTTTCGCGCCGAGATGACGGTAGAAGTCGGTGTTGCTAGGATCTCCAAGCATATAGAAAAGACGCTTCTCAAAGTTCGCCCACTGCTCATGATCAAGGTGGCGGATCCCACCAGACTCTAAGGCTCCCTCGCGCATGCGCGCACGAAACTCTTCCGTCGTCATTGAACTCCGGCCAACCCCTAGCACCTCGAACTTGCGCGGCACGCAGCCGACGCAGGTCAGGTCGTAGAGTCCCGGAATCAACTTGCGTCGTGTCAGGTCGCCCGAAGCGCCAAAGATCACGAGCAAAGCTGAGCCCGCCTGTGGCAATGACGTTATCCTTGTTGGCTGAACGCTTGTTGCTTGTATCACTGCACTCACAGGCCACCTCCATTTGGACAAAGGTCTAGATAGTCGTCATAATCTGAGGATTCAGGGGTCGCACATATGAAGACTGTGGGCAAGCGGTTTTGATGTGCAATCCAAGGATTCGCTCCGCGGGTAACAAGTTCCTACAGACGCCCCAGGCTTGCGCCTCCATCCACGAATAGGGTCTGACCCGTGATGAAGGCAGCTCTCTCCCCGGCAAGAAATGCGATTGCTGCAGCGATCTCCGCGCGGCGCGGCCGATTTCCTTCGATGCTCCAGTAATTGCGATGGACCAGCTCATCACAAGCCCCTCACTGCTTCTCGATTCTTAGGCGGTGGTGAGCAATTACTACGCTAGTGCTGCATCGTTCATGCGACTTGCTCTTTGGAAGGTGCACGTGCTGTGCTGGCTTCCATGGACTTCACCAGGTCGGCGGCGGATGCCCCTTCGAGCGACAGCCCGTAGCCGACTTCTCGAACGATGCGCTCCTTCAACGGATGAATGAAGTGCACGCGTGTGTTGCGCCGCGTCACTTCCGGTACCTTGAGATACAGAGCGGCAAGTTCCCGCGCTCGGTTGAGTGCCTTTCCGTTCGCCACAACTTCGGCAACCACTCCCCATTCGTGAGCCGTAGGTGCTGTCAGCGGCTGTGGATTCAGCAGGAACGCCTCCGCTCGCCCCGCGCCAGCGCGATAGCTCCACGCGGTAAAGATGCCGTCGCCCGGAACAATGCCTCCAGCGAAGTGTGGCAGATCGTGGAAGCTCGCCCCTTCACCCGCCACGATCACATTCGCAAGCAGGGCATATTCAGAATGCACATGCGCGCGTCCTTCGACGGCGGCGATCACAGGCACGCGTATGTTGGCTATGTTTTCGAGAATCTGCACGCCTTCGTCGTGAACCTGGCTCCAAACGCCGGGATCGGCGACGTTGCCAAAAGTTGAAAAATCGACACCAGTTATGAAGTCACCGCCCCCGCCAGTCAGGATCACGATCTTGTTCGCTCGATCTTGCGCGATCCGGTAAAAAGCATCGACAAAGTCCGTATGGTCTTGCGCGGTAAAACTGAATGGGCCGCCTTTGCTGTGAAATTCAGCTACCAGCACACCCGTGGCGTCTCGCGTGAGCTTCAGACTGCGATAGGCATCGAAGTAGTTAGCGTTGAGTGCGTTCATGGTATTTTCCTCTCTGGCTCGTCCCGTAGGATCAAATTAGGTTCTCAAATGTACTGGTGGCCAATCACCCAGTTAAAATGCGCAACTGCTTGAGAGTTTCGGAAGGCTCCGGTCGAACTGTATAATCTGCGTTCAAATCAGCTGCCCGGATGATCCCCTGCTTGTCGACCACGTACCGTGCAGGGATCGGCAATCGGAACTCCGGCTCATCGTGGAACCTGTCCAATGCATTGCCGAACGACTTGTAAAGATCGCGCAAGTATTCCGGCAACGTAAAAACTAGGCGAAACTGCTCGGCGGTCTTCAGATGAAGATCGGTCAGCATGTCGAACGTCAGTTTCAGCTTCGTATGCAAAGCCCGCGTATACCGTTCAAGTTCAGGAGTGAGCACGACGATCTGAGCTCCCAATGCTCGGACTTCAGAATCGATTCCTTGTAGAGCCTCCAGCTCCATGTTGCAATAAGGTCACCAGTGTCCCCGGAAGAAGCTGATAACCAGCGGTCCTTGTCGGAGGAGGTCGCTGGACGACACCTCCAGGTGGTCCTGATTGAATAGGGTGAAGTTCGGAGCAAGGTCACCGATCTTGAGCGCTTGCTGTTCAATTCCCAACGCCTTGAGTTCGGCTGTCGCTCGATGCATCTTTTTGATTGCCTCTTGCTGTGTGTTGTATGGTGGAGCTCCGGATTCGAATGTTTTCTTGAATTCATCTAAACGCGATTGAAGAGTTGCCATTTATGTCTTAGCCCTTTCCACATTTCTCGAAACTGTAGATCACGTTGCAGCACTCAGATTTGGGCCACGCCACCATCGACGTAAAGCTCTGCGCCCGAGACATAGCTGGCCTCATCGGAGGCCAGGAATGAAACAGCTTTGGCAATCTCGTCGGGGTCTCCCAGTCTTCCGAGTGGGACGTTGTTCACCATCTCCTTTTTCATCTTCAGGAGCGCCTCGCCCTGCTGAAGGTCTTCCAGAATCGGGGTGTCGATGTGACCAGGGCTGACCACATTCACGCGGATGCGGCGGTCTCGCAAGTCATTGGTCCAAGTCCGCGCAAAGGAACGTACCGCGGCCTTGGTGGCGCTATACACGCTCATCGCGGGAAAGCCCTTGATATTGGCAATGGATCCATTAAGGATGATAGAGCCTCCGTCTTTCATAAGTGGAAGACCCTTTTGCACGGAAAAGAAGAGTCCTTTCACGTTGGCGTCGAAGTGAAGGTCGAAAAACTTCTCGTCCACCGTCCCAAACGGGGCCAGCTTCGCGAGGCCGGCATTCGCAAAAATGATGTCAATCTGTCGATTGTGTTTTTTTACGCTGTCGTATAAACGATCAAGGTCAGAAAGCTTGGCCACGTCGCCCTGTACGGCCGTCACGTTCTTTCCAATCTCGGCAGCTGCAGCATCCAGCGCGTCTTTACCGCGGCCAGTAATGAAGACGTGATCGATCCCTTCTTGGACGAAGCGCTTCGCGGTAGCCAGGCCCATTCCCGCCGAGCCTCCGGTGACAACCGCGATCTTTCCCTCGAACTTCTTTGACATAGGCAATTCCTTTCATGAGCAGTCAACCCAATGCGCACTACGCACGATTATTTGCAACTGAGATTCCAAGTCGATGTCATCGGACGCCTTGTGGTCTAGTACGACAACCGGACTCAAAAGCAAACGAATACGGCCAAGATCGTAAGGGATGGAAGATCCCGAGACTTCCGCTGACAAGATAGGCGGCGTCGAAATATCGCCGTGACGCCATATCGACCTTTGGGGCAGCACATAAAGTGCATATGGCACAAGTTGGTTTCATAAGTGTTTAGGGCAGGAACAACTAGCTTTTGTGCAAGCCCTTGCAAGCGCGCTGGGCAAGGCACCGAACGGGACTCATACCGCCAGTTTCGGTCCCTCGTCGACCTCATCGATGAGTCGCTGATACCGCGGTCGGTATATCCCGAGCCTCTTCATCTTGGAGACTAATGTTGTACGTTTAAGCCCCAGCCGGGCAGCCGCTCCGCGCGGTCCTCCTATCATTCCTCCGGCAGCCCGCAATGTCTCCAAGATCAGCGTTGCTTCGTATTCGTGCAGTGTGCCTTGTGGAGCAACTGTGGGGGCTGTATTCGTCAGTGACGCAGGCAGAGGATTGGGCAACACGCCCTCGTCCGATCGAATTACGGCTCGTTCAATGAGGTTTTGAAGTTCACGTACATTGCCGGGCCAAGGATAAACAATGAAGGCATCCATGGTTGTCTCCGGTATTTGTTCAATGTGCTTCCCCATGCGCCGGGCAAATACTTCGGCGAAATGAAGGACCAACTGGCGTATGTCCTCCCGGCGCTCTCGCAAGGGCGGAACCACGACCGGAAAAACGTTCAGCCGATAGTAAAGATCGCTGCGGAATTCATTGCGTGCAACCATCTGGGCCAGATCGCGATGAGTGGCGGCAACCAGACGCACGTTGATGTGATGTGTGCGGCCGCTGCCAAGGCGTTCGAAGTCTTGTTCTTGCAAAACGCGCAAGAGTTTCGGCTGTAGGGCCAGCGGCAGGTCCCCAATTTCGTCAAGAAAAAGAGTGCCGGTATCAGCCATCTCGAAACGGCCAAGTTTTTGTGCTACCGCCCCGGTAAAGGCACCCTTCTCGTGCCCAAACAACTCACTCTCCAGGAGGTCGAAGGGAATGGCAGCGCAGTTAACCTTCACGAAGGGGCGTCCGCAGCGCGAGCTTAGATTGTGAATGGCATGGGCGATCAATTCTTTCCCCGTTCCGGTTTCTCCCAGAACCAGCACAGTGGAATCAGTTGGCGCGACACGCTGCACTTCCGCGAGAGCTGATTCAAGAGCGGGGCTGTTGCCGACAATGTGATCAAATTGTCGGTCTCTGTCGTCCCGTTCGTCAGAGCGTGGTCTCTCGACGGTGCCCACAACACCCCCCACCAAAAACCTGGAATCGCCTTAAATCAGCTCTCAGCCTCCAAGGCCGCTCGAACGCTCTCAAGTAGAATTGCGCAATCAAAAGGCTTGACCATAAATTTCACTGCACCGCCTCGCATTGCCTGCAATCGCAGGTCTTCGTCCCCATGCGCTGTAATAAAAATAGTCGGAATCGGGCAGTGATCAGCATTCAACTTAGCCTGGAGGTCCAGCCCAGACATCCCCGGCATGCGGATATCGCTGATCAGACACCCGGTTTCGTGTTGCCGGCCAGAGTTCAAGAAATCCTCGGCAGAAGCAAACGATCGCACTGAAAGGCCCGCCGACTTCAGCAAACGTTGAATCGCGCCTCGATACGATTCGTCGTCCTCGATAACGGCAACCAATTTTCCCTTCGTCTCTCTAGCCATACAGGTACAGGGTTGATCCGCTGTGCGCAGAACGCAATTATTGATTGTGATAATGGCTGTGATGGGTATTTATAATGAAGTTCGTAGTCCAGTCTGCGGGGCGGAGTAGGATCGGGTTCGCGCTAGGGGGCTGCCGGAAGCTTGAGCCTTTCTGCCATTCTTCCTAGCTCGGCGGGCGAATTTGCTTCCATCTTGCGCATTACTTGCCCACGCTGCACGGTCACGGTGATTTCGGTGGTGCCAAGTGTCGAGGCAATCTGCTTCGTAAGCATGCCGGAAACAACGAAACGCATGACCTCGCGTTCGCGTGCTGTCAATTTCGCGTAGCGTTCTTGCAACTGCGCGAGCTCGTTCTGTTGTTGCCGCGCGTCTGCATTGCTCTTCAACGCTTGCTGAATCGCATCGATCAGGTTTTGATCGCGGAAAGGCTTTGTCAGAAATTCCACCGCGCCAGACTTCATCGCCTTGACAGTCATGGGGATATCCCCGTGGCTGGTGATGAAAATAATGGGGATCTGCGCGCCTGCCTCGTTTAGTTTGCTTTGGACCTCCAGGCCACTCATTCCTGGAAGTCGCATATCCAGTAGGAGGCAACAGGGAGCGTTTGGAAGCTTGCGCCGAAGAAAGTCCTGTGGCGTGGCAAACGACTCAGAGTGCAACCCCACCGTCTTCAACAGACGCTGCATAGCTGCACGCATGCGGCCGTCGTCATCGACAATGAACACAGTGGGAGTATCAGTGGTCATGCTGGTACTGCCACCCTATTGGGCAGAATAAAACTAAACGTTGTCCCCCGACCGCAATTTCTAGTGGCCAAAATCCGACCACCGTGTGATTCGACAATGGAACGGGTAATTGCCAGTCCCAGACCTGTAAGCACAGCCTCATAGCGTCGTCCGTCACATCGTGGCTGAATGTAAACACCTCCGCCCATCTCGCGTTTTGGGAACCCAACCCGTTTGTCATTAAAGATGTAAATCCACAAGAGATGATGAGTTCATTCGGCTGAAGGTCGCATTCCGAATGTTCCGCAACGCAGTCGGAGTATCGCGACAACTCCTGCCGCTGCGGCCATTGTACTTGGCAGATGAACTCAAATGTTGCGCCACATCCGGAATTGGAGGTGGCCCAAATCCGGCTGCCATGCGATTTGACCATAGAACGGGTAATCGCCAAGCTCAGACCTGCACCTTGAGATTTGTCGTAAACAATTTGCTTTCACAATTGTGAGCAAGCGGCACACGCGAATTACGAACATGGACAGACACTGACTTAACGGCGAGCCGAGGTTAGCGGCAGGAAAAGCGGTAGATGATGGAGGGCCTCATGGCGAAAGTGATTGAATTTTACGTCTCGGAGTTTTGGCCAACAAGATCTAACTACATAGCTCGCAAGGAAGGTGGGAAACTGATCGAGTTCCGTTCACCGAAAAGAAATCAGGCAAACTCACAACCACCCACTGGCCAGCAATATATGGTTTATATTGCACCATTCGCCGCAAACTCTGCGAGCGGTCGAACACATGAGCACGAAAAAAGGTGGGCGATCCCGACGAGGAACTTCGGTAAGATCGGCCGGCTCATTCGTCCTGCCAGATCTCACCGTCGCCTTCTGAGAACGCGACGGTAATTATCGGCTGACCGTGGTTGCGTGGCGTCACGTTTGGTGTTTTCCCAAGTATCTCGCCACTGTTTTGCACATCGCCCCAGGCATCTGAGCTGTTTGGAATGCAGTTCAATCGCTCCGCCGCAATCGGGACAGAGGCAGTTCGCAATGGCAGATAGCACATTCTCCTTTGCCCGGTTTGAGCCTTCTGGCCACATAGAGTTCCGCCAATCAACAGAAATTTCCAGTGTTTCGACACCGCTCACGTTGGCGGGAAGCCGCCTGCGCGGGACGGTATTTGTTAGCAATTGCCGTCACGACTGCAGCCGTCCTCCCGCTTTCGCCGGGCACCCTTCCCCATCGCTTCCCTAAGTCTCACGCGAGCTCTGGCGAGCCGTGCCTTGACCGTTCCCGTGGGCACTCCGAGGAGATCTGCTGTTTCGCGAATGCTCAAGCCATGGATGCCGCGCAATTGGAAGGTTGTCCGCAAAGTAGGCGATAGCCGCGAGGTCGCCTGTGCCAGTGTCTCCGCAATTTCTCGCTCGCGATATGCCTCTTCCGGACCTGGCCGCGTATCGGTGACAATGTCCTCCAGGAGGTCCTGTTGCCCATCGGTTTCATCCAAAGCTAATTGCACCGACCTTAAACGTCGACGTAGTCTCATTCGTGCAGAATTGATTACGATCGTCGTGAGCCACGTGGACATCTTCGCGTGCCCCCTGAACTGGTGAACGTGTGTCAAAGCAGAGAGCACAGCATCCTGCACGGCATCCTCAGCGTCGGCAACATTGCTCAGATGACCCAGCGCGATTCGGCGAAAGCGTGCCGAGTGGTGGGTAATAATATGGGTCAGTTCCTGAACTCTATTCTGGTAACACTCGACTGCCGTTGGTTCTGGACTCAGTTGTAGAGCTGTCGCTGCCATAGATGGAACTCCAGTGATCTTCTAGTGTGAATGCATGCCGGGTTCCAATTCGTGTTCGGCAGCTTTCTTCCGCATCGATTCGCTGGGGTCGCCTCCAATTCAGGCATCTTCTACATTTTGCAAAACCCTGGAATGGCTACACATTCGCCAAGGTTGATCCTGGTTTTTTCAACAGTCCGATGACTAGCTGCGTTGCTATCGCGACACGTGACTCAAAGACGACATGCCGCGAGGGCTGAATCCAATCAACAGTTGATGAAACGAGCGTTGATGCTGGAAAACGTCCGCATCAACATTTCTCGTGCACAAATGAATCTGCAGTGGGTACTCATCGATTCCAGGACGCTTGCGATTCAATGGAATGTGACGTGCAGATGCCACTGAGTCAGCGTACGAATCGAGTGAACCAGCGCCTGAACTTGGAGGATAGACGACAGTGAACCCGCTCTTTAAGATTCTGATTAGGCTCGGCATCCTCAAGAACAATCTTGACTATCACCTGATCCGTGCATCGATGGTGATCATTCTCCTATTTTTTGGATATTCGAAATGGTTTAGCTATGAGGCTCAGGGCCTGATCCCTCTTATCAGCCACGGACCACTTATTTTCTGGCTTTACCCTGTTTTCGGCATCCGCGGCGCCGGTCGGTTTCTGGGAACTTCCGAATGGCTGTTTTGCGTGCTTTTATTTTCGGGGTTTTGGAACAAAAAATTGGGCATCCTCGGAGCCCTCGGGGCTTGTTTTGCGTTCATTTCGACCATCTCGATCATCCCGTTTCTGCCAGGCGCCTGGGAACAATCTGCCGGCGGATTTCCCGCAATGACTGACATGGTCGCATTCCTTATGAAGGATATTGGCCTTCTGGCGTTGTCTCTATATTTGCTGCGGCAGGACTTAATCAGAGTGTTACGTTCGACCACAAGTTCCGTCCCATCGTCTGCGGTTCACGCCGAGCAGCAATCTGAGGTTCCGCATCGCTATTAGCCAAACTGTCAATTTGGTTCGAAGAATCGGACGGAGTGCATCAGATTTCACTAACACAGCTCTCCACAACGCCGGTCTGACGCCAAAATAAATACAACGGATTATGCTGTTTTCTTTAGTGGAAGAGGCTGCGCCGCGAGAGCGAGGAAAAGGAATTGGCGCGCGGCTTGCGAGCAGTAGCCCGGACCCTCATATTTCGCACGGGCCGACATGTTTACCATGCTTCAATGCAAAGGCAATCATTTCCCGTATTTCCGACTGCAGGTAATATCCACTCCCCAAGAATGGCGCCACAAGATCTGAGGAAATCCCCTGCAACAGACCTCGGGCGGCTTCGTAACTAGGGATTTGTGTCCGTTTTGCCAACTCAAGGAGTTGTCCTTTGGGTAGGCTTCCAGCCGCGAGAAGTGAGAACAGGACCATGAGGCCATCTGGCCCGACAAAACGGTCCAGTAGTAGGCCCTCCACAATAGTCTTTCCGTTTCTGAATTCCTTGAGCCGATCGTACCGGCAAGCTTGTTCCCGCCCGTTTTGCAGAATCGGACCTAGGTGAACGAGCTGAAGCCCCGTCAAAACCTCCTCTTGGTCGTCGTTTTCCGACGCAAGCCACTCTACCCAGCCCTCTTCGATCGCAGTAATCAGCCAGCCGCAACGATCGCAACGCCAGCCTTTAAATCCGCCCAGTCTGAGAACATCGTTACTAAGCATTTCAGAACCTACGTTTCAACAAACGTGCGACCGGTTAGTCCTGGTTTATATATTCACCGGGAACATCGTCCTCCGGAACCTCGTGCGTCGTCACTTCGGAAACGCTAGGATCTTTGGAGTTCTCCACGCCGAAGACAACGCCTGCCTCGAACGAATTCCCCTCTTCAAGCAGTTCTTCGACGCTCTCAGAATCTGCTGTTGCATCACGCGGTAACCCTTGATCACCACCGGACTGTCCTGCAGAAGAAGAAGTCGGCCCTAGCGGGTTGTGTCTCTTTTCCTTACTCATAAATTGTTTTCCTCCTTCGTTGGCCAAACAGCATATTTGACGATCTTACGCGGCGACTTTTCGTCGAATGTTTTCGCGAGCGAGCCAATGTTTGGCGGCTTGAATGTCATCCTCGCCGAGCTCGCGTCCACCCTGGTGCCAGGAAATGGTGACATCGGCGCCACCGCTTTTGAATAGGGCTGCCAGTTCTTCCGCCTGCCCCGAAGGAATGAGCGGATCCTGGCGAGCCGCGCCGATAAACACCGAAAGATGGCTAAAATCCCGAATCAGATCGGGTACCAGGGGCACCATCGCCCGGAAAAGAACTGCACCTGCGAGGTAATGGGGGTGAAGCAGAATCAAACTGGCGGCTAGATTTGCGCCATTAGAATAGCCCACGACAATCAGACGTCTTCTATTGAAATCGTATCGCTTGGAGGCAGCGTCGATAAATTGTGTCAATTCTTCCGTCCTAGACTTGATGTCTTCAATGCCGGCCTCGGTAAACCGTCGAAATGATGAAGGCATGCCGTTCTCCAAGACCTTGCCTCGTAGCCCGAGGAGCGCGGCACCAGGCCATAGTTCATTTCCCACGGGTAGAAGAGCATTCTCGTCGCCTCCAGTTCCGTGCAGGAGCAGAAGCGTCACTGGATCGGTAGAACCTGATTCCGCAGGTACCCACTTATGAATGAAAACTAAATCATCAGTCGGCTGCAGGTTCATGGCTATGCAGCGCCGCTACCCACAGCGGGCTCTTCTGCCTTAACCAAGGGCACGTTCACAAGATGTTCACTCAAGAACCATGTTTGTAGCTCATTGGTGCGGAGCACTTCGCTCACAACCAGGTCGTTCGTGCCATCATCCCGGAGCTGAGCTGCACGGCGCGCCAGGATTCGAACTTGGCGGATGATGACCTGATGAGCGTCAATCAAGCGCGACAGTTGGACAGGAACTTCTTCTCGACCGCGGGGTGGTCGTTCAATCCGTGTCGTTTCCGCCACATCTGCTGCCATCGCCAAACTCACACCTCCAAGCGCCTGAATCCTTTCGGCAATTGAGTCGACCAGTTCGCTTTGCTCGCTATAGTGCTTATCGAAGAGCAAATGCAACTGATAGAAGGTAGCGCCGGCAACCTGCCAGTGCGACTTTTTGTATAGATCACGAAGAGTGATCGTGTCCGCCAGCAATTGGTTTAACTGTTCAGTCATCTCCAGTCGTACTGGCTCTTCGAGTTCGAGCGGCAGAGCATGGTTCACCGTTCCATAAGGCTGAATCTCGCCCGCCCGTTGGTGAAAACGTGGTTGGGCGTTGATGTTGCTCGTTGTACTTCCAGGCTTGCCCATCTTCGATTCTCCTTTGTTTGGTCATTTACCAGTCATGAAATGACGACGATTCCGTTGGGAGACGAGCCCTACTTTGTACTCGGCAACGTCCGCACGTAATTCACCAGACCCCAAATGTGGTCCGGCGCCTCAAGTTTGGCGAAGCCCGGCATCCCTGTGAATTTGATCCCGTTGTTGATGATCCAAAAGAGCTCCTGATCTGAATAGCTCTGCACTTGCTTGCTGGTGAGATCCGCTGCACGCGGGTACATCCACTGTCCAGATGGCGTTTGAGCCCGGCCGTCGACGCCGTGGCATATGCCGCAATCCAGGCCGTAATGTGCACCTCCCGCTTCAGTGCCGGCTTTTGTTTCGAGTGGCCGCGGAGGAATTCCGTGGCGGCTGGACACGCGAATGACAGAGTGTTTGGCCAGATTCACCATCCGTGTTTCAAGAGGGCCCGGTTCTTGCAGCGCCGTCAAATTGAAATGCATCAGTCCAATCCCGATCAGCACCACACCAGACGCAACTGTTGTACAAATGATTCGCGACCGCATAGGTTCTCTTCCGCGTACGTCACAAGCCGCGGTGTTCCCAGCTCTTCTCTGCAACTCTGAGACCGAAACGAGACCATAAGCTCTTTAAAGGCCAGCGTTGCAACAAAAATCGCCTAATTCAATTCGAGGTGTCGCAATAGCAACGCGGAGGCGGTACACAGTCGCTATTAAGTCACGGCCGCAGCTTGCAGACGCCCTCATCACGATCGCGGTGAATTCTTGCGCGCCACCCACAGCTCCAAGCACACTCGATAACAGGGATGCAGAAGAACTCAAACTGCAGTTTTATAAGGCGAAACGAGTTTGGACAATCAGTTGCTACATGAGCTGCGCAGCGAGACTCGCTGCGAGGAACTCACAGTGACAAGAAACACGATCTCGATGGTTGAGAACAACGAGTCAACCGGAAAGAACACAAGGGCCGGGCGCGAGTGTGCCAGTTATGCACCGACGGATTCTGAACTCGCAAATGCGTTGGGAGGCGGCTTCGAATACTTCTCCCTCTGGCGACCCCCACTGTGGCCGTTCACCTCGATTCGATTGTTCAAGCAGGAGGAGTAAATGTCGGTTCGCATTGCATCGCTCGTTCTTGCGCTTGTTTTTTTGACAGGCCACCAGCCGATCAATTCTCAATCTGTGGGCAGCCACAACGGCTTCGATCTGGTCGACAAAAGGGGAACCATTCTCAAACCGGCTGACGTTCGAGATCGCTATCAGGCGCTTGGAGTTTATACACCGGTCGACCTCAACAACAACACCGAGATGCACTACACCTACGCCTCGCCGGGCACAGCTGAGTATTACCGCAAGACTGGAAAGTTTGCGGATGGGACCGTGCTAGTGAAAGAGGTCTTCGCGACTGATCATGCGCAACTGACGACCGGGGACGCTCATTGGGCTACGGGAACGAAAGTCTGGTTCGTCATGATCAAAGACGACAAGGGACGCTATCCCGACAATCCACTGTGGGGCGATGGATGGGGATGGGCCCTTTTCAAATCCGATGCGCCCGATAAACAAGTTGCAACGAACTACAAAAAAGACTGCCTGGGCTGCCACGTCCCGGCGAAGGCGACAGACTGGGTGTACGTGCAAGGTTACCCGGTCCTCAAATCGAAGTAGACAGAACGGTCTCGCAGAGACTCAGTCGGGAAATTTCCAGAAGGAGAATTGCAATGCAAAAGCATCTGTTTCCAATCATCGTTTTACTTGGATTGACCGCTTCGGCCGTATTCCTACTGGTGGTGAAACCCGTGGTGGCCGCCCAGCCTGAACAGTCGAGCGCCGTGTTCGATGCTGATGGCAAGTTGGAGTTGCCAACCGGTTTTCGGAAATGGGTTTTTGTGGGGGCTCCCCTAACACCTAACGGCCTCAACGACGGAAAGGCAGGGTTCCCCGAATATCATCACGTTTACGTGGAGCAGAAAAACGTCGATTCCTATCTGAAGACAGGCGAGTTTCCAGAAGGAACAGTCATCGTAAAAGAACTGACTCGGGTTCTTAACCCGACTTTTCCAGACGGCTCTCGTAAGGAACCATCCGGACGTGGATATTTCAACGGCGAGTACAACGGCATCGACTTAACAGTGAAAGACAGTAAGCGCTTTGCTAAGACCAACGGCTGGGGATTTTTCACTTTCGGCCATCATCCGTTGCCCTACGAGAAGGTCGCAGCTGAAAAGCCTGTGACCGAATGTGCCGGATGCCACATCGCCAATGTCGCCGCCACAGACATGACATGGATTCAGTTCTATCCGTTACTTCGTGACAAGCAGGGGTATTAGGTAACGAGGTTTGTCTCACCACGGACCACCTGGTCCAATTTCAAAGGAGCAAAAGGAAAACGAATATGGCTACAGAGATGAGCAAGTCGAAAGAGATGGGCATGTCAAAAGAGATGAGTATGTCGAAAGAGATGAGCATGAACGGTCGTGGCGGTCATCTCTACATGCAAACCAATGAGGTAAAGAACTATATCATCCACTACCATCGGTCTGCGAACGGCGCGCTTGCGGAAGTGGAACGTGTAGCGACAGGGGGCGCCGGTTCTGGGCGCATCAGCCCCATCTACCACATCGCCCGGCCGAACCACTACGAGGGTGCGGGCAGTGTCCGTCTCACGCAGGATCGTCGCTTTCTGTTTGCCACCAACGGCGGCGACAATTCCGTCTCCAGCTTCGCTGTGGATAAGGAAGGCTGGCTCACGCTGCTGGACGTGAAGCGGACGGGTAACACACAAGGCGGTGGCGCTAAATCGGTGGCCTATGCCCCATCGAGTCGCACGCTTTACGTGGTGCACACGTTCGGCCCCGACCATATCCGGCTGCTGTCGGTCGATGACGAAGGCAACCTCACGCCACGCCCGGAAAAATACTCGGTGAGCACGATGGAATGGCCCAATCGTGTGCCCACCATGGCCGTGCCCTCGCCAGACGGGAAATTCCTCATTCTAGGCACCACATTCGACGAGTTGCCTAGCAGGAAAAATCCGGACGGCTCACTGATTCTCTGGATCCCGCGGGGAAACAACGGCGACCTGCACTCGATCGCTTCGAATGCACCTGACCCCGACGGCATCATCGTATTCCCCGTAGGCGCAGACGGCTCACTCGGCGAGCCCTCATTTTACGATGGGGGAGGCGCTTCTCCTTTCTACATCGCCTTCTTGAACAACCGGCCGGACACCTTCGTCATCGGGGAAGCCGTTTCAGACGGACTCGCCATCGGTCGCATCGACACCGACGGCAAAGTCACCGTTGGCCCGGTCGTGCCGATCGACACGAGCGCCGGCGTGCCATCTGAACTGTGTTGGCTAGCGGTCTCGCCGGACGACCGGACGGTGTTCGCCACAAACTTCGGTTTCAGCAACCTCAGCAGCTTCCGCATCGAGGGCAACGTGCTCACCGTCGCGAAGGATCCTGCGTGCCCGAAGGTTCCAGGAGATGGCACCTTCAGGGCGATCAACGGAACGGTCAGCAGCGGCCCCAGCGATAACTGGCTGACGCCGGATGGCGACTATCTTTACCAGATCTACGGGAATGCTTCGAAACTGGTGGGCTACGCCACAAAGCCGGACGGTTCGCTTGAGGAGGTCACAAGCGTCACAATCCCCTACAACAGCCCGGAGGGCTTGGCAGGATTCTGATTCCGCTCAGCAGGGGCGCGATAATCCAGTTCAGTCGTCTGGCCTTGCGCCAGGAAAACTTGTAGCAACGGACGCGCGACAGGTACTTCCGCAAAAGGTTGAATTGTGGAGCAGTAAGCGTCATCCAGAGAGCGGCCGCGGGAGCAGCGCGCAGTTTGACCGCGGACAGGCGATGCTCGGGCACCAGCGGGCCGGGCATCGCAACATATCTAGCACAGAGAAATGTATTTTTGTGGTTTCACTCCGAGCCGATCAGTTGGTGGAAGCCGATGCTCGATGCGATGTCACCACCCGATCTCATCGACGAATTGAGTGTTTCTCATACGCAAGATCTGAATAATGATCGTCCGTCGGATCGAGATCTGCAGCGTGCGGCCGGATGCGGCCGGATCGTATTGATTGGTTCCGAAAACGGTACCCGGATCGAGGACGTCTTTGAGCGATCTCCGATTCGCATCATGTTCCCAAGAACCGACCATCGTGCGGTGGAAGAGGCTGTACTAGTCAACACTGCAGGAGGTATTGCGGGTGGTGACCAGCTCGAATGTTCTGTGGCGGTGCTCCCTGGCGCCTCGATTGCCGTGACTACACAAGCAGCGGAAAAGGTCTATCGGGCGTTGTATGAACCCGCGCGGGTTGCGACCAGGCTGAAAGCACAGGAGTCCGCCAAGCTTGCATGGCTTCCGCAGGAAACAATCGTTTTCAATTGGGCACGTCTTCATCGGACGACAGAGATCGAACTTTCCGGTGGAGCGGAGCTCCTTGCCCTCGAGTGGCTTGTTTTGGGGCGCGCCGCACACGGCGAAGTCGTGGTCGGAGGCACCATAACCGACAGCTGGCGCGTGAAACGAGACGGTCGGCTAATCTGGGCAGACAGCTTTCGCATCACCGACGAGATCTTTCCGCACCTTATAACGAAGGCCTTGCTCTCAAATCACAATGCGATTGCAACACTGATCTATTTCGGACCTGATCTAGACAAACGACTGGACTTTTTACGCGAGATTATTCCTTCCCTGGGATGCACTTGTGCAGCGACCTTAGTAAGCGGGCTTATCGTGGTCCGCTTTGCGGCGAAAGAGTCCTCTGATTTGAGGCTTGCATTGGGCAGCTTTCTGCGGCAATTCGGACCGGAGCTCGGCCCCGGACCCTTTCGAGTACCGAAAATGTGGTCATGCTAAAGATTGCCGCAGAACGGAGGCGTTCATGAACCTCACGCCGCGTGAGAAAGACAAGCTCATGATTTCACTTGCCGCAATAGTCGCCCGGGAGCGGCTTAAAAGAGGTGTCAAGCTTAACTATCCCGAGACTGTTGCGCTCATTACCGATTTCGTCCTGGAGGCAGCGCGCGATGGCAAGTCGGTTGCTGAGCTCATGTCGGAAAGCCGCAAGGTCCTGAGCCGTGACCAGGTGATGGAAGGTATCGCCGAGATGATTCCCGAGATGCAAGTGGAAGCAACTTTCCCCGATGGAACGAAACTCGTGAGCATTCACAACCCAATTCGATGAGGCGGAACTGACATGATTCCAGGCGAGATTTTCGCAGCAACTGGCGACATCGTTCTGAACAAGGACAGAGCTGCCATCATTATTAAGGTCGCAAACACGGGCGACAGGCCGATACAAGTTGGTAGCCATTACCACTTCGCTGAGACCAACTCGGCTCTCCGGTTTGATCGGAAAGCGGCGCTTGGGTATCGCTTAGATATTCCGGCCGGAACAGCCGTGCGCTTTGAGCCCGGCCAGACTCGCGAAGTTTCTCTGGTTCCATATGTTGGCGCACGCCTGGTCTACGGCTTCAACCGGGCCGTCATGGGAGCATTGCCGGAAGGCAATTGAGGCAAAAGAAGATGCCTTACAAAATGAACCGCGCTGCCTATGCGCAGATGTTTGGCCCGACCGTCGGTGACAAAGTGCGCCTTGCGGATACGGAGATCATGATCGAGGTGGAGAAGGACTACACGTTCTATGGCGAGGAGGTGAAGTTCGGCGGCGGGAAGGTAATTCGCGACGGCATGGGCCAGTCCCAGCGTTCGCGCGGTGAAGGCGCAGTCGACACAGTAATTACGAACGCCCTGATTCTCGATCACTGGGGAATCGTAAAGGCAGATATCGCGATCAAAGACGGGCGGATTGCAGCGATCGGCAAAGCTGGAAATCCGGATGTCCAACCCAACGTCAGCATCGTGATCGGTCCCGGAACTGAAGTGATCGCCGGCGAGGGCAAGATTATCACCGCTGGCGGCATCGACACGCACGTTCATTACATCTGCCCACAACAGATCGAAGAGGCTCTCTATTCGGGCCTGACCACGATGATGGGCGGCGGGACAGGACCCGCAGTAGGGACAAATGCAACCACCTGCACTCCAGGTCCGTGGCACATTCAGCGGATGCTCCAGGCTGCCGATGCCTTCCCCATGAACCTCGGCTTTTTCGGCAAGGGCAACGCGAGCTCTGCAGCTGGTCTCGTTGAGCAAATCGAGGCCGGGGCATGCGGCTTGAAGCTTCACGAAGACTGGGGTACGACGCCCTCCGCCATTGAGTGCAGTTTGTCTGTTGCGGATGACATGGATGTACAGGTTCTTATCCATACAGACACGCTCAACGAAAGCGGGTTCGTCGAAAATACAATCGCCGCTTTCAAGGGCAGGACCATTCATACATTTCATTCTGAAGGAGCGGGTGGCGGACATGCCCCGGACATCATCAAGGTCTGCGGCGAACCAAACGTAATTCCAGCTTCTACGACTCCAACGCGACCATACACTGCGAATACGCTTGATGAGGCCCTCGATATGGTGATGGTCACCCATCACCTCGATCGGCGAGTTCCTGAAGATGTCGCCTTCGCGGAGAGCCGGATTCGCAAGGAAACCATCGCGGCCGAAGACATTTTGCATGATCTTGGGGCACTCTCGATCATGTCTTCAGACAGCCAGGCCATGGGCCGTGTGGGCGAGGTGATTATCCGAACCTGGCAGACCGCAGACAAAATGAAGAAACAATTCGGACACCTGGCAGAGGAACAGGGCGAGAACGACAATCTCAGAGCTCGACGATACGTATCGAAATACACAATCAATCCCGCAATCGCTCAAGGTATTTCTACATATGTCGGTTCAATCGAAATTGGAAAGCTCGCCGACATTTGTATCTGGGATCCAGCCTTTTTCGGGGTGAAACCCGACATGGTGCTAAAGAGCGGCACGATCGCGGCCGCGATCATGGGAGATCCCAACGCTTCCATTCCTACTCCGCAACCCGCATACTACCGGCCTATGTTCGGTGCGTTCGGTCGCTCTTTGACGGAAAGCTCTGTGACATTTGTCAGCCAGGCACTACTCAACAAAGCGGAGGCGCTTGGCGTTGCAAAGAAACTCCTTCCTGTCTCCAACACGCGCAGGATCGGCAAGCGTTCGATGATCTTGAATAATGCCACACCTCGTATGGAAGTAAACCCCGAAACCTATGAAGTGCGGGCCGATGGCCGCCTTCTCACTTGCGATCCGGCCAAAGTACTGGCCCTGGCCCAGCGCTATTTCATGTATTGAGTATCGCTATGACTACACATAACGCTTCCATTCACGGTGATCCCACTCATCGCGCTTCCGTTCATCGGCTCGCCGGGGATTGGCCGACGGAAAATGCGGCAGGCTCTCTTACTCTCGATTTTGACGCGCGCCATCGACGCCGAATTCGCCTGACTGGGGATCAAGGCGAAGATATCCTTCTCGATCTTCCCCAAGTGGTTGCCATGGCTGATGGAGATGGCCTGCAACTCGAAGATGGTAGGTGGCTCAAGGTTCAGGCTGCGGCGGAGCTCATTGTTGAAGTCAGACATAAAGATCCCAACCAGCTTGCTCGCCTCGCGTGGCATTTGGGAAATCGGCATTTGCCGACTGAAATTCGGGACCAGGTTCTTTGCATTCGGCCAGACCACGTGATCGAGGATATGCTCCTTGGCTTCGGAGCAGATCTTGTAAAGGTGCAGGTCCCTTTCCAGCCTGAAGGCGGCGCTTACACTGGCCACGGCCACCATCGCGCCCATCGTGAGAATGGGCATCATCATGACGAGTAATCATCTGCACAAGCCGTTCGCTCATTGCCTTAAAAGAAATAGACAAGCGTAAAACAGTACCTTCGAATACAGCGCGAGAAAAAGAACCTTGGGCATGACCAGAAAATTTGACGTTGTTGTCATTGGAACAGGCGAAGCCGCATCTCCCGTCGCATCGCAGTGCCGGTCTGCTGGATGGGAGGTGGCAGTTGTCGATTCCCAGCCGTTCGGCGGGACGTGTGCGCTCCGGGGATGCGACCCGAAGAAGGTTCTTGTCGGTGCCGCAGAAGCTGTTGACTGGGTCCGCCGAATGAAAGGAAAAGGGATTCGGGCCGAAGAGATTTGCATTGATTGGCAGGAATTGATGCGATTCAAGCGCTCGTTCACGGAGCCGGTTCCCAGAAGCCGGGAAGAGGAGCTTGCGAAAGCCGGGATCGCGGCATTCCACGGCCGCGCGCGATTCGCTGGCCCATCCTCAGTTCAAGTAAATGATGAGGTGCTGGAAGGGCGCTATGTCGTTATCGCAGCAGGACAAAAACCGGCAGACTTGAAGATTGCAGGGACCGAACACCTAACAACTAGCGACCGATTCTTGGAGTTGGATGAACTGCCAAAGCGGATTTTATTTGTGGGTGGCGGGTATATCGCGTTTGAATTCGCTCACGTGGCAGTGCGTGCCGGAGCGCAAATTACCATCGCAGATCGTGGACCACGTCCCCTGCCGCGTTTCGACCCGGACCTAGTCGATCAGCTTGTGAAGAGCAGTCGCGAGCTGGGAGTTGACATTCAGCTTGGCACCGAAGTCAGAGGCGTTGAGAAAAGCTCTGGCCAACTAGCTGTTCGAGCCTCCGCTTCTGGTCAGCAGCGCACATTCGAGGCTGACATGGTGGTCCACGCTGCGGGTCGTGTACCTGAAATCGACGATATGAACTTGGATGTAGCAGGAGTTGCATGGGACGACCAAGGTGTAAAAGTCAATGAGTTCTTGCAAAGCGTGTCGAATCCAGCCGTTTATGCGGCGGGCGACGCTGCTGCAAGCGGAGGCCCGCGTCTTACTCCGGTGGCTAGCTACGAAAGCATCATCGTAGCCTCGAACCTTCTGAAAGGGAATCACCAAAAACCGAATTTTCTGGGTATTCCGACGGCGGTTTTTGCGATTCCATCTCTAGCTGCCGTGGGGCTCAGTGAAAGCGAGGCACACAAGAAAGCTCTGAAATTCAAGGTCAAGAAAGAGATGACTTCCAATTGGTATTCATCTCGTCGAATCGCGGAGAAGTATTCGGGTTTCAAGGTTCTCGTGGAGGAAGGCACGGATCGCATTCTGGGTGCCCATCTGCTGGGCATCGAGGCCGAAGAAGTAATCAATCTTTTTGGAGTGGCGATGCGCTCAGGGATGCGCGCCACCGACCTCAAAGACACGCTGTATGCCTTTCCGACGCGCGGATCAGATGTGTCTTACATGTCATAGAAATTTCCGCGAGATTGGAGAAGAGAGACGGGAGTGCATTATGTCAGATTGTTGCTCGGCCGGGGAACAGTGCTGTTTGCCGCCGGGGTCGCTCTTGAGAATTCAAAGCTGGCTTTCGCCCGCATTTCCCACAGGCTCCTACAGCTATTCTCATGGTATCGAGTGGGCTGTAGAAGCGGGGCACATTCATAATCGCGGCAACCTCGTTGATTGGCTGGAAGCAGACCTGCGCTACGGCTCGGGTCGAAATGAAGCGATCTTCTTCATCGAGGCCTGGCGCCGCGCGACAGACGACGATTGCGAGAAGTTACTTGAAGTTGCGGAACTGGGCGCAGCGTTTCGCGGGACGTCGGAATTCGCCCTTGAGTCATCACAGCAGGCGACGGCCTGTCTCGCAACCCTACGCCGGGTGTGGCCCGATCGCGTTGTAGAGAGCTTTTCAGAATTGCTCTCGGAATGCGGCATTCCGCCTGCTCTGGCAGTCGTTTTGGGAGTTCGCTCGGCTCGGCAGCGCATTGCGTGCGCCTTGGCTCTGCCCGCATTCCTCCAGAGCTATGTCGCCAATCTAGTAACCGCGGCCGTTCGGTTGATCCCACTTGGTCAAACCGACGGGCAGCTTGCCATTGCCGAGCTTGAACAAGCAGTGCTGGTCGCAAGTGCGCAAGTTGAACACGCAACGATTCACGATCTGGGCTCAGCTGCGTTCATGGTCGATCTCGCTTCCGCGTCGCACGAAACCCAATACACGAGGTTGTTCCGCTCATGACTGATATGACAAGTTCAGATTCTCACAACCATCCTTTGCGCGTAGGGATCGGCGGCCCAGTTGGGTCAGGCAAAACGGCGCTAGTTGAGGCGCTCTGCAAGCGCCTCCGCGACACTTACGACATTTACGTGATTACCAATGACATTTATACGAAAGAGGACCAGCTCATTCTCACACGCGCTGAGGCACTGCCGGCGGAGCGCATTATGGGCGTCGAAACCGGAGGTTGTCCTCACACCGCAATTCGTGAAGATGCTTCGATGAACCTCGCCGCCATCGAAGAGATGAACAAGAAATTCCCGCATGCGGACTTGTGCTTTGTGGAGTCGGGCGGTGATAATCTCGCGGCCACGTTCAGCCCCGAACTGGCGGACCTGACAATTTACGTGATCGATGTCGCGGAAGGTGAAAAGATTCCTCGCAAGGGCGGTCCTGGGATTACGCGCTCCGATCTTCTCGTTATTAACAAGATCGACCTGGCTCCTTTTGTCGGAGCAAGCCTTGGAGTAATGGAAGCGGACACGCTCAGAATGCGCGGAAAACGACCCTTCGTTTTTTCCAATCTGAAGAATGGCGACGGTGTCGATTTCATCGCAGACTTCATCATCGACAAAGGCGGATTGGCGAAGACCGCTGCATAGGCGAGTTACGACCGGAAGGATCAACATTTAGAGTTCGTGGAGATCGTCCTCAGAGGGGTGAAAATGCGGCTTCTGCCGGCGGCAGGGCGAAAATCAGCGAGCCATGCCCCGCTTCCACGGACTTGAACTCTAGAAGGTCGTGGAAACAGTTCAGAGAGCTGGCAACAGCGTACAAACCAAAGTTTATAGCTACAAGAAGAAACGTACCATGAGCCTAATCGATGAATTTAATGCAGCTACGCAAAGTCTAGACAGAATCCTCGAAAAAATGGACAAAGCCGACCCTGCTGATAAGGAGAGGCTGGAAGCATACGTAAAATCAATGCAGGTAAAAGTGCAGCAAATTCTGAAAGCGATCCTAAGAGTTCATTGAGGTTGACGCCGGGAATAGGACTTCCACCATCTCCACCCCAATACGCCCCCGCTCTTCTAAGTTCTGGGTCTACGACACTAGGCTAAATTCGAAGTGGCCTGCCGAATGACTATTTCTCCTGTTCGATTTCATTAGCGGCCCAGATACATACGTCTTTTTTATCCTGTGCTCCCAAGCTCGCTTCGGGATGTAGAGCGGTGTACGACCCGGGCGGCATTCTCCCGTTTGAAATAACGCCGCAGATTGATTCCAGTTCGTCGCGCCGCTGGCGTGCGGAATACCTCGCCCACTCGGAGAAGTTCAGTTCTTCCCGGCCTTCGCGGACATGGCTCTTGATCCACCACGAGATCGGGGCGACATGGCCATACCAGGGCAAACTCGTCTGGTTCGAATGGCAGTCTCCGCAGGCCCGTGCCACCGTATTTCCAACCTCTGAGCCGCGAAAGGGTTCGGCGTTGCGGTAATCATTCGCCTTCGGCGATACCTGACCGTTCTGTTTTCTCGAAAGCGAGCCCCCGAAAGCAATCAGGGCGAGCATCAAGAAAACGATTGTCAACGCAAGCAGTTTCATCGGAGGAGTAGGCCCCATTTTTCTGAAGCGGACAAACGGCCAATGGGCCTAGTTGCCTGCCTCCTGTTGCTGTGTTGTGTTGAGGGTCAGGTACGTCATACCGCGGAGATCGAGGAATACGTGCTGCTGAGTACTAACGAAGCGGAGCAGGACATGCCCACAAAGGGCACACCGTGCGACGAGGCCGGGACACTGCACATATAAATGCGCCTCGGCGAAGCGCTCCTTTGCGCCGCAATTGGCACACTGACCTTCTGCGCTCGTAATATCCATTGCGAATATTCTGCTCAATTCACCCGCGGATGCATTTCCGTCAAGGTAGTTCATAGGTGCACTCATTGTCGTCTCCTGTGGCGCCGAGGCGCTCTGTCCTAATGCCTTCGCGACCGTGGCCGGCGGCGATCAGCAAGTCGGTCGCATTTTCAACGAATGATCCATCACTTGAAATAAGCCACGCCGTCCCATACCAACTGCACCGCAATAGCCAGGATTAAGAACCCGAAGATGCGGGTGATGGCTCCCGTAGTGCACGGCCCCAGACGCTCGACCAGCGGACCTCCGAGACGAAGAAACAGGTATACCGCTAGCCCGATGGCCGCTATCGCAATCACCATCCCCAAATAGGCGACCTTGGAATCGGCATCTGCTGCCAGACCCATCACGACTCCGATCGAGCCGGGACCCGAGACGATAGGGATCGCCATAGGCGTAAGCGCGACATCTTCTTTTGTGCTCGCTTCGTGGCTCTCCGCCCCAGTGATCCGACTGGACGCGGTCACCATGCCCCACGCTGTATTGGCTACGATGAGGCCTCCGGCAATTTTCAGAACAGGCAGGGAAATCCCGAAAAAGACGAGCACGAAGCGGCCGAGAAACATGAAGAAGATGAGAATGACGGTCACGTAGATGCCGGTCTTCAGTGCTGTACGGTTGCGCTCCCCGGCCGAAAAATTCGAAGTCAAAGAAAAAAACAGGGGAACTCCGCCGGACGGATTCACAATAGGAAAAAGCGCCAGAAATGTTGCACTTGCGGCCGCAGGCAAGGTCTCGAGTACATGCGCTGCGACGTTTGGGGTCGTCATTGTGAATTCCCTGTTCTCCGTTGTTGCAGGGCAACTGCCGGTCATCACACGGGCGATGATTTGCTTCCAGGCTCGTTAGGCTGCATTCCATCCATGTAGTTCATAGGTGCACTCATTTCCGTTCTCCTGTAGCGCCGAAGCGCTCTGTCCTGATGTTTTCGCGACTGTTGCCGACAGCGATCAAGAGGTCGGTCGCATTTTCAACGAAGGATGTTGGGCCGCAAACGTAGCTGGTAGGGTTAAGATTCGAGGGCCATGTACCGGTCGCGATTAGCGTGGCGTCGATGCGGCCGGGCGGGCGCGGCGAATCTTTCGGAGTAACTCGGGTGTACGCGTAGGTGACAATCACAGAATGGTCGCGATCTGATAAGGCCCATAGTTCATCCCGGTAAAAAACTGCTCCCGGCTCCCTTACGGAGTACAACAATCGAAATGGAGCGGAGCTGCCGGCCGAAGCACGCGAGCGAATCATGGCCATGAGGGGAACGATGCCCGAGCCACCTGCCACCAGCTGGATCGGCTCCGTTTGGTTTCGACGCCACACGAACCAGCCGCCAATCGGGCCTCGCAATTCCAGATCATCGCCGACCATGAGTTCCTTCGTCAGGTAGGGTGAGACTTCGCCGTTCGCCAGTCGCTCGACGGTAATTTCGATGCGCCCGTCCGAGTTCGGACCCGACGCAATTGAGTAGGACCGGACCGCAGAGTATCCGTCTGGAGCTGTCAAACGCACATCAACGTGTTGACCGGCGATGTGACCCGGCCAATCGCGAACTGCCAGTGCGATCGTCCTCGCGGTCGCCGTTTCATCACGCAGCCCGACAACCCTGGCGCTACGCCACGTCACTGGTCGGAGTACCGCTGTTCCAGCCATGGGTCCCCATAGATGTGATAGCCGAGGTTTTCCCAAAAGCCCGGCTTGTCCTGCGGCATCAGCGTCAAGCCCTTCACCCATTTGGCGCTCTTCCAGAAATAAAGGTGAGGGACGAGAAGGCGCGCGGGGCCGCCGTGTTCAGGGGCAAGATCTGCACCATCAAACTTGAACGCGATCCAGGCCTGCTTGTTGATAACGTCTTTCATAGGAAGGTTTGTTGTGTAGTCGCCATACGAACGGAACATCGCGTAGGACAAATCTGTTTTTACATCTGCCAGCAGAACATCGAGCGAAACACCCTCCCAAGATGTGCCCAGTTTCGACCATCGCGTTACGCAATGGATGTCAACCGTGATGGTCTCGGTGGGCAACTCGCGGAACGACTTCCAATCCCACCGCTTCAAAACGTTACTGCCGTCGTCGATGGTAAATTCCCACCGATCAAGGGATATGTGTGGCGTCGGTCCCGCAGACAACACCGGAAAATCCGAAGTGAGGTATTGACCAGGCGGGAGTTTGGCTTCCGCTGCGCTGCGTCGACCGGCAAAACCTCGCGAGATTATAGCCATAGGATCTCCTAATCAGCGACTGACGTAGTTTGATGGTGCCTTCCCAACCGTCGTAAAAACCTGCAATCGAGCTTCCAATCAATGTCGTCACCGAATGTAAGAACTGCCCACTTGCGGCATGCTCTCGAGACGAGAGCAGTCGAAATAGCGTCACGGCGTCTCTATCTCAACGAGCACAGCAGAAACTCACTGAGAACGTCATTGTAATTCCTGAACCGACGTTCTCACGATGTTGAATCCATTGGCACAACGAGGCAGGGCTGAACGCCTCCCGCGGCTTTGTTCGTCGGCGATATTGCGACGAGGGTCGAAAACATCGAGAGCTTGGACCTCGGAGTGAGAAGCATGCTTTGCAATCTCCACCGCGTTGCACCCAGCTTTTCTCATGTCTTTATTTTCGACGATTGCCCTCCTGGTGAAGCCACTTCGTGCGCGGAGACTACACTCCGTCGGTTTAGCCGCACTTGTTGGTGATCTGTGACTTTGCCTCGATGGCACGGCGTTTGCATTTGCATTTGGTCCAGATCGCAGCGGGATTGTTAAGGAGTTAAGCCGTGAGCCAACTACTCAAGCCCCCATGGTTCGTTGCCTTGCTGTGGTTGTTCATTTGTTTCCGTGCGGACGCTCAATCGGATCTCAATGCAGTTCACGTCACGCCCAGAGGGGACGTGAAACAACCCAATGCTTACCAGTCATCAATAAAGACCGACATGGGAGTCATTCGAACAACTGTCGAACTCGTGCTCGTACCCGTGACGGTCATGGACGAATCTAACCGAATCGTTACAGGGCTCGAGCAGGAGAATTTCCAGTTATATGAGGACAAGCACCCGCAGCCGATCAGACATTTCTGGAAGGAGGATGCCCCTGTTTCCGTCGGTATAGTACTCGATGTTAGTGGCAGCATGAACACCAAAATCGAGCGGGCACGCGACGCAGTCGGTGCGATGCTGAAAGCATCCAATCCTCAGGATGAATTCTTCCTGATAACCTTCGGTGATCAACCGGCGCTTGTCCAAGACTTCACCCCAAACGGGGACGACATTCAGAGCCAACTCCTATTTACAAGGCCGAAGGGACGCACCTCTTTGTTGGACGCGATCGCGTTGGCCGTCAGCAATATGACAAAGGCGCGGTATCAGAGGAAAGCCCTTGTCATCGTTTCGGACGGCGGCGATAACCGAAGCCGTTACACCGAGAAGGATGTCAAGTCATTAATTAAAGAGCAAGATCTACTGGTGTACTCGATTGGAGTTTTCGATAGGGAGTGTCGGAGTCAGGAAGCACCTCTCGGTCCTGAGCTTCCGGGAGAACTCGTGGCTGTCGGTAGCGGGTGTCGGACTCAGGAAGAACGTCTCGGTCCTGAGCTTCTGGCAGAAATCAGTAGTCTGACCGGAGCCAGCGCATACACTCTCGACAATCCCAACTATCTTCCGGCGATCGCCGGGCACATTGCGACCGAACTGCGCCACCAGTACATCCTAGGCTATAGCCCCGACGCTTCGCGGCGCGATGGCAGGTGGAGAAAGATCAAAGTCAGATTGGCGGTTCCGCATGGTCTTCCCCCACTACACGTCCAGGCAAGGACGGGGTACTACAGTACAGCATACTGATACCGAAGCAATGTTCATCGGCTTTTCCCGCTGGCTCTTTGACTCTGCAGTGGTTTGGCGCGCTGACGTTTTGAAAGCACGGAGCGTCTAATATCACCAAACCCTGAAACTCACTGCAACTGCCAATGGTGCTTGCGAAACGTTAGGTTGTCAGAATGGTGAAGGGCGTGCAAGGAGGAAGAAGCACAGAACGGAAGACTGACGGTGAAACGAGATCGGAGTCTACTAGGCCCTAAACGGGGCGACGCAACCCAGATCAATCGAGTGCATATGAGTGTTGTCGTGAAAGCTTTGATCAAACTCGGTATTCTCAAGAATGATCTCGATTACCACTTGCTTCGTGCATCGATGGTCATCATTTTTCTCTTCTTCGGCTATCAGAAATGGTTCGATTATGAGGCGCAGGCTCTGATCCCCTACATTGGTCACGGCCCTCTCATCTCTTGGATGTACGCAGTCTTTGGTGTTCGGTGGGCAACCTATTTCCTCGGAGTTGCAGAGTGGCTGTTTGGGGCGCTTTTGTTCGCCGGATATTGGAACAAAAGATGGGGGATTCTCGGAGCTCTTGGCTCATGTTTCGCATTCATCGCGACCACGACGATCATTCCGTTTATGCCGGACGGTTGGGCCGCTTCCGCCGGCGGATTCCCGGCGATGACCGAGAAGGTTGCTTTCCTGATGAAGGATGTCGTCCTTTTCGCTGTGTCTGTCTATTTACTGCGGCAGGACGTGATAAGGGCCTCGCTGTTCAAGACGGCGGCATCCGACTCGAGAACCACAGTGCAGCAGGATGCAAATCCGGCACGAGCAGTCGCAGGCTGCTAGTGCTCCCGTTCATTCGGCGGGGCGTTCATCGCAGGCATTGACTTTGTTTCCTTCGGTAACGTCGCCCATCCTGCTGTGTGGAATCAGGTGCACGATGAGGGTGTTCAGATTCTCGAGAATCGTGTGAATTGTGAGGAGAAATGACAGGGAGCTTTGAGCCAGTCTCGCTAGTTGCTGCCAGCCTTCAGGATCTTATGCGAGAAACGCTGATACGCATCGGCGAGAACCCAGACCGAGATGGCTTACTGAACACGCCCGAGCGCTTAGAACATTCACTGCAATACCTAACCAAGGGCTACGGAGAGGATGCCAAGGAAGTTCTCCTCGATGCGATGTTCGACGTGGCTTACGACGAGATGGTGATCATAAAGGATATTGAAGTGTTCAGCCTCTGCGAACATCATGTTTTGCCCTTCTTCGGCAAGGCTCACGTCGCCTATATTCCGCGGGGAAAAGTAATTGGACTGAGTAAAGTGCCACGACTCGTGGACGTCTTTGCCCGCCGCCTGCAAGTACAAGAACGCCTGACAACCCAAATTGCAGAGGCCATTCTGGATGCCATCAATCCACTTGGGGTCGGCGTAGTCATTGAAGCGAAGCACTTGTGCATGATGATGCGCGGGGTCGAGAAGCAGCACTCATCGACAATAACGTCTTCCATGCTGGGCGCTTTTCGCCAGAAGGAAACCAGGGAAGAATTTCTCGCCCTCATTCGCACGAGAGATAGTTCGCTCTAAGCGTAGAATTCTCCTATGGCAACAACCTATCCGGATCCGACAATCGATGAGTATTTACGGAAGCGGTTAATGCCGGTGGAGGGTGCAATTCCACGCCTCGCTGGCATCGAGATGTATGGGAATTCCATTCCTGCGGGAACCGTCGGCGGAGACCTTTTCGAGTACATAAATTTTCAGCAGCGCTATGACATCGATGCTCGCATCCAGCGGGCTGTAAAACTGTCGACGGAGTTTCTTGAACCCTCGCGAGCAGGTGAGCCTCTGCGTAATTCGGTTGACGATCATGTCGAATGGTTAAGGTCCAGACCGGGATTCAGATCCGAAATAGAAACTGCATACAGGACGGCGCGGAGTTCGGAACAGGTACGGGTGGCAGAGGACTTGGAAGAGCTTTACACGACCGCGGGTGTGCTACTCGTGGACGCCCAGGGCCACCGCATCATCTCAGCCAAGATTGCGTCAACGGTTCACGACACATTTCATGCATTGATGCTCGCCGAACTTGACCGGCGCGGAAAAACCACACCCGAGCTATTCGAGAAACTGAATCTGCGATTGGCGCAATCGGTGACCGCACGCAATGCGCTCGGCAGAAGTGCGGACGAAAGTGGTCGTGAGATCGCGACGATGCTCTACGGCGAAGTGCGCCCTAACGGTCATTTTCGTTTTGTGAATTTCGGGCATCCGCCGCCTCTGGTGTTTTCGGCTGAGTACAGCAAGTTCATGGATATCGACAAGAGCCGGATGGCGCAATTCCTGCCGTTAGGCCTGCAAATTGCTGAAGATCATCCAGACCGTACTCGGTACTTTTCGTTGAAATTCCGACAGCGGGCAAGGACCTCTGATGTCGCCGAGATTAGACTGATGAGTCCCGGAGACATTCTTTTCCTTTACACGGATGGAGTATACGATGGCAGCGATGCACAAGACCGCGACAAACTTGAAGCAGTAATGCGCGAACGCTGCCTGTTGTCAGCGAAAGACATCTGCAATGCTTTGCTTGAATTCGCCGTGAGTAAAGACGACAATCTGCTCAAAACTGGAGAAGAAGATCAGATTGATGACAAGACAGTATTCATCATCAAGAAAGGCTGAAGCTCTCCAACCTCTTTATTTATTGCCTGATCTCGTCGCCATCGATTGTGCAGCTCATCACGGTTGCCTTATTCGAAGCCAAAGTAGAACCCAAATACCGGCAACGATAAGCAGAATGGCCAACGTTGCGATTATCGCGGCTGTGTTGACGTCCTTGTCCTTCTCCCGTTCGTCCGGGTCCAGATAGCGAATAGCCGACCACACTTCTTCTTTATCAATCTTTTCATCTTTCATAAGGCTCTTCTGAAACTGTTCAATCAATATTCCACTTTCGATTTCAGCATATTGGGGGTTGTACGGCGGCGGGTGTCGTTCGGATTGAAACCCAAAATGCACTTCACTCGATTCCGCTCCTCCGGTGTGAGCAACTGGTAGTCTTTCCGAAGGCTCTCCAGCAAATGGCTCGCTTGCTCGTGTGTGCAGACCATACCAGGAAAGCTACCTGCGACGGTGATTCGTGATTTCTTGTTCCGGTTTGTCATTCAACCTCTTGGAACCGCCTGACCTCCCGCTTGCCACTAGTCCTCCTGATGGGGACCCAGCATCGATGATCAACAGAACTAGAAAGAAGCTCCTAGCGCCATGCGGATCATTACGGACACGATGTTCTTCGAGTAGAAGAGGGCAATGACCGGCGCAAGAGCGGACTGCAGAATGCTTTGTGGGATTCTGCGATGCTTCAATAGGCCGTGCCCGGTGGGGAAGTCACCGTCTTCATGAGTTGCGTGAAACATTGCTGTGATTCGAGTCTTTTGTTTCAACGGAGTGGCGGTGGACATCCGGCGTTCGCAGTTCGCGATCGCTTCTTCGCGCGAGGCGAAGCCCAGTCCGATGATGCTTGGAGCAGCAATGAGATCGCGCAAGGTCTGCTCATCGTGATAGGCAATAACCAATCGTTCAGGCCTGTCTTTTTTACTCGATGCCTGTATGACCTTAGCGCACATCTGAGCAACAAAATTGAACTCCCATAACAGCACCATCGGTTTTGGCTTCAACAAGCTCTGACACGCTGGCTGAAGCAACTCGAATTCCAAATGTGTGTTGGTGAACAATCGGAGTTGGGCCAACTGCCGAGCACAAGAAAGGGCCTCATCAGGTTGATCGGTTCTCAATTGCAGCAGCGGCGTTGAAAACAGGCGTCGGGTCGTCACTTGTCTAAACTGCGACTCTGCGCCCGCTGCATTAGGACAAGTCACCTAGGCAACCGAATAGACAGGACTGATGGAGCTGTGTGGGCCTTTGTGCCTTGACGAGGGAGCCGGCAAGCAACAGGACATCTGGCGTGAGGGTGGCGATTTGCCGGGCACGAGGTTAATCTCGAAAGCGCCGTGGGTGCGTCGTGCCGTTTCTGAGAACACGCCGTATCACTGCACGAGGTGGTAAGCCTCCTCCTCATCCAGGCCTCGCGCTTCCTCTTCTGCTGAGACCCGAACCGGACCCACAGCCCTGAGCGTTTTCATAATCACCCAAGTCACCAGAACGCTATAGACTCCGACTACGACGACTGCAAGCAGCTGCACAAGAAATTCGCGTGCACTGCCCGAGACACGATCGATCGCGGTCGCTCCAAAGATGCCTATCATCAGGGATCCGGTAATACCGCCAACGCCGTGGGCACGGAATACTTCCAAGGCATCATCGATTTTCAAATCATCTTGAATACGTTTTGCAAAATAGCAGGCGCTGGCACCAATCGCACCAATAATTAGTGCGGCCCACGGCTCAACATATCCTGCCGCCGGGGTGATCGTGGCAAGGCCCGCTACCGAGCCAACCAGAATTCCGGAAAACGATGCCCTCTTTGTGTCGCGCCAAGTCCAGAACTGCCAAACCAGCAACCCTGCCGAACCTGATAGTGTCGTGTTTACAAATGCATAGGAAGCCAACGCGTTGGCTGCGTAGGCACTGCCGGAATTGAAGCCGAACCATCCAAACCACAAGAGTCCAGCGCCCACAGCGACGAGAGGTATGTTTGCCGCCGGGGTGCTCCGCTCTTCGTCCCGACGTGGACCTAGCAACTTAGCCACAGTCAGCGCTGATAACCCCGCGGTCGTGTGTATTACCAACCCACCGGCGAAGTCCACGACACCGAACTTAGCGAGGAAGCCGCCACCCCAGATCCAATGCGCGACCGGTATATAGATAAACGCCGTCCACAATATGACGAACCACATGTAGGGTGCGAGTTTGAAGCGGCTCACAAAAGAGCCCGTGACAAGTGCTGGAGCAATAATGGCAAACATCATCTGATAGGCGAAAAAGACAATAAACGGGACAGTGGCCGCATGCGTCGCATTTGCTTCACCACCTATCCCATGCATTCCGAAAAACGTGAGCGGATTGCCGATGATCTGGCCGAGGTCCGGACCAAACACCAGACTGAAGCCACCCAATACCCAAATGACAGCAACCAGGCCCAAACAGACAAAGGTCTGAAACATAATGGTGAGGATATCCGTCTTTCTAACCAAGCCACCGTAAAAGAACGCTAAGGCGGGTGTCATCAGACACACCATTGCCGTACACATCATGAGAAAAGCCGTATCGCCTGCATTTAACATGAAATCCTTCCGATCAGATCAAGCGCTCAGAATGTGTGAGGCCTTCGAGGTTCGCCATCGCTTCTTCGCGCGACGCGAAGTCGAGCCTCGAAGATGCGTGGAGCAGCTATGAGATCGCGCAGCCGATCCTCATCCTGATAGGCAATGACCAATCGTTCAGGCTTGTCCTTGTTGCTGGATGCCCCTATGACCGCATAGCGCACGCCCGAGCAATGAACGTGGACTCCCATAACATCACCATCGGTTTTCGCTCATGCCCTGACACGCTGGCTGAAGCAAGTCGAATTCCAAATGTGTGTTAGCTGAACAATCGGAGTTGGACAAATACCGAGGGAAAAGAACGGATCTCATCACCTGCTCGATCGGTTCTCAATTGTTGCAACAGCGTTGGGAACAGGCGTCGGGGCGTCACTTGTCTAAACTGCGACACTGCGCCGCGCGGCGATCTCAGCGAACAGCGCCACTCTCGACGCAGTGCAGTCGCTAACCTCAATCCTGTAGTGCCTTTTCGCGAGTCGAAGCCGTCGGTTTGTTTTGGTAACGCGAGTGCATAAGTCAGGACGCTATGGGAAAACGAATTGGATTTCACGACTTCGGCGTTCGAGCGACTGATGGATCTCGCGAAGATGCTATGTGCTGTGTTCACCGTCGGCTGGGTGTGTGCTTAACCTGGCTCAAGCTCCTATCATGTCTTGTTTTGCTCGGGATGTTCGCGGTTCCGTTGGTCGCTCAAACAAATGCTGCCCCGCCCGATGTGGGCAGCACACTGTTTGAAATCCCATCACGGCAGTATTTGTTCGGAGACTGGGGTGGCAAGAGATCGAAGCTTGCCGAAAAGGGCGTCAGCTTCGATTTCTTCTACATCGCCGACTTGGAGGCTAATCCGAGCGGTGGAATGCAGCAGACGCAAGCCGGATGGCCACGAATTCGTGGAACCATCGACATAAATTTTGACCGGCTCATCCAATGGCAAGGGCTCAGCTTTCACACCACTGGGCTCTGGCAATCAGGAGCCAACCTGGGAGCAAAGATTGGGACACTTGCGAATCCCAGTGACCTGGTGAGCGCACACACCACACGTCTGGATTCGTTCTGGCTGCAGCAACTGTTCTTCAACAACAGGTTAAGGATAAGAGCGGGGCAGTTGGCCGGCTTGGACTTTTACGGCAACCAGGAATACGGTGGCTCGTGGCTCATCGAACCAATGGGCTACGCATTCGGCAATCTGTTCAGCACGATCTATGAGTCGTTCAATCCCGCCGGCACTCCTGGAGCTGAGATCCGCCTGGCGCCCACACGGAATTTCTACGTCAAGAGCGCGGTCATGGCTGGAAACCGGAATCCATATGAGCAGGATCCTACTGGCTTCCATTTTCAGATTCGCGATACTCCGAATTTCTTGTTTGAAGCTGGAGTTCTGGTAAATCAAACAGACGGTAATACTCCGAAGTCGACGCAGTCAGGCCGGTCCTATCCGGGCGAGTACAAGTTCGGAGGCGTTTACAACGGCGGCAAGTTTAGTGATCCCTCCGGGCGCAAGAGCAGCGGAAACCACCTGATCTACGGAATGGCGAGCCAAGCGTTATTCCGCTCGCAGCCTGGATCGAATCGCGGACTCGATGCAACCTTTGGCTTTGATTGGAGTCCCGGCGATGTGAATCGCGAGAATTCCCAGATCACGGCTGGTGCTCGCTTCAATGCTCCCTTCAGTTATCGCCCAAAGGACCGGATTGCGTGCGCTTTGGTCTACAGCAAGATCAGTGATCCGTTCAGCGATTTCGGCGTACTGCTGGGCGGTCCGAAGCTAGGCTCTGAAAAAGCATTCGAACTGAACTACTCCTTACAGGTAACGCCGTACTTCTTGCTGCAGCCGGTCTTCCAGTATTACGTCGATGTGGGCGCAAATTCCAATTTGCCGAACGCACCGGTGTTGGGGTTCAGGACGAAAGTCACATTTTGATCGGCTGCAGATCTATGAAAAGTAGAACCGAAGAACTCGACAATATAGCCGATCAGGAGTTTCAGTTGTGCGTCATTGGCGGCGGCGCAACAGGATCCGCCTGCGCCCTGGATTCGCAACTACGCGGAATCCCAACGCTTCTGCTGGAGGCAGGCGATTTTGCCGGGGCAACATCCAGTGCGGCTACCAAGATTATTCATGGCGGAGTGCGATACCTGGAAGAAGCTATCAAGGGAGCAGATCTTCAGGAATACCACGTCCTGGTACGCGCTTTGCACGAACGCGTCCGCATGCTGGAAAATGCGCCCCACCTCACGCGAAGGCTGGAGTTCCTTGTACCAAGCTATCACTGGCTAGATGTTGCCTACCTCGACATCGGGTTAAAGATTTATGACTGGCTCGCGGGGCCAGGCCGCATTTCTCCGAGCAAGTTCCTATCGCGAGATGAAACATTGGAGCATATGCCGGGGTTGAATGCTGAGGGCTTGCTCGGTTCCGTGGCGTATGCCGATGGTCAGTTCGACGACGCGCGATACAACCTTGCGCTCGTGCAAACGTTCACCGCGGCCGGCGGAAGCGCGCTAAACCACGCCAGTGTTACAGATTTTGTGCGGGGTGCGAATGGGAAGATTTCTGTCGTCATAGCAAAAGACCATCTGACCGAGAACACGTTCACGGTCACCGCTGGAGCCTTTGTCAATGCCACGGGGCCGCTCTCGGACTCTATTCGCCAATTAGCCACTGCTAAGGTGCACAAGCGCATGCGGCCCAGCAAAGGTTCACACATCCTCCTGCCGCTGGAGGTGTTCCCGACGGAGGATGCCTTGCTCATTCCGAAAACAGAGGACGGACGCGTTCTATTTGCGGTCCCCTGGGGAGGAAGATTGCTGGTCGGAACCACCGACGAAGAAGTTTCGCCGGATGCCGAACTGGTCGTCACGAAGCAAGATGTTGAGTACATGTTGCGGCACCTCAATCAATATCTGGCCAGGCCGGTCATTCCATCCGACATCGTGGCGGGCTTTGCCGGCGCACGCCCACTTGTCGGATCAGAAGATTCGGGCGATACCAAGAAACTGGCTCGCGACGATGTCATTGAGGTGGATCCAGCCAGCGGGCTCATCAGCATCATGGGTGGCAAGTGGACTACGCATCGCGCCATGGCAGAGGACACGATTCACGTCGTGCAGAAAGCTCTCGGCCTGCCGCAGACGGAATCTCTGACTCGCAACCACATTCTCCACGGCGGCGAGGGCTTCACCGATGACTATTGGAAAAAGCTTTGCCGTGCGTACCCGATTTCCGAAGGAACGGCACGTCATCTGGCAGCCAAGTTCGGGACCGCATCCGAAAGGATTCTTGAGCTGACTGCAGAAGACCCCACGTTCATGCAACCGATTCATGCCGAAGGTCGGGCAATCAGGGCGGAAGTCGTCTACGCCGTTCGGTATGAGATGGCGGCCACGATTGAGGATGTGCTTGCGCGCAGGGTCGGGATGCAGTTCTATTCGTGGACCGACTGCATTGACGCAGCACCGATTGTCGGTTCTCTGATGATGAAGGAGTTGCAATGGAGCACCGCTTTTACCCGCGATGCAATTACTGGATACGCGGAAAAGATCGAGCACTTGCTGGACTCGGCGGGCTTGTCCCACAAACGCGGTGCCTCTCTTCGGGAAGCAGCCAAACCGCTGCTGACTGACGGGTAAGAAGGTCTGCAAACAAGTCCTACGTGTACGGGAAATAGCAGAGGAACAAGTCTTCAGGAGGACCAAGTTGGCAAACTACATCGGAGCAATTGATCAAGGCACGACGAGCACGCGTTTCATTGTGTTTGACCGCTCGGGACGCACCGTGGCGGTCTCGCAGAAAGAGCACGAGCAAATTTACCCCAAGCCCGGATGGGTTGAGCACAATCCGGAGGAAATCTGGCAGCACACGCGTGAGGTAATTGCGGAGACCATGGCGAAAGGAGGCCTCCGGCCAGGAGACTTGGCGGCGATTGGAATCACCAACCAGCGCGAAACCACCATCCTATGGAACGGAAAGACTGGTAAGCCGATCGCGAACGCGCTCGTTTGGCAGGACACGCGGGTCGCGGACTACGTCAGCGAGTTGGCGAAATCGGGAGGACAAGACCGCTTCCGCAGCAAGACTGGGTTGCCGCTCACAACGTATTTCAGTGGTCTGAAAATCCGCTGGATTCTCGAACATGTAAAGAGTGCTCGGGAAGCCGCGGAGGCGGGCGACCTTATCTTCGGGAACATTGATACTTTTCTGATCTGGCACCTGACGGGCGGCGTCCAGGGCGGCGTTCACATCACTGATGTTACAAATGCCAGCCGCACCCAACTGATGGATCTGAATACTTTGTCCTGGGATCGAGAGATCCTCGAGACGTTTGGAATTCCGGAGGCGATGCTGCCACGAATTCATTCCAGCAGCGAGACCTACGGGTATGCGAAGGAACTTGCTGTGCAAGACGTACCGATCGCCGGGATCCTCGGAGACCAACAAGCTGCGCTCGTCGGTCAAACCTGCTTTGAGCCTGGGGAAGCAAAGAATACGTATGGTACTGGCTGCTTTTTGCTGATGAACACAGGCACTCGAAAGATTGATTCCAAGTCTGGCTTATTGACAACGATGGCGTACAAACTAGGCGACCAACCGGCACATTACGCATTGGAAGGAAGCATCGCCATCACTGGTGCTCTCGTTCAATGGGTTCGCGATAATCTCGGCCTGATTGAGAAGAGTTCAGATATTCAATCGCTTGCACGCACTGTCGACGACAACGGCGGCGTCTATTTTGTTCCTGCATTTTCCGGTTTATATGCCCCCTATTGGAAAGATAATGCCCGCGGTGTGATTGCCGGCCTGACTCGTTACGCGAACAAGGGGCACATTGCAAGGGCGGTGGAAGAGGCAACTGCATTTCAAACCCGGGACGTACTCGAAGCCATGGAAAAGGACTCAGGCATCAAGCTGGACGTACTCCGCACCGATGGCGGCATGGTAGCGGATGATCTGCTGATGCAGTTTCAGGCTGACATCCTCGACCGGCCGGTAGTTCGGCCGGCAACGAAGGATGCGACGACTGCGCTGGGTGCGGCCTACGCAGCAGGTTTGGCTGTCGGGTACTTCAAAGACTTAAAGGATCTGCGCGCGAACTGGTCGGTCGACCGCACCTGGAAACCGCAGCTTACGAACGGAAAGCGCGATGAAATGTACAAACTTTGGAAGCGGGCGGTGAGCAAGTCGTTCGATTGGGTCGGCTAACTCAGGCAACTTTCCTCGGAATAAGGAGTTTTACATGCTGACGAAGTGTTTTGGTGAGTTCATGGGTACGCTCATGCTCATACTGCTGGGCAACGGAGTAGTCGCAAACGTATTGCTCAGACGGTCGAAAGCGGAAGGTGCCGGTTGGATGGTGATCGCGAGCGGTTGGGCGTTCGCCGTTATGGCGGGCGTGTTCACGGCTATCGCCTGCGGCAGCAGCGATGCACATCTGAATCCTGCCGTGACCATGGGCTTCGCCGTATCGAGCGGTCACTTTGCCAAGTTCGCGCCATATCTTATTGCGCAGATGGCAGGCGGCTTCACGGGTGCCATTCTCGTCTGGCTTCACTTCCTGCCGCATTGGGAGCAAACGCCCGATCAAGGACTGAAACTCGCCTGCTTCTGCACCGCGCCTGCGATCCGCAGATTTGGCGCGAACCTGATCAGCGAGATATTAGGAACGCTCGTGCTGGTTTTTGTCGTGGGCGCGATTTTCTCCAAGGCGGCTGCTACTTCGGGTCCAGCCCCAGGCTTGGGGCCATACCTTGTCGCGGCACTCGTCTGGGGAATCGGACTTTCCCTCGGGGGAACTACTGGCTATGCGATCAATCCCGCCCGGGATCTCGGACCTCGGCTGGCGCATGCCGTGTTGCCCATCGCGGGCAAGGGGCCTTCCGACTGGGGCTACGCTTTTGTGCCGATCCTGGGCCCCCTCATCGGAGGAGGACTGGGTGGGCTCCTTCTACGAGCGGTAGTCCGGTAGCCACTTAATCATCAGGAGGAATCTGCACTCGATCCATCGGCTTCTCGGGGAATAGCGCGAACAGTTCAGCTTGGGAAAACTGCTTTATGTGCAGTAAACGGTGGCGCATCGCGTCGTGACTGCAACCGCAAACATTCCTTTCGGTTTTTGGGCGGAAGGTCAGAAATTTGCCTTGGCGAGTACACTTTTGATACGGGGTTCCCGGGTTCAACATCCGTCCACCGCAAAGGAACGAAGTTAACTGTTGCAGTTCCAATCATCCCCTATGGCGATCCGGTAGAAAAGAGGATGCCAGAGTCGTCTTCGTTCTCCGAGACGGTAGATACTACCTGGCGGAATTTTGGGGCATCTTGGACCGTCGGGTGGTGACCGCCGAATTCGACCATCGCGGGTAAACAACCCCGGACAGCGCGATGTGCAGTTCAGCTATCCCTAGACTCCTAAAACCCGCAAATCGAGTCTATCCGGACCATCGGAAGCCATGAAGTCGAGCATGATGCCGCGTCTCTCGGAAGTCTCCGAGTCGCTATTACAACACTCCCATAGGGCAAAAGCACTTCCTGCCGACAACGCACTGGCGAGAAATAAGATCTTTTCTGCGCATCGCCAGCGCTCGCACTCTGGCTAAAGACCTGCTTAAGGTTTCAGCGACAGCTGAGCCGCATTTGAGCTGCAAATCGCGTCCGCAAGCAGCGTGAGCGAAGCGGTAAGCTTGGCAGCAAAAAGCTATGTCTCAGTTCAAAGATCGCAGGGGAAGAGCTGTCCAGGTACCTGCAGACGCGAGGCTGAGTGCCACGTTCCTCTAGAGGCGCGGACTCTGTAAATCCGAATGTCCGCCAATGTGAAAAGACTTTTCCTTGCGGATTGTTTGTGGACCAGGGGTAAAACAAATCCCCGGTAGACATGCAAATGCTGAAATACATATTATTTGGACGCCAGTCGGAACGAAATGGCCCGACGGTTCTGTAGATCATATAAACCGGTGGCAATTTATGATCGCATCTGTTCCTCCCCCCAGGAAATCCGGTTCCCACAAGTGTTATTTGCTGTTTGCTCTATCAGTGGCATTGGTCTCAACGTGCGGCTGGTCGCAAACGCAACTTGGGACAGTTTTCGGGACGATCACGGACCCAACCGGCGCGGTTATTACTGGAGCCCAAGTTGCGGTCTCCAGTCTAAGCACCGGATTGAAACGGGATGCCCTCAGTGACATGAACGGCCAATATCATGTGGTGGGCTTGGCGACTGGAAAATATACGGTCCGTATCGACAAAGAGGGATTCCAGACAGAGATTCGTGAAGGCATAGTGATCAGTGCGGCTGGTGCAGTTGCCATAAATTTGACACTGAAGGTGGCCAGGGTGCCACAGCAAGTCACGGCTACAGATGACGCTCCGACAATAGACAGTACCACTTCCACTGTCAGCGCAGCCATTTCTGAACGGAGCTTGACCGAGCTTCCACTGAACGACCGCGATCTGTTTAAGGCCGCTGTGTTGGAGCCCGGCGTTGCCCCAACGCCTAGCGCTGCTCCTTCATTGCTTTCAAATGGCAAGACCGGCCAAGTGGCAATTAACGGTATGCGTCCGAGTTGGACGAACGTTCTGATCGACGGCATGGATGCAAATGATCCCGTCCTTGGTTTTTCCCCGGCGGGTGCGTCTGGGCTTTTTCTCGGGTTGGACGAATTAGCGGAGGTACGCGTCCTCACCCAGACCTTCAATCCGGATTATGGCAACAATGGGGGTGGAGTCATCGAGGCCATCACCAAGTCCGGAAGCAATCACCTTCATGGCTCGTTTTTCGAATCGCATCGCGAGGCCACACTTGAGGCCAAGAACTACTTCGATTTGGCTAGTCGCCCGATCCCACAATTTGTGCGGAACCAATTCGGTGCCAGCATCGGGGGGCCTCTAGTGCATGACCGAACATTCTTTTTTGTGAGCTATGAAGGCTTCCGCGAAGTGCAGGCATCTACAGCGATCGCCACCGTCCCTGACACACTTGCCCATCAAGGCCTGCTACCCTCTGCCAGCGATCCGAGCGCTTGCAGCAGTGCCACTCCCAACGGTTGCTTTCCCATTGGTGTTGATCCGCGCGCGCAGCCTTTTCTTGCCCTTCTTCCGCCATCGAATGGGGCAGACAATGGGGACGGAACCGGGGACCTGATCACCGCGGATAAAGGCACCACGAATGAGCACCATGGCATGGCTCGCGTGGATCACAATTTTTCCAACACACATTCCTTTTTCGGGCGCTACATAATCGACGATAGTTCGTCCCTGGTTCCCTATTTCGGTTCTCCTCCCGGCACGTACGTCCCTGGCTTTCCAGTGAGTCACCAGGCTCGGAATCAGTACTTCACTCTGCAGGATCGGAAAAGTCTAGGCGCCGAGCTGTTCAATGAACTACGTTTTGGCATTAACCGTACAACCGCGTCAACTGCGATCGTTGATACACACCCTGGTCTCTCTATTTCTCGGGTACCAGGTCGTCCCTTCGGGATGATCGACGTTGCGGGGATGAGCTTGATCGGCAATAGCCCAGAGATTCCTCTTGGTGATTTTTCGACGGTATATCAAATTCAGGAGCAAGTGTCCCGGACAACCGGCCGTCAGACCTTGAAATTCGGTGGTGAGTTTCGAAGAATTCAGTCTAATGGTCCGCTGGATTTCACAGTGAACGGTTTGTACTCGTTTCAAGATCTGAGTCCCTTCGGGTTTCCAGCGCGCACCAACAACCCAGCTCTGGAATTCTTTCTTCAAGGCCTGCCTTTGTCATACGTGGGCTCTGTTCCATCCATGTCCGATTCCCGCCGTGACTACCGCCAGAGTGTTGTGTCCGGGTTTGCGCAGGATTTCCTGCGAGTAACCAGCCGTCTGACAGTTAACGCAGGACTACGATACGATTTTTATTCCAATCCAACGGAGGCCCACGGACGCCTCTCGATTATCCGTAACCCAGCGACGGATTCTGGCCCGACAGTCGGACAAGTGTTCGCGGGAACACCTCTGGACCTGTTGTCACCACAGCTTGGCTTCGCATGGGCCATCTCCGGTGACGGCAAGACCGTGCTGCGTGGCGGAAGTGGCATCTTCCGCGATCAGTTCCCGGTAATCCTGTTCGGTGCAGATCGATTCCTACCTCCTTTTTTTGACATAAATACCTCGATCTTCCCCAGTTTTCCCAGCCCGCAAAATGCGGTGCTCACGCAACCTCTATTCATCATCCAGACGACTTACCATCCAAAGTTCCCGTATGCTCTGCAATACAACCTCAACTTGGAACGGGAAATCACTCGAGGTACGATTCTCAGCGTCGGATACTTCGGTGCGCGCGGCAATCACCTCACTCGCGAAGCAGAACAGAATCCGTTCGAACCTGCGTTGGGACATCGCTTCAATCCGAACTTGCCTTCCCCTTTACAGGCAGTGCTGACCGATGCGCAATCTTTCTATAATTCCTTCCAACTGTCCGTCGCGAGACAGCACGCCGATAATTTGTCGTGGCAGGTTTTTTACACGTTCTCTCATTCAATAGACGACGCCTCAAACAGTTTTCTCGTAGAAGCTGTTAACGAACCGCCTACGTCTCAGGACATTTTCAATCGCAAGGGAAGTCGAGGCCGTTCGGGATTTGACATTCGGCACAATTTCGTCGGGAACCTCGTGTATCAGCTGCCGTTTGGGCGCGGAAGTTGGTTCGGCGGATGGCAGCTCTCCGGCATTGCCAGCGTTCACAGCAACGTGCCTTTTACTCCAATGCTGTCCTTTGACTATGCGGATTTGCAGGGGGTGACGATCTCGGAAAGACCAAACCTCGGTGGTAATCCTTACGCAGGTTTTTGTCCAAATGGCAGCAGAGTGAGCACTCCGGCATGCTGGTTTAATCCGAGTGCATTTGTGTTACCCCCTCCCGGTCAGTTCGGCACTGCTGGACGAAATTCGCTGAGGGGACCTGGCTTTGCGCAGTTCGATCTTGCAGTTCGTAAGGCCTTTCATTTAGCCAGAGAGAGGGAAATCGTGTTTGGAGCAGAAGCGTTCAATCTCTTGAACCATCCGAATTTTGGCGTCCCGACGAACACACAAAGTCCCCTGACTCTGGGCGGGAACGGCGACGCCGTTTTTAAGAATGCAGCGAGCGATTTTGCTGATAACTCCGGCCGGATATTCACCACTGTCGGCACTGCCCGCCAGATTCAACTGGACGCACGGTTCACCTTTTAGGGGTCAAACCACTGCGCAGCGCTTCATAGCAGCGTCGTTTAATGAGATTACCTCACTACCGCTTTGGGAGGTCATCTGTTTGGCTGCGGATGGTGGCGCTCGCGCGTTGCTTGACGCAAGCGAAGCCGATACAGACTTACAATCCGGGGCTGGGGTTTGATGTTGCCTGAAGCTGGCGCGACGAAATTGAGAGGCTGCTCGCTGGACGGGTTCCCGCCCTGTGGAGCTTCAGATCCAGCATCCGAGTCTGGAGCACACGTGACCGAGAGCTCTCCGCCGCTTCGCACAAGCCGCAAGTGAAGCCCCACGCGGACGGCGCCCAATACCAATCAATGGTGTTCTGGCGAAGGGAGGACAAGAAACTGTGGAGCCTCGACTGGCGCATGCCGTGTTGCCCGTCGCGGGCAAGGGGCCTTCCGACTGGGGCTACGCCTTTGTGCCGATCCTGGGCCCCCTCATCGGAGGAGTACTGGGTGGGCTCCTTCTACGAGTTGTAGCCAGATAGCCAGGTCGAACAAGTAGGAGTGTGTACTCGATCCACCAACTTGTCGACAATACTAGGAACGGGACAGTCTAGGAATCCAGCTTTATGTGCGGTCGACAGTGATCGCCTGCCGCCGCAACCTGTATCATCGCGAGCTAGGGAGACGGACCGAGCCACCCTGTACCGCCTGTGCTGCGGTCGGCAAAGTGAAATGAAATGCCGCTCCTTTCCCGGCGTTGGCAGCTACCCACACACGTCCTCCGTGTGACTCAATAATCGAACGACTGATCGCCAACCCCATGCCGCTGCCTTCTGGTTTAGTGGTAAAGAATGCATCGAAAATCTGCTCTGCTTTATCGGCGGGCAATCCGACACCTGTATCGCTGACCGAGATCTGCACGCGGCCGTCCTGATCAAGTTGCGTCTTGATCGTGAGTAATCCGCCTGTCTCCTCCATCGCTTGGACGCCATTGAGCATAAGGTTCATGAGCACTTGCTGCAGTTGCACACGATCTGCCATGACTCTGGGTATGTCTCCCGCAACGTCGGTACGGATACTGACCGAATGCCGGCTCGCCTCGTTGTGCAAGATAAGCAACATTTCTCCGATGAGTTCGTTCACGTCAACTGAATCCATTTGTGAAGAACCCTTCCGGTACAGCGAGCGCACACGGTCAATGATATTGGCTGCACGCGTCGTGTCTTTTGCCATTTCCAAGGCAGCTTCTCGCGCCTCGAACACATCCGGCTGATCGCGAGCAAGCAATCGGGCGCAGGCTTCAGCATTGGTTACGGCGGCGCCAATTGGCTGCTTGATTTCGTGTGCTAACGAGGCGGTTAGTTCACCCATTGTGCTCACGCGATTTACGTGAGCGAGGTCTGCCTGCAGCTGTTCGGCGCGTTTGCGATCTTCAATGTCGTTTATCACTCCATACCACTTGACAATTGTTCCTCGTTTGTCGCGAAGAGGCACGGCGCGCGTCTGGAACCAGCGGTAATCTCCGTCCGTGCCGCGAACGCGCGCCTCATACTCCAGCGTATTACCGGAAGCCAGCGACTCCTGCCACGTTTTGAGAGCTCGGCTGAGATCGTCGGGATGAACGACAGCCTGCCAACCCCAGCCTAGGGCCTCTTTCTCCGTCAGCCCTGTATATTCGAACCAGCGGCTGTTTACGAATGTGCGTTCGCCGTCTGGCATGGCAATGAACGCTAAGGCAGGCATGGTCTCGACCGCTTCCCGAAACTTTCTTTCCTCGTTTCGCAGTTGCCGAACCCGCGCTTGATAAGCCGCGCAGAGGAGTGCCAGGAAAGAGCCAGCCAACAGTGTGCGGAACCAGTTCGTCTGGTAATAGGCGGGTGCAATCGCGAAATCCAGCGACGCCCCTTGCTCGTTCCACACGCCGCTGTTGTTGCGGGCTGTAACCCGGAAACGGTATTTGCCTGGAGGCAGATTTGTGTAGAACGCTTGCCGGCGCGTTCCCGCATCCTGCCATCCGTAATCGCGGCCTTCCAGGCGGTATCGGAAGAGCACTTTTTGCGGCACCGCCACACTCAGTGCCGAGTAGTCGACCTCAACATCCCGCGTCAAAGCCGGCAAACCGATCTCGTTTCCGAGTTCGTAATCCTTGTGGTCGGCAGCCAGTTTTTCGATGTGTACGGGAGGAAGAACACGGTTCGTGTAGAGCTGGTTTGGATCGATCGTCTGCACGGCGACTTGATTTGCAAACCACAGCCTTCCGTCGGGACTCTTCGTACTCAAAGGTTGCGTATGGCGTGGCGAAGTGCCGGGACGAGCACCGTCAAACCTATCGAACATTTCGACTTGCAATTTACGAGTGTTATCTTCACGCCAGCGATCAAGTTCACTACGCCGCAAAGCTGCATACCCGCATCTTGAGGACAACCACAGGGCCCTGTGATTGTCCTCAATAGCCGTGAAAATTTCATCGCATGGCAGTCCGTTCTGGATCCCAAGACCACTCCAGGCATGACCATTCCATGCGAATAGACCTCTGTTTGTCGAGGTTAGCAAGGCGTCGTTGGAATCGACCGCAATGTCATGAACGGTCAGCGAGTTGCCATAGCGATTTTTCAGAGTCGTCATGGTTTGTGCGACGCCATCTCGATAGTAAGTGAGGGTCCCATTTACCGCTGCGATCCAGAGTCCGCCCTCCTTATCCGGCGCCATGTATCCCGTAGCCCTTGCATCGCTAGTCACTTCCGAGACTTGCCGTGCAGTGCGGTTTGCGATCAGGAACAGTTGATGTTTCGCCGTCAGCGCCCAAATATTGTGCTTTGCATCTTCTGTGATTGAGTCCACCATGCCATCCAGCTTCGGGTTTTGCGGGGACTTGATTTCCTCGAAGTGCCCGGCTTCGTAACGCAGTAGTCCGCTCGTTGTACCGAGCCACACCGCGCCCGTGTGGTCTTGGAACAGGGACGTCACATCCTGGAAATGTGTCAACGCAGAGAGGTGTGAGAATTTGTCCCCGGTAATAATATCCACGCTGCCCTCATTTCCCACCCAGACCGCTCCGTCATGCAAGGCAAGAACCGCAGATATATCGGATGCGGATAGTCCCACATGCGCCGAATAAGTTACAACCGGAGTGTCACGGAATTTGTCTATCCCGCTATCGGTCAGAATCCAAAGATCACCTTCATGATCCTCGTAATACTCCACTATCGAGTCACCCGATAGGCCGTCTGCAGTTCCATAGTGTTCCGCAATCCCGTCGTGCAGGCGGTAAATGCCGTCGTTCTCGGTTCCGACCCATAGAGAATTGTCTTTATCTACAAACAACGCGTGCGATCTGATTTTCGTCCCGTCGAACCCAGGAACGATATATGGCGCCCATTTCCCGCCTGAAAAATACCGAACCCCCATTTGCTGTCCAATACCGTCTACCGTAGCCCAGATTGTTCCATCCGGAGTTGCCGCAACATCGATCACTCCTTGCCCAGTATTTTCGAGTGTCTCAAGGTATTTCATGTACGTCGTTCCCGTTGATCCTGGACGCCAACGAGACAGCACGGGTCCACCAAACCACAGATCCCCGGCCGTATCCTCAGTCAATCCAAGACCATATCGGACGCGAGGAACTCCATTAGACTCTCCGAAGCAATGCAACTTCTCGCCTTCGACGCGGCACAACGGTCCTTCACCGGGTGGAACGTGGTAGCGCGTTACCCAGATTGTTCCAGTGCGGTCCTCGAGAATGACCGCATAAGCAATCCGTCGGCTAGGATCACTATAGGTCTGCAATTTGCCGTCTTTCAGCCGGCTGAGACCAGTCGTCGTTCCAATCCAAAGGCTTCCATCGCGAGATCCCAACAGTGACGCGAAGCCTTGGGTTGGAATGCCGAGGCCTTTTGGCGCGAAAGGGACGAATTGCACGCCATCAAAGCGAAACAATCCTTCAGGTGTTCCCAACCACAAGTAGCCATCGGTCGTCTGCGTCATTGTGGTCCCCCTTACGACGCCATCTTGTGAACGCCACGCAGTGTGCTGGTATTGGACGATCTTGCGATGGTGATCGAGAGCAATGCCGGCTACGGAATGAAAGCAAACAATTGCCAACAAGATGATTGCTCGGAACATGAAGAGCATTCCTCGATTACTAGCTGGAACAAGAGTACTTGCAATGAACGTAGGCACTGCTGAAGGACTGGACCTCGCATGTAGACTCGGTCGACGCTGCCTGGGAAGGACGGAACGGATCGGTGACGAAGGGAAGACTCCGCGGCGATATATAGACACACCGGTCTGAACCTGCTTCCTGATCAGGATCTTCTGATCGAACGGCAGGCGCAAGACCACCACCATTCCACTAGCTGTCCACCTTGACAGAGTCATCTACATGGCATACAGGTTTGAGCTAGCAATCCTAGGGCCGCCAATCCCATACGGTGCCTTCACGATCCTCAACGAGTGCAAAGATAACGGACACTGCCCCACCGAGGTGTAAATCTTCAGGCCAGGCCTGAGCACGGTCCAGCCAGTGCGCTGGAAAATTTCCTGTTATCGGGAGAGGTCATGCGGCCACTGCAACTGCACCGGGGAGGGTAAAGTTAAACGTTGCCCCCCGTCCTGAGTTCGGGGTGGCCCAGATGCGGCCACCGTGCGACGCGATAATGGAACGGGTAATTGCCAGCCCCAGACCTGTACCTTGAGCCTTTGTGGTGAAGAATGGGTCAAAAATCTTGTCGATATTGTCAACGGACAGTCCCACGCCAGTGTCGGCGACCGAGATCAGCAGTTGACCATCACCGGCCAACTGCGCCTTAATGCTGAGTTCGCCGCTAATGCCCCGCATCGCCTCAATACCATTGAGCATGAGATTCATCAATGCCTGCTGCAACTGCAACCGATCTGCTTTAACCTTGGGGAGCCCTTCGGCGAGATCGGTACGGATGGCAACGGAATGGCGATTCGCCTCATTGTGCAGCAGAATTACCATCTCTCCAATAACTTCGTTTACGTTAACTATGTCCAGTTTTGAAGAGCCCTTTTGGTACAGCAAGCGGACGCTATCGATGATGTCAGCGGCACGCTTGGCGTCTCTCACCATTTCCAATGCCGCTTCTCGTGCCTCGGGCAGGTCCGGGTGATCGCGACCGAGTAATCGCAAGCATGCCTCCGCATTTGTTACGGTCGCCCCGATAGGCTGCTTGATTTCGTGCGCCAGTGACGCGGTCAGTTCCCCCAAGGTGCTGACTCGGTTCAGGTGTGCGAGGTGCGCTAGTTCTTCCCGTAATCTCTCTCGCTCTTTCTCTGCTCGCCTGCTCTCCGTCACGTCCATCGAAACACCTACAAATTGCAGCAATTCTCCCGAGGGACTCAAAACAGGGCGGCCCACGGACTGAATGAATCTCAATGACCCATCTGGAGGAAGAATTCGAAACTCCACGTCATAATCCGACTTTTCGGCGATTGCTCGGTCGATTGTCGCTTGCCACCGGGCACTGTCCTCGGGATGGACATGTTCCAACTGTTGTTCCCAGGTAGGCACACCATCCTTCGGATCGAAGCCATATACCCGATACCATTCCTCTGAGATGTACAGCGCATTTCTTGCCGGGACCTCCCAAACCCAGCTTCCTATATGAGCGAGTCGTTGTGCCTGTGAAAGGTAGCTCTCGCTCCGGCGCAAGGCCTCCTCGGCATCTTTGCGTTCAGTGATATCCACAACCGTGCCGACCACTTCAACAAGCTTTCCATCGGGACTCAATACTGGATGGGCCAGGCCACGAATGTGTTTGACCGTTCCATCAGGTAGCACGATTCTGTACTCGGTGTCGCTATCTACCTTTTGGAGGAACATCCGATCGCTGGCCTGCCGCCTGACCTTGTCGCGATCTTCTGGGTGCATTCGCTGCAGCCATTGGTCCCGCTTCGGAAGGCCCTGTTGCGGATCAAATCCGAAAATTCGGAACATTTCCTCGGACCAGTACTGGCCCTCGTGGGTTGTGCCATCGAGGGCCCAACTGCCTGTGTGGGCCAGCCTCTGCGATTCGGCTAAGTACGCCTCGCGCTTACGAAGGGTCTCCTCCGTCCGCTTTTGCTCGCTTAAATCGAGAACGAAGGCAACGCCCTCGTGCCCGCCGTCTTCGAATAGTGCCCCGGCGACCAGCATCGGCACACGGCTGCCATCCTTCCGGAACAACTCTGACTCAAAGGGCTGTACGGTCCCGGTCTGCATTACTTCTGCCAAGGCGCGTTCAACGCGCTCGCGCCAGTCCGCAGGTGTCATGTCCCTCCAGCGCACGCGACCCGCGGCGACATCTTCATGATCGTATTGCACCATGCGGAGGAAGGCTTCATTGGACGCGAGGATGGCGCCCTCGACATTCCAGGTCGTGATTCCCACAATGTTGGCGTCGATTAGGCGCCGAATCTTCGCTTCACGCTGCCTGACATCAGCATAGAGTTGAGTGTTCTCCAGTGAAATCGCGGCCTGTGATGCTACTAGTTTCAATACTGCGGTCCGGTTGGAAGTGAACACATTCGGCGCGAGATTATTTTCGAGGTACAGAGCGCCGACGAACTTACCCCGTGTGATCAGTGGCAAGCACAGAACTGAGCGGGCATGATGCTGAGAAAAGTATGTGTCCGCTGCAAATCGGTTCTGGCGAGAGGCGTCATCCAGGATCACAGACTCGTGTGTCCGAACAACATAATTGACGATCGATTGGGGAAAAACTCTCGGAGCCGCTTCCTTCTGCACTACTAGAACCTTGTCGTCAATGGTCGTAGCTTCCGCTTCGATTCGCAGCCCGTTGCCTCTTGACAGAATTAGTAGCCCTCGAGTAGCTCCCGCGTGCTCAATCGAAGCCCGCATCACTGTGTCAATTAGCTTATCGAGATCGATTTCGGCTGATACGGTTTGCGAGACTTTGATTACGGTGCCTAAATCTAGGTGTTCAACTTGTGCTCCGATGGTGTCCATCGGAGGTGGAGCTTCTTCGAACTTGAGATAGGGATACAACTCGTCGAGCTGCCGCACCTTGCCATCCGCTCCCCAACGGAGATAGCAATACCGGGCTTCCCGCAAGTACGCCCCCGCGATCTTGTCGAAGCCTCGTGCTGCATAGAATCGGGCAGCAACCTCGTAGGCAACCGCCTCATTGTGGATGAATCCATTGGCGTGCGCCGACCGGATGGCCTTTTCGTAAAGGCCTTCGGCGTCGACCACGCGGCCTTCTATTCGAGCGATTTCGGCAGCCGCCAGAGCAGCACGGTTTTCAAAATTCTCCGGGCAATGCTCCGCCCATATTTCTAACTGTTTGTGGTGTGCCGTTAAACCCTCAAGATGCTCTTGCTTCTTGTCGGGAGCAGCGGAATCCCATGCGGCCGCGTGGGAAAGGGCGCTGTAAAACCGGAACGCGGACGGCTCCAACAGAGACGGTGCCGACCAAAGGAGAGGCTGCGCCTTCGCTGCGGCATGGACCGCCGCATCATAGTCCAGGGAAAGGTACCGGGCTTGAACCTTTAAAGCCCAGTATCCGAATTCGGGATCGGCCAATACCGGATTGCTCGCCAGATGCCGTTCAAATTCCAGTTCATCAAAATGGCCATCGTTGAAGCATCCAAATTTCGGAGTCAACCCACGAAGGGTGCGGATTAGTTGGACCTGTGCAGTCAAAAGGTCAACCACAAGACCGAAGTGCGCCTTCTCTGCGAACGCGAGACCCTTTTCTCCCTCTGCGAGGGCCTCCGTCAGCGGGTCCCCCACCGCGATGAAGTTGGTAATCAGCTGGTTCCAGCTATAAGCAGCAAAGGTCAGGTCCCCGTTTCGGTAGGCAGCGTCGAAGGCACGGCGTACCATATCCCGCCCTTCCAGGACGTGTTTTGCCGTCGGAATGACAAGATTTCCAAACGACATCAACGTTCTGGCCTTATAGCTCCTGAGTCCACGTTTTTCGACGAGTTCATAGCCCAGACGACCGAATCGAAAGGCGTCTTTGTAATTACCGAAGCCAGATCGAGCGATGACAGCAAACCAGACATAGGCGAATGACGATGCGTCCGTGTTGCCATGCTCGAGGCTCAGAAGCACCATCCTGCAAAGAAGAAACGACGACAATTTCTCATCGAAGAACACTGCTGGCGTCACAACCTCGGTCAGAACGTCCATGGCGTCCAGGACTTCCGGGTCAGTCATAACGGGCAGGTCCAGGAAGTCCTCTATTTGACGACTTCCAACCAACGCCCAGACTCGGTCATACTCGCTGTGGACTTCATCGATTGTGGGATGCAGAGGCCATGTCTTGCCGTCTCGGCGCAGGTATTCGAGACAGACTTCCACGCCGCGGTCGCTCCGATCCAAAGTCGTATAAACCGTGAGTTGAAGACGCGTGACGACCGCGAGATCGTGTCTGGTCATGGCATGTTGTGCCAGTCTCAAGAGGCGATCTTCGGACGCCGCCAGACTTCCGGTCAGTAGCTCGCACTCCGCCAAGAGACTCTCAATCGAGAACGTGAGATCGTTATTGTCATCCGACAGCTTTCCCGGCAAGAATCCGCTTGCAACGATAAGGTAGCTCAGCGCCGACGCATACGCGGCCGAACTCTTCGCGCGCCTGGCGGCGACTAGATTCAATTCAGCCAAACGCACACGCTCCGCAGTGGATGTAATCAAGTCGGATCCGCGATTCAGCTGATTGACGATCTCAAAGATCTCCTCGTCCAGATTTTCCGCCGGCGTCTGTGCCACAAGAAGCCTGCCTATGCGGAGATGAGCTTCGGCGCGAGATTGCTGCGGGATCAAGCAATACGCCGCTTCCTGCACGCGGTCGTGGAGAAAACGATAGGAATCTTCCGAACGGAGGACAAGGCCCGCTACAACGGCTTCCCAGAGTTCACGCTCGACTTCCTCATTCGAGTCCTGGCAAATCATCTTCAGCGTAGTGAAGTCCGCGCTGATACCCAGGCAGGCAAGTTGCTTCAATGCATCTTGCGTATCGGCGGGCATCCGGCTGAACTTGCCGACCAACAGGTCCACCACGTTATCCGTGTAATCCTTCTCGCGAATTCGGCTCAAATCCCAGGTCCAACGTCCTTGACCGTGATTGAAAGCGAGTAATCCTTCATCGGCAAGCTCGGAAAGGAACTGGATTGCGAAAAATGGATTCCCTGTCGTCCTTTCATGTACCAATTCAGCGAGGGCGCGAGTTTGGTCCGGTTCACAATGAACAGAATCCGCAATAAGTTGCTGGATGTCTTCCCGAGTTAGAGAGGTAAGGACGATCTCCTGCAGCATCACTCCTGCTCGGCGCATCGCTCCGAGCTTGCTCATCAGGGGATGAGCGAGGCCAACTTCGTTGTCCCGGTACGCGCCGATCAGCAGCAAGTGCTTCACCTCGGGCTGCGCCAGCAAATCCTCCATCAAGTCCAACGTCGCCGCATCCAGCCATTGCAAATCGTCGAGGAACAGGGCAAGAGGATGTTCCGGCCGCGCGAATACAGCGATGAATCGGCGAAATACCTGTTGAAACCGGTTTTGTGCGTCCCGCGCGGAAAGTTCGGGAACGGCCGGCTGTTCTCCGATGATGAGTTTCAATTCTGGGACTAACTCCACGAGCAGCTGTCCGTTCGGGTCTAACGCCTCATGAAGGGCATCGCGCCACTTGCTCAACTCTTCTTCGGTCTTACTCAATAGCGGGCGGATCAGGTCTTGAAACGCCTTTGCCAAAGGCGCGTAAGGGATGTCGCGCTTGTATTGATCGAACTTGCCAGAGGCAAAGAGACCTCGCGGCGGAACAAGTGCTTGGTGAAGCTCATTTACAACGGACGACTTGCCGATTCCGGAATACCCAGCAACGAGGATCAATTCAGGCCGTCCGCCAAAGACGATACGGTCGAAGGCGGCGAGCAGCGTCTTGATCTCCGATTCTCTCCCGTACAACTTCTCGGGGATCAGCAAGCGGTCGGATATCTCGCGCTCGCCAAGCGGGAATTCGCCGATGCGGTGCTGTGTTTCCCACTCCTCAAGACAGCGCCGAAGATCACACTCCAGACCTACAGCTGTCTGGTATCGCTCCTCTGCGGTTTTGGCAAGTAGTTTCATGATCATGGCCGAAACCATGACCGGAACACTCTTCAGTTGCTGGCCTGGTGGGGTGGGCTGCCGAGCGACATGGCAGTGCACCCACTCCAGGGGATCAGAAGCAGTGAAGGGGAGGCTCCCGGTCAGCATCTCATAGAGTGTCACGCCGAGCGCATAGAGGTCGCTCCGCGAATCAATTGAACGGTTCATTCGTCCGGTTTGCTCTGGGGCCATGTAGGCGAGAGTTCCGGCGATGAATTCGGGAGGTTTGGGTGACTGGCGTTCGCGCGGAAGGCGCGATGCGATCCCAAATCCCATAAGCCAGACCTTGCCGGTGGCGGGATTCACGAGCACATTGCTTGGCTTCAGGTCCTTGTGGATCAGACCATGCATGTGCAACTGGCTGTTCGCCGTCGCGAGACCAGTGGCGATGCGCAGAAACTGCCTCATTTCCATCGGTCCGTGAATCAAGCGATTAAGAGGCTCACCACCAGGGTCTTCGAGCACAAGCACCGTTCGCTCATTGTGCCGAGATAATGCAAGGGGCCGAACTGCCCATGTCGCGTCCAGTTCGCTCCTGAACGAATATTCGCGCTCTATCTTTCTAACGGTTTCTGGTGCGGGAAGTGTGGAGATCGGTTCTAGCAAAAGAATGGACGAAGGCCCCACGTCTGTCGGGCTTCTGTGCTGACCCCGATACAGGATGAATTCCTCATCCTTGCGCAGGGCTTCAAGTGCGTATTCTCCAAGCTCCAAGACGTGTCTTCTCTGCTTTCACCCTACATTACCAGCGGGAATGATCGTCGCCATGCAACGACAAAATGGCTCATGTGAAGCCGCTCGGCCAATTGTCGCGCGCGAATTGCGCCATTCTACACCTTGGAACCGACAACCCACCGATTCAGTGGGTTCAACGCATAGCTCCAGATAGCGGGCTCCTAGCCTGCAGGTTTCGGATCATTTGATCAAGAGCGTATGACGAACCCCGTTAATAGGAATAACGCAGGCCGGGCGATCGCTGTTTCGCCGCATCAGAATCTTCCAATTCTTTGCACTGATCAGTTCTTTTTCGGTGGGTTTCGATGGGTTTGATAAATCCGGAGCCCTTATCTTTAACAATGCGCCGTACGCGCCCTTAGATTTCCAGGAGCACGCAAGAGCCAGCGGTGTGGCAAGACAGTCACTCACTCTCGAACTCAAAGGGTCGCCCTTAGGGCCTGAAGATTCTGCGATTTCCTCCGTAACTAACAAGTCCTTTCGTATACCCATTGCGCATCCAATCCTGAGTTTGAGAAGCTTCTCCAGAATATCCGGGG
>Ga0209698_10000240_pt1 | contig 59647 bp, 46 predicted proteins | sample LitLauG_LLR_2012_FD_187203 | JGI IMG/M metagenome (GOLD analysis project Ga0209698, IMG submission 187203) | Freshwater sediment microbial communities from Pennsylvania, USA - Little Laurel Run_MetaG_LLR_2012 (SPAdes) (version 2) | ecosystem: Environmental > Aquatic > Freshwater > Creek >... | reverse complement strand
TGGGAGGGGGCGCAGGAAATCCATATGGCCAGTGAAACCGCCGCCGAGAGCGCGGTTTCGTTCGGGTCAGTCGTCGAGGCTGCCGCGCAAAAACTGGTCGCCAAGATTCCATAGGCCAAGCCCGCGTTGCCGCCAGAAGGCGCTGTCTGTTCCAGGTGCGTCTGGCAAAGAGCCCGTCGCGGTTGCAAGCTTTTGTGGAGGAGTCCGTGTGAGATCGCGACCTTTCGTTGCGGGGTCGCGTGGCCTTCCCGCAGCTTTTCCCGCGTCATCGTTGTCAATTGTTATACGGACCCCGGCGTCCGAGTAAACACTGTTAGGCGTCAATCGAAAGGAAGGCATGAAAATGACACGCGTCCGAGTTGAGGGCTTTACCATCTCGCTTGACGGATACGGAGCCGGTCCGAATCAGGACATCAGGAATCCCCTCGGCGTGGGCGGGACAGACTTGCACCAGTGGTTAGTCCCGACACGCACGTTCCAACGGACCCTATTTGGCGCCGACGGCGGCACAACGGGGATCGACGACGACTTCGCTGCGCGGGGCTTCAAGAATGTTGGCGCCTGGATTCTCGGAAGAAACATGTTCGGACCGATTCGCGGTTCCTGGCCCGACATGGACTGGAAAGGCTGGTGGGGGAACAACCCACCCTATCACGTTCCAACTTTCATCTTGACTCATCACGCGCGCCCGCCCATCCAGATGGAAGGCGAAACGACGTTCTACTTCGTCACGGGCGGTATTCACGAGGCGCTTGACCGGGCGCGCGACGCAGCCAACGGAATGGATGTGCGCATTGGCGGCGGACCTGACACTATCCAGCAATATCTTCGTGCGGGTCTCATCGATGAGCTGCACGTCGCTATCTCGCCGGTCCTGCTCGGCGGGGGAGAGCGACTGTTCGATGGGATTGACGTGCGCGCTCTGGGATACGAATGCGTTCGGTTCGTTGCGTCGGAGAAAGCCACCCATGTTGTGCTCCAGCGCCAAGGGCGCAAAGACGCCTAACAATGGGCTTCCCAGGGTTTCACGGACACTTTGCTAAAGCGCCTTGACGTTCAAATTCTGCCGGGCTGATCTGCCCGAGGGTCGAATGCCGGCGCCTCGGGTTGTAGAACATCTCGATGTAATCGAACGCGTCGGCCCGCGCTTCTTCTCTCGTGACGTACTTCTTGCGGTAGACACGCTCGATCTTCAGACTGGAGAAGAAGCTCTCCATCGCCGCGTTGACGCTCCTATGTCAAGAAAGGTGCGCCGAGTCCCCCAGGTCAGCCAGGATTAGGGGATACAACGCTCGGACGATGTAGCGTTTCAAGCATCGGTGTATTTCTTTGCTTGTCATGCCTTCTGCTGTTCGCCGTGCCACATAGGCCCGTGTACGAGGGTCGCTACGCATCCGCACCATAGCGACGGTCCATAGTGCGTTATTCGCCGAGCGATCGCCACCTCGATTTAAGCGATGGCGGGTAGTCTTTCCCGAGGACGCCTGCAATGGACTGACTCCGCACAGCGCGGCCAGCGCGGCCTCATTTCGAAGTCGCTCTGGATTGTCTCCGGCGACGGCCATCAGCACCGCGGCGGTTTGGGGTCCGACGCCAAATTGCCCCCGCAGACGCTTGGCGTGCTGGCTCGTCAGGCGGTCAAGCGCTGCATCGAGTTCCGAGAGTTCCTCCGCTAGCATCAGCCACCGTTTGGCCAGCAACCGCAGCGTCGCGGTTAGGGTATGCAGGAGTGGGGTCACCCCAAGCGATCGAAGCCGTGCACACGCGTTGACGCATTGTGTCGGATTTGTTTTCCAAAGGCGCTCACGCACGTCTTGTGGGGCGCTGACGAGTAGCGCGCGCAGCTGGTTGATCGCCTGCGTCTTTGCCTTAACCGCACTGCGCCTTGCAACCGATATGGTCCGCATTGCCTCTGCTGCCCCGGACTGCGCCTTCAGAATGGCGGTCGCGCTTCCGGCTAGGACAGCCCTGGCGGCACTCTCCGCGTCGGTTGGATCAGACTTGCCCTGGAGCCTACGTTTGGCCCGGTCCGGCCGATTGACCTCGAGCACGTCGATATCGTGATCGCGCAGCAATCGAGCCAACCCGGCTCCATAAGTTCCGGTTCCCTCGACTCCAGCTCGCCCTAGCCGGCCGAACGTAGTAGCCCAGGTCAGAAGTTTGAAGTACCCGGTAGTGTCAGTCGACACAGCAAGGGTTCCGAGTAGTTTGCCGGCAATACTAATCACTGCTCCGACGTGTGTGTCAAGGTGCGTATCGACGCCTAGAACTACCTCGCCTTGCTCTGATCTGTCGCCCATGGTGTCTCCTCAGTGGCGGGCGCATTACCATCCCCATCGCAGGACAGGACACTCACGGTGCAATACAAAGCTCCTATTAGGTCACAGACGGCGGGCCCGGTAACGCTCGGGGAACGCTCTGGCCGAATCGACAGGTCAACGCCAAGGCACTTCGCCAATCCCAGCACGGGTCAGATTCGGCAGGCGTCCGTGGACATCCTAGACTGAGTGTCCCAACAGTCCCCGCGCTTGCTCATGCTGCAGGTGATGCCCTGATGCTCCAAGAGGCGCTGGAAGTCCTCGCTGGTGTACTGGCTGCCCTGGTCGGAATGATGCATCACCGCTTCGGGCTTGCCTCTGCGCCACAGCGCCATCATCAGAGCATCGATGACGAGCTGCGCGGTCATTGTCGGGCTCATGGACCATCCGATCACCCGGCGCGAGTACAGATCGATCACCGCCGCCAGGAACAGCCAGCCTTCGGCCGTCCAGATGTAGGTGAAGTCCGCAACCCAACGCTGATTCGGTGCGGTCGCCTCGAACTGCCGATCCAGCAGGTTCTTTGCGATCAGATGCTCGGGGCGCGCACCAAGATCGGTCGGCCTGCCCCTGCGCTTGCTTCGAGCTTGCAGGTGGGCCAGGCGCATGAGACGGGCAACGCGATGCTCGCTGCAGGATTCGCCCAGATCATGCATGTCCCGCCAGACCCGTGGCGAACCGTACGTCCGATCGCTCTCAAGGAAACTGCAGCGGATTCTCGCCGTCAGGCGCTCATCGTCTCGGCTACGACGACTCGGCCCTCGATCACACCAGTCATAAAACCCGCTGTGCGAGACATCGAGCAGGCGACACATCGTACGAACCGGCCAGATGCAACGATGACGGGCTACAAAGCCGTACCTCACGCCGGATCCTTGGCGAAGTAGCCCAGGGCAGATTCAACCGGTCGAAGCAACATTCGCAAATAGCGTAGCAGCCGGCGTCATGTAACCCAGGGTCTTTCGAGGCCGAACATTCATCTTCTTCGCCACCGAATTTAGCCTCTGCTGCGTCATGCAAGATAGATCGGTGCCGTCGGGGAAGTACTGGCGAAGCAGGCGGTTTGTGTTCTCGTTGGTTCCTCGCTGCCAAGGGCTGCTTGGATCGCAGAAATACACCTTTACTTCAGTCGACACGCTGAATCGCTTGTGCTGGGCCAATTCGGTTCCTCGATCCCAGGTAAGCGATGACATCAAGCCCCGCGGCAAGGTTCGAACTTGCCGAACGAGCGCGTCGACGACATTCGTGGTGTCCTTTCCTCTGACTTTCACGAGCATGACGAATCGGGAACGCCTTTCGACTAACGTGGCGATGTGACTGTTCTTCGAGCCGGAAAGGAGGTCGCCCTCCCAGTGGCCAGGAACGGCACGATCCTCGATCGCCGCAGGGCGGCTTCGAATCGACACCGCATCGATGATTTGGCCCCGAGGCTGACCAGCTGTCGTCGCTGTCTTGCCACGCCGCATCATGCGTCGGCTACGCAGATGGGAGATCAGCTCTCGCTTTAAGACACCGCGGGCCTGGATGAACAGGCTGCGGTAGATCGTTTCGTGTGAAACACGCAACGTTGGGTCCTCGCCATACTCGAGCGCCAACCACCCTGCGATTTGCTGCGGTGACCAGTCATCTTTAAGTTTGCCCGCAACGATACTGCGCAAGCGATCATGCTGGGCCAGGTGACAGGGCTTGGGACGCAGCGCCTTCTGCCAGCCCCGCTCGTCGGCGGTCGTAGCACGATACTGATCTCGCCCTCCGTTGCGAGCAAGCTCTCGGCTAATAGTTGACGGAGCACGTTCCAGCTGATCTGCGATCTTGCGAAGAGAAAAACCAGCAACCAATCCCCGCGAGATCTCTTCCCGATCAGCTGAGCTTAGAGAGCGAGGCGCTCTAGATCGGGAAACTGGGGCGATTCCACCGTGGAGCTGCAGCACGCCGTGAACTGACCCGGCGTGTTTGCCGAGCGCAATCCCAATTTCTGAAAGCGTCTGACCATCCTTCCAACGGCGCCAGAGTTCCTTCTTCTCCCCCACGGACAGTCCAGGGCGACCCATTTGAGCCATCATTAGCCTCCAAGGCAGACTTGCACAATACGTTGCCTTGATCGGTTGAACTCACCAGCGCTTTTTTCAGGATGTCGCGCTCCATCTTCACCCGGTTCAGTTCACGCTGGACGCGCTCGAGCTCAGTCGCAGCCGTCGTCTTCAACTCCTTGCCGGGCGTCGCTTCCCAGCCTCCCGACTTGAACTTCTTCACCCACATCCCCAGCAGGCTATCGCTAACTTCCAGTTGCCGGGCAACCTGGGCAATCGAACTGCCAGGCTTCAGTACTGCCTGCACCGCTTCGCGCTTAAACTCGGCGCTGAACTGCCGCTTTGGCTTCCCCATCGGACACCTCCAGACTCATCTTCCCACTTACCGGACGTGTCCGTAGAAACCTGGGAAGCCCAGTCGTCAGTGAACTGCTGGTTCTGCTTACAAACGAGAAACGGCGTGCGATACACGACTTCATCGCTGGAACCGTAGTGGTTCACAATGAACCGCACGGCGCGGTGCGACCTTCGACGGATGACCGTCCGCTTTCATAACCTTGAAGGGCCGCTATGGGTCGACACCTGCCCAAGACCCCTTGATTTCCGAATCCCGAAACCGGACGCACACATCGAACTGTAAGGACAAGGTCGCCGGAAGATTGGCACGATCGCGATGACCTCGAATTTGACGCAACAGTCCGTAGCGCCCGTGTGCGCAGGTAGCGCCACTAATTGGCGCAAATCCAAGCCGGGTCGGGCCGTGCTCGGCATAGCAGGCCTTTGACCGCTCAGGTCCCGCAAAACGTTTGCAGCACCCGCTCGTCGGGCTGGGCCGGTGCGGCGTATGCGGGATGCGCGCTTGGCTCTTCGAATGGCCGCGACAGAACGGTCAGTAGTCCGGAAAAGGGCCCGAAGTCGCCGCGCTCGACGGCCGCGCTGAGCGCCTGTTGCACCCGGTGATTGCGCGGAATGACGGCCGGGTTCACCCGGCGCATCGCCTGTGCGCGCTGCTCGGGCGGGCCCGCCTCGCTCCGGTGGCGGTTGCGCCACAGCGCCGCCCAGCGATCATAGGCAGCGGGGTCGGCAAACAGCGCCCGCGGCCCCGCATGGTCCCGATCAGCCGCCGCGTCGCAGAGGAGCCGGAACGTCAAGGTGAAGTCGGCCTGGTTGGCGTGCATGGCCTCGAGCAGTCCGCGGATCAACTCCAGGTCGCCGTCCTGCGCGAGGTCCAGGCCCAGCTTGGCGCGCATGCCGGCGATCCACTCCTCTTCGTACCAGGCCGGAAACGCGCTGATCACGGCCTGGGCCAGTTCGGTGGCGCGCTTCGGGTCGGGATCGATGACCGGAAGCAGCGCCTCGGCGAGCCGGGCGATGTTCCACTGCGCGGCGCGCGCCTGATTGCCGAACGCGTAACGGCCCAGTTCGTCGATCGAACTGAACACCGCCGCAGGGTCGTAGGCCTCGATGAACGCACAGGGCCCGAAGTCGATGGTCTCGCCCGCAACCGCCATGTTGTCGGTGTTCATCACGCCGTGGACGAAGCCGACCTGCATCCAGCGCGCCACCAGGGCGGCCTGCCGCCGCGCGACCAGCTCCAGCAACGCCAGGTAGGGCCGCTCGGCATCCCTGGCCCCGAGGTAGTGGCGTTCCAGCACATAGTCCGACAGGAGGCGGATCGCCTCGTAATCCCCGCGCGAGGCGAAGTATTCAAAAGTGCCCACCCGGACGTGACTGGCGGCCACTCGCGTGAGGATGGCCCCGGGCAAGGGGGTCTCCCGATACACGGGCTCGCCGGTGGTCACGGCCGCCAGCGCGCGCGTGGTCGCGATACCCAAAGCGTGCATCGCTTCGCTGACCAGGTACTCGCGCAACACCGGCCCCAGCGCAGCGCGGCCGTCTCCACGGCGGGAAAAGGGCGTGCGTCCCGCGCCCTTGAGCTGGATGTCACGGCGAACGCTGCTGCGGTCGAACACCTCGCCCATGAGGATCGCCCGCCCATCGCCCAAGCGCGGAACGAATGTGCCGAACTGGTGCCCGGCATAGGCCATGCAGATCGGCTCGGCTCCGCTGGGAATTACGTTGCCGCCGAAGATGCGGGCGAGCGCATCGTCATCGATCGCATCGATGTCCAGCCCGAGGACCTGCGCGAGCGGACGATTCAGGACGATCAGGCGCGGCTGCGCCACCGGCGTTGGATCGAGCCGGGCAAAGAAATGCTCCGGCAGACGCGCATAGCTGTTGGAGAACGACCCGATCGCATAGGCCATGTCCGATCTTACCGAGACCGGAATCCGACCCGCGTGCACCGACCTGCTATCTTGCCGATCGCCGGTGAGAATGATGCCGTCAGTGGGGAATGATTGGACACGCTCACGATCTTCGGCCTGTTTGCGGTCACGGCCATGTTGGTCTTCTATGCGCTCGAGGATCGCAGCCCCTGGTACATCCTCGGCTTTGCCGCCGCCTGCGCACTGGGGTCGGCCTACGGGCTTCTGCAAGGCGCGTGGCCGTTCGGAGTGGTCGAGGCGGTCTGGACGGCGGTCGCTGTCCGGCGCTGGCGAATCAAGACCAGGAGCTAAATTAGCTTCGGAACCCGTCGCTTCCCGGGGCGACGGTGGTAGCCAGCAATTTCTCCAGGTTGACCAGTGCAGGTTTTATGGCGCTGCGGTACCGCTTCACCACGGCCACCTTCTCGGTGTCGCCTGGCTGCACTTTGCGCAAGCTGTCGAAAAAACTGTCCAGCCGGGATTGCGCAAGCCACCGATCCAGACCGGGATGCTGGGCCCATCGATGCTGGTTGTTCGCGGTGACGAAAAGCATTCGCAGCCAGTCCGTGTCCAGGTACGGCACAGGAACGGGAGTACACAGCGCATTTTTTTCTGCGTCATCCTCGAACGTCGCTTCCACGTGGGCAATGAAGGCGGCGCTGAACGTGGGCTGGCAGGTACGCACGAACTGAAGCGTGATCCGCCTGCCATCGAATATCGGCAGCGGCGGCCGCTGCCGCAGGGCGCTGGCGCTGCAGTCCACGACCAGGGTATCCGGCAGCATCGGCACGCAGCCGTGCTCCAGCACGATTTGTGCGGTTTCTACGGCCAGAACATGACCGAGCCGAACCATACCCTGGATGCGGCGGAGTTGTTCGAGTTCGGCCCTGGTCACGGTCGCGCAACGGTAAATCGAAGGCACAATGCGCTGGTCGATTCGCAGCAGCTCGCCGGAGGCGTTGAGCCGTTCAAACAGATCGCGAACGCTCGTGGCGGCCACCAGGGCTTCGAACTGATTGGCGAGGCTTCCGAACGCAGCCATGAAGAATTCGTCACCGGGCTGAACATTCCTGCGATCGAGCAGCCAGGCGTCGCGAGGCATGACCCAGCGGATCTTTGCCGGTGGAACGCCGTTTTGCAGCAACCACAGGCAGGCGTCGATGCCGGTCTTGCCCGAACCCACGACCACGAAATCACCCTGCGGCTGCCGGATATTCGGCAATTGGTTCAGTGGCATGCAGCGCACGCCCGGGGCGACCGGATATTTCGGAAGATGCGTAGACGGCACCGCGATGTCCGAATAGGTGGCATCGACGACCTTGCATCGGACCGCGATGCGCCGGCGTTCGCCGGTCAGCAGCGACTCGAACTGATCGTCGCCGACGGCGTTGCACATCGGGAAGTAGTGCACGCGACCCGACGCTAGGAAGCGCTGGTTCATCAACTGGTCGAAGTACGCTACCACCTCCTGCCCGGAAGCCAGATCGAGCAGCCCCGCGTTAAGCCCTACCGAGTCCTTGGTGGCCTGCCCCAGCGGGAGCGAATTGACTCCGTAGTAGGCCGCCGGCTGATGCAAGCGCACGAACGGATAAGCGTCGTTCCAGTGCCCGCCGGGACGGTCATGCCGATCGACCATCACGATGTTTGCGTCCGTCTCGGTGAGCAACGTGTCCGAAAACGCCATGCCGGTGGCGCCGGCGCCAACGACGAGGTAATCGGTCTGGATCGGGTCTGTTGCCACGACCGCTCTTTTCGGGTGGTTGGGGGCCGGGATCGCAGGAAGGATCCTATCGTAGCCAATCGAGCGCAGGAACCCGGCCTGTCGCGCTTCGCTTTGATCCCCATTGCGGCCCCAACTCGCTCGGGCTAGGCTAGCGGCCACTCGGCCATGCCGGAGCTTCGTGCAGATGAGGGTGGTGGCGATCAGCGTCGGAAGGCCCCGGCAGGTGCAATGGCGCGGGCGTGAGGTCCGCACATCCATCTTCAAGACGCCCGTGACGCGCCGCGTGCACGTCGCGCGAACCAACATCGAGGGCGACGAGCAGTCGGATCTGTCCGTGCACGGCGGAGCCGACAAGGCCGTGTACGCTTATCCGGCGGAGCACTACGACTTCTGGCGTCGCGAACTGCCGGATGCGGATTTGCCCTGGGGCGCATTCGGGGAGAACTTCACCACGGAGGGCCTGCTGGAAGGCGAGGTCGGGATCGGCGACCGCTACCGCATCGGCACGGTGGAGCTCGTGGTGACGCAGCCCCGCATGCCCTGCTACAAGCTGGGGGTCCGCTTCGGGCAGGCCGACATGGTCAAGCGCTTCCACCAGAGCCGCCGCAGCGGGTTCTATCTGGCCGTGGAGCGGGAAGGCGAGGTGGGTGGCGGGGATGCGATCGAGCTGCTCGCGCGCAACGAAAGGCGCCTGGCGGTCGCGGACGTGGTGGCGCTGTACGCCACCGATTCCGAAAACCAACCGCTGCTCAGGAACGCCAGCGAGCACCCATCGCTGCCGGCCGCCTGGCGTGAGTACTTCAAGGAACGGTTGTGGGCGCCGGATGCGTGATGCGACCAACGGCAGATTGCACTTGACTCAACTCTGGAGCCCGGGGAGGGGCAGATGATTCGAGAGTTTTTCGCGCCGCGCCTGGCGCTGTTCTTCTTCCTGTTCGCCACGCTGGTGTGGCTCGGACTGTACGCGTGGATGATGTCCAGCAAAAGGCAGCACCGGCGCTGGCTGACCCATGCGAAGATCCCGTTCGTGGCCCTTGCGATCTCGCTGGTGCTGACCGTGGGTCTGGCATTCGTCATCCAGTTTCTCAACTGAGGGGGAAAATCCATGAGCGTACGCCCGAACTTCACGCCACCCCGGCTGATCTCACCGAGGTCCGTGGGAACGATTGTGGTGGCTCTTGGATTGGTGCTGCTGTTCAGCATCGGCCTGCGCGGCTGCACCAAGGTCGAGACGGGCGAAGTCGGCCTGCGCAAGGAGTTCAACGGCGCGGTCGAGCAGGACCCGCTCGGGGTCGGATTCCACCAGTCGATCGTCGGCACGGTGCTGATCTTCAGCGCGCGCGAAGTGCTGGTGCCGGTGACCGGGCTGCACCCGGTGACGGCCGACAAGCTGCCGATGGAGGACGTCGACATCCAGTTCACCTACAAGGTGAACCCCGCCTCGATTCCGGCGCTCTACACGAAGTACAGCGCGACCTACCACGCGGAGGTCGGCGGCGAGATCTTCCCCATGCGCGCCTTCATCGAGCAGTTCGTGCGCAGCGCAGTGGCCGACGCGATCGCGAAGTACCCGGCCCTGCAGGTCAACGACAAGCGCAGCGAGATCGTCGGCCTGATCCAGGAGGACGTGCAGGGCAAGATCAAGCGCGAGGGCCTGGACAAGGACCTGTCGGTCGGGCAGATCGTCTTCACCAACGTCTCGATCCCGCGCGTCATCGTCGAAAGCACGGCCGCCGTGGTCACGGCCCAGAACCAGCTGAAGGCGGCGACGTTCGCCGCCGACCAGGCGCGCATCGCCTCCCAGGGCACGGCCGACGCGCAGGTCATCAAGGCCAAAGGGGAGGCCCAGGCGATCGAGCTTCAGGCGCGCACGATCAACGCGCAGGGCGGGGAAAGCTACCTGCGGCTGGAAGCCATTCGAAAGTGGAACGGCACCATGCCCGTCTATCTGGGTTCGACCACGCCGCTGCCGTTCGTCGACGTGGGTGTGGGGCGCAAGTGAGGCGATGAAGGCGCGCTGAGCTGCCGGGAGCCGCTTCACATGGCGGCGCCGGGCGACCAGCCGGCCAGCGTGGCGACCCCGAGCAGCGCGTACACCAGGGCGGCGCCGACGCGAATCCAGCGGATCGGGATCCACGAGGTGGCCCGCTCGGCCAGCAGCACGGTCGGCACGTTCACCAGCATCATTCCGAGCGTGGTTCCGGTCACCACGGCGACCAGGTCCCGGTACTTGGCCGCCAGCGTCAGCGCCAGGATCTGGGTCTTGTCGCCCATCTCCGCCAGGAAGAACGCCACGGCAGTCAGCACGAAGACGCCGTAGTGGCTGCGGTCCTCGATCTGCTCCTCCGCCTTGTCCGGCACCAGGGCCCAGGCGGCAATCGCAAGAAAGGAGACCCCCAGGACCCGGCGCAGCGCTTCGGGACTCAAAAGCGCGCCGACCCACTCGCCGACCACGCACGCGATCACATGGTTGAGCAGCGTGGCGGCGAAAATGCCCAGGATGATGGGCACCGGCTTGCGCAAGCGGGTGGCCAGGATGAGGGCGAGCAATTGGGTCTTGTCGCCCAGTTCGCCGACCGCGACCGTCGCAATGGAAACCGCAAGCGCTTCCACCTCAGGCAGCGCGCGCCGGCAGGCGCTCGACGAAGGCCCGGATCGCCTCGATCACCGCCTCCGGCCGGTCCCGGTGCGGCGCATGACCGCAGTCGGCCAGGCTCAGCCGGTCGACCCGCGGCGCACCAACGGCGCGCTGCGCGATCCGCTCGATCTGCGCGCCGGTGACGTACTGATCCTGCTCGCCGCGGATCGCCAGCACCGGGCAGCCGATCCCGGCCAGGTCCGCCTCGAGGTTCCAGGTGCGGAACTGCGGATCCAGCCAGATCCCGGTCCAACCCGTGAACACGGCGTCGTCGTCGTCGTGATAGCGGGCCAGCCGCTGCCGCAGGCCGCTGCGGTCGTACTGGTCGCGCGTGGCGCGGATGCTGCGCAGGTTCGACTCCTCGACGAACGCGATCGGCGCCATCGCCACCACGCCCGCCACGGGCCAGCGGCCCGCGCCGGCGTGAATCAGCGCCATCGACGCCCCGGTGGAGTGACCGATCAGCACCGGGTTCTCCAGCCCGAGCGCGGCGCGGATCTGCGGCAGCTCCTCGAGCGCCTCCTCGTGCATGAAGCGCGGCGTGTACGGCTGCAGGCGGGTGGAGGAGCGGCCGAAGCCGCGGCGCGAATACACCACGCTGCGGCAGCCGGTTGCGGCGGCCACGAGCTGCGGGAACCGCTGCCATTGCGCCACCGAGCCCAGCCCCTCGTGCAGGAGCAGCAGCGGCGGCCGCTCGGGCCGCTGCGCCGGCAGCTCCAGCACCTCGAGGCGCCGCTCCGGTAAGTCAAGCCATCGGGTCAAGCGGCGTTCAGACCCGCGTGCGGGTAGGTGGCCGCGCCGTGCGGCGCGGCCCGGAATTCGGGCAGCGCCTCGGCAGCCACCGAGAACCGCTGCAGCAGCGGAAAGGCCGACGCGGCGACCGTGCCGGGCACCTGGGCCTGCGTGAAGTGCCAGGCCACCGCGGTCGTGATGCCGGCCTGGTCGATCGAGCCGCCTTCGATCCTGAGCGGCGTTCGCGCCAGCTCCCGCTCGAGCCCCTGGTAGGCCGCCAGCAGCTGTCCGGTGACCCGGGATAACCAGGGCTCGTGCTGTCTTTCGGCCGGCCGCAGGTCGCGTTCGTAGACGATCTGGACCGACTTCTCGCACGCCGCCAGCGCCAGCCCGATCACCCGCAATGCGTGCTGGCGTTCGGCCATGGAGGCGGGCATCAGCGACCGCCCCGGCCCGGCCAGCGACTCCGCGTATTCCAGGATCAGCGTCGAATCCATCAGGACGGTGCCGTCGTCGCACACCAGCGAGGGCGCCTTGACGACCGGGTTGATGGCGCGGAACTGCTCGAAGGTCCTGAACACGGAGACCGAGCGATGCTGGAACGGGATGCCGAGCCTTTGCAGCGATATGGCGACGCGGCGCACGTAGGGCGAATCGAGCATACCGATGAGCTGCATGATGTCCTTTCAGGCGGTGGCGCCGCCGCACGAGGAACCGGCGCCGGCGGTGCAACCATAGCAGTGGTTGGCGGTCACGATGTGGCGCTCGCCCAGGCGCGCGGCGTCGAAGTCCCTGACGTGGCGCGGCGCCGGGGCCTGGACCGGCAGGTCCAGCATCTGGTTGAAATCGCAGTCGTACAGCGTGCCGTCCCATCCGATCGATATCGTGGAGCGGCACATCACGGCGGCCGCCGCGGCCGGATTGAACGCGTTGGCCAGGCGCTGCATGTAGCCCTCGTAGTTGCCGCTGTCGATCAGGAACTCCAGGAACCGGCTGATCGGCATGTTGGTGATCGTGTACAGGCGGTTGAACACGACACCGTGCTGGCGCAGCAGTTCGCGCCGGTACTGCGCTTCCAGCGCCTCCTGGCGGGCCGGCAGGAACGCCCCGGCCGGGTTGTGCACCAGGTTCAGCGTCAGTGCGCTGCCCTCGTGGCCGTAGCCCAGTTCGTTCAGCAGCTTCAGCGCCTCGATCGACTTGCCGAACACCTTGTCGCCGCGCTGCGCGTCGGTCTGTGCGGCCTGGAAGTAGGGCAGCGAGGCCACCACTTCGACCCGGTGCTGCGCCAGGAACCCGGCCAGGTCCTTTTGCGGTCCCAGCAGCAGCACGCTCAGGTTGCAGCGGTCCATCACGTGGCGGCCCAGCGCCCGGGCCTGCTCGACCAGCCAGCGGAAATTGGCGTTCAGCTCCGGCGCCCCGCCCGTGATGTCGACGGTCGGAATGTCGGTGCCCGCCAGCGCCCGGATGCACAGCTGCGCGGTCTCGCGGCTCATCTGCTCGGTGCGATGCGGCCCGGCGTCGACATGGCAGTGGCGGCAGGTCTGGTTGCAGAACTTGCCCACGTTGATCTGGAACACCCGGATCCCGGTGGCCGCCAGCGGCGCCAGCCCCGCATCCGACATCCGCGCCCGGAACGGTGCGCACGAGTCCGTGGCCGCCAGCCGGCGCAACTGCTCCCGGCTCGACCTGCGCCCGTCGGCGATCGCTATCGGTGCCGATGCCATCGGAGCCTGCCGGGCGCCCGCTGCGGTAGTGTCCGCCGTCACATCGACAGCTGGTTCACGACGTTGCGCATCTGCACGCCGTGCACCAGCGAAGCGCCGCCCCGTATCGCGCAGGCCACGTGGACCGCCTCGGTCATCTCCTCGGCGTTGGAGCCTTTTTCCAGGCACGACTGCGTGTAGGCGTCGATGCAGTACGGGCACTGCACCGCGTGCGCGACGGCCAGCGCGATCAGCGCCTTTTCGCGCTCGGTCAGCGCGCCCTCGGCGAACACCGCACCGTAGTAGGCCATGAACTTGTCCCACAGCTCGGGGTTGCCCTTGGACATGTCGCTGAAGCGGGCCAGATCCTTCGGGTGGTAGTAGGTGTCCATCGGCGTCGCCCCGTGGGTTGCAAAGCGGAATTGTAGGGTCGGCCACCAGGCCGGTTCATTACAACGCCTCAGGCCCCCCGCTTGACCGCGCAGATCCGCGGGTCCATCCTGCCGGTAGTCCGAATTCGAAGGAGGTGCAGGTGCCCAAGAGCGCATCGTCTTCGGCTGTGGTCTACCACGAGTTGCTGGAGCGGATCGGGGCCGGCCAGAGCGCGGAAAGCGTGGCCAGGCAACTCGGCCGCACGCCGCAGACGATCCGTGACTGGATCGCGGCTATCGACGTGAGGCCGGCCGGCCCGCCGCCGCGGCGCACCCTGTCGCAGCGCATGTACGCGTGGCGCCACGAGCTGCTGTGTTCGCTGCTGTCCCTGAGCGAAAGCCGCTACGCCGCGCAGACCAGTCGCGAGCTGCTGAAGCTGTACTGGATCGTCGCTGCCAGCCATCCGGCGCTGGGGCGGCGCGACACCTATCGGAAAGTCGTGATGGCCCGCACCGGGGCCGATCACGAACAGGCCGAGACGCTGCTGCGGCAGGCCGAGCAGAGCTTCGCCACCTGGCCGACCGACCGGCCGCTGACATTCAGCGACGTGGTGCACTACCTGGCGGTCTCGGAATACCTGGCGATCGGCGACAAGATGGGAACGCGCACCGACATGGGACGCCTGGTGGCCGGGCGCATTCCGGCAAACCTGTGAGGCGGCCGTCTACTGCGCGTACTGCGCAATGCCGTCGCCGAACGACCAGTTTTCCTTCTTCGCTTCCACCAGGCTGATGAAGACGTCCTGCGGGCGCACGCCCAGCTCGGCGTGCAGGCTCTCGGCGATCTGCCGGTAAAGGGCCTTCTTCAGCTCCACGCTGCGGCCTTCGCTCAGCGTTATCTGGATCACGACGATCCCGTCGGTGCGGTGAATGCCCAGGTACTCGGGATCGTAGATCAGGCCGTCGCGGCCATGGTCGGTGATGATCTGGAAGCGGTCCGCGGCGGGCACGCTGATGGTGTCCACCATCGCGCGGTGCACGATGTCGCCCGCCTTCCTGCCGAACCCCTGGGGTGTTCCCTTGATGAACGCGATGCGCACCAGCGGCATGGGTCTTCTCCTTGGCGTGTACGGGATCCTCGCATATTGGAACATCCCCGGGGCCGGGTGAGGGTGGCTCTCCGGATATCCCTTGTTCCCGGTCCGGCTTCTTGCATTCATCCGCCGCCGGGTGCGACCGAATGGCGCGCGGCCTGCTGGCCGGCGACCTGGCACGAAGCCCGGGCAAAGGTCAGCCGCTCCAGCCCTTAAAGGGGAGCGCGTTCTGAGCCGATATCTCGATTCGGGGTAGTGCGCCCGCGGCACGGCACCCGCCGCATCCGCAGATAAGGTCGGTGATCCGGCTAAAGAACTCTTGTTTGCGGCCGATGGGTGGATTACCGGGGGTCACACCTCTGTTCACAACCGGCCGATGCGTAGGAAATCTTCGTACGACATAAGTGCAGCCGTGCCTATCGACGCCACGAACGTATTACCCGATGCTGGTCATGACGGCGATCACCTACGTGAGGCGCCCGACGCGCTGTCACCGAACGACCGCCCGATGGTACTCAAGAAAGAGGATCGCGCATGACCCCGAACGTCGACAAGCTGATCAGCGGCCTCGCCGGCTTCACCGTCCTGATCGAGCGGCGCAGCGCGCTGCGGCGCCTGCCGGCGCTGCTCCGCTCAGGCGCCCTGGCGGTCGCCGCGCTGCTGGGCGCAACGCTGGCGCACGCACAGGCTCCGGTCGATCCAGCCGAGCACAAACTTGCGCACGAGCTGCGCGACGTCGTCCGGACCGGCAAGGCGCCCGAGACCTACTGGGTGCGCGAAGTCGCGGGAGTGCGTCATCTGCAGGCGGTCGTCGTCACGAACGGCGCGGATCCGGAGATGTCCGAGCTGCGCGCCTACGTGCTCAAGGTCGGCGGTTCGGTGCATGCGGTGCACCACGCGCTGCACGCGATCACGGTGCAGATCCCCGCCAGCGAGCTGCCGCTGCTGGCCCAGCGCGACGATGTGGTCAGTGTTTCGCCCAACCGCGCCGTCCACCGCACGGCCAGCATGATCGAAATGATCACCGGCACGCTGGCGGGCAATGTGCAAAGCCACAACTCATTGACCAGTTACAGCGGCCTGGACGGCAGCGGCATCGGCATTGCCGTGCTCGACTCCGGCGTGATGAAAGCGCACGATGCCTTCAAGAATGCGAACGGCGCCTCGCGCGTGATGCGCGACGTCAATATGCTGAACCCGACGCTGGCCGACTGGCTGACCGGCGTGGGCGGTGCGACCTCGCTCACCCCCGGCAGCGCGGCGCTCGCCAGCTACGAGGCTGCGGTTGCCGCCGATTCGGTCCCGACACCGGATGGTTACGGCCACGGCACCTTTGTCGCATCGGTGGCGGCCGGACGCGCCTACGCGTCCAGCGCCTCCGGAGTTCAGGACATCAGCGGCGTCGCGCCCAATGCCAACATCTACGACGTCAAGGTGATCAACGACCAGGGCATCGGCACCATGAGCGATGCGATCGAGGGCATCGAGTGGGTCATCTACCACGCCAAGGATTACAACATCAAGGTCATGAACGTCAGCCTGGCGGCCGATTCGACCGAGAGCTGGCAGACCGACCCGCTGTGCGCGGCAGTGCGCAGTGCCACCGCTGCCGGCATCACGGTGGTGGTGGCGGCCGGCAACTACGGGCAGTCGATGTCGGGCCAGGAGGTCTACGGCGCGATCAGCTCGCCGGGCGACGACCCATCCGTCATCACGGTCGGTGCCCTGAACTTCCACAACTCGGTCTCGCGCGCGGGTGACAGCGTCACCAACTTCAGCTCGCGCGGACCGACTCGCGGCTCGTACACCGACAGCACCGGCACGCTGGTCTACGACAACCTGCTCAAGCCGGACCTGGTGGCGCCTGGCAACAAGATCATCGGCGCGGCGGCCACGGCGGGCGGCAGCGTGGCCTGGAACTACCTCGCCAACAACTACTTCGGGCAGCTGGTCACGCCGCTGTCCATGGGCTCCTACAACCTGGATGAAACGCAAATGACCCTGAGCGGGACCTCGGTCGCCGCTCCCGTGGTCGCCGGAACCGTGGCATTGATGCTGCAGGCCAACCGTGGCTTGAGCCCACCGCTGATCAAGGCCATCCTGCAGTACACCGCCCAACCCCTGGCCGGCTACAACCTGCTGGAACAGGGCGCGGGATCGCTGAACGTCGCGGGCGCCGTGGCACTGGCCCAGGTTTTGAAAAACGACATCAGCTGGGGCGGCTATGACCCCGGCGAAAACATCCTGGCGAGCGGGCAGACGATGCCGGCCGCTTCGTCGGTCATCAACGGCGAAACGGTCAACTGGTCGGGCATCGTCTTCGTGGGCGGCAACAACGTGGTCAGCGGCAGTGCGCTGTTCACGACCTATCAGCCGATCTGGGACGCGCGCATCACATGGGCCAATGGCGTGGCGCGCAAGCGCAGGGTGGTGTACTGGTCCGGCACCGGCATCCCGTCCAACACCTATCCGCAGGCGTTCACGGATTCGGCCGCGCAGAACCAGTCGCTGATCACTGCCGGCGTCGTGATGGGCGACTCACTGGCAGGGGCGAGTTCGATGCTCGGCAAGACCGGCGTGTTCATCCCGACCGCGACGCTGTCGGGCTGGCTGGCGGGCGGCAGCGGCACGACCCTGACCCAGGGAATCGTCCTGAGCGAAGGGCTGATTCTGAGCGAAGGGCTGGTCATGAGCGAAGGGCTGATCCTGAGCGAGGGCCTGATCATGAGCGAAGGACTGCTGCTGAGCGAAGGTCTCCTGTTGAGCGAAGGCATGATCATGAGCGAATCCGGCCCGTCGCGCGCGTGCTACCGCTTCGACCTGCAGGGCGAGTAGCGATCGGCCCATCGCGATGAGCGCCCTCGGCATCGACGCGTTGGCACCGGCAGGGGCATGGCGGCGGCTTCAGCAGGCGCTGCTGCCGGACTACAACCGCAAGGCGGCGCTGTACTGGTGGACGATGGTGCTGCTGGGCGGAGCGACGATCGCCTATTCGCTGCGCCAGGTGGCCGCGCTTCCGAGCGATACGGTCTGGCAGCCGGTCGCCGGCGTGGTGATCGCTACCTTGGCCGGGGCGTTCCCGCTGCGGATCCCGCGCTCCACCAACTCCTTCGCAGCCGGCGAGATCTTCATCTTCCTGCTGGTGCTGCTGCACGGCCCGGCGGCCGCTGCGCTGGCGTCGGCCGGCGAGGCGCTGGTCGGGTCGTGGCGGACATCGAAGCGATGGTCCAGCCGCATCGCGAGCCCTGCGATGGCGGCAGTGGCCATCTTCCTGGCCGCCTCGCTGCTGCACTGGGCGCTGGCCGAGTTGAAGGCGCACGGCTTGTTCAACGAAGGAATGCTGCTCGCGGCCTCGATGCTGTTCGCGGTCGCGTATTTCGTCTTCAACACGCTGCTGGTGACCCTGGTCGGGCACCTGAAGCGCAGTGAATGGCCGCACCTGAGCTCCTTCCTTCGCAGCTTCGGCTGGGTCGGATTCACGTATGCCGGCAGCGCGCTGATCGCCGTGCTGCTGCAGCTGACGTTCCAGAGCTTCGGCATCGGCGTGCTGGTCGCCGCCGTGCCGATCATCGGGATGCTGCTGACCACCCTGCATTACTACTTCCGCCAGCAGGAAACGAGCGATCGCATCCGGGAGGCGCGCATGGAGGCCGCGGAGCGCGAAACCGCGCGCACGACCCAGCACCTGCGCGAGCTGGAGCTCAGCGAGAAACGCTTCCAGAGCGCCTTCGCGCACGCGGCCATCGGCATGGCGCTGGTGTCGACCGCAGGCCGCGTGCTGCAGGCGAACCGGGCTTTGAGCGGCCTGGTCGGACGCGACAGCGCGGCCATGGCCGGCGTGTCGTTCGCCGAGCTCGTGTGCCGCGAGGACGCCGGGCTGCTGGACGAGCAGTTGCAGCGCGTGCTCGATCGCGAGGTCGAGGCGTTCGCGGTCGAACTGCGCTGCCGCCACCTGAGCGGGCGCGAGATCTGGGTTTCGCTGCATTGCGGGTTCTTCGCCGACTCGTCATCCACCGAGCCTTGCCTGATCTTCCAGGTCCACGACATCACGGCGCGGCGCCGCGCGGAAGGCCGGCTGCAGCACATCGCCTACCACGACAGCCTGACCAATCTGGCGAACCGCAGCCGCTTCAACGAGTGCCTGCTGCAGGCGCTGGAGAACCAGCGCGAGGACCCGTCACGCCACTTCGCCGTGATGTACCTGGACTTCGACCGCTTCAAGCTGATCAACGACAGCCTGGGGCACGGTGCGGGGGACGAGTTCCTGCTCAAGGTCGCGCGCCGCATCCAGCAGCACGTGCGTCCGAGCGACGTGCTGGCGCGCCTGGGCGGAGACGAATTTGCCATCCTGACCGAGCACGTGGGCAGGAGCCGCGATGCCGTCGCACTGGCCGAACGCTTGCAGCAGGTGCTGCAGGAGCCGCTGCAGGTCGCCGGCAAGGAGATCTCGACCAGCGCCAGCATCGGCATTACGTTCAGCGAAGTCGGCTACCAGACGCCCGAGGAGGTGCTGCGCGACGCCGACCTGGCGATGTACAAGGCCAAGTCCCAGGGCCGGGCGCAGTTTGCGCTGTTCGACAGCAGCCTTCACCGGCAGGCCACCGAGCAGCTCAGCCTGGAAGGCGATCTTCGCCGCGCGATCGCCGACGGCGAGCTGTCGCTGGTGTTCCAGCCCATCTACGAGCTCGCTCCGCGCCGGCTGGTGGCGTTCGAGGCGCTGGTGCGCTGGCATCACCCGCAACGCGGGCTGATCTGCCCCGATGTCTTCATCCCGATGGCCGAGGAATCCGGCCTGATCGAGGCGCTCAGCCAGTGGGTATTGCAGAACGCCTGCAGTCAGCTGCGCGCGTGGCATTCGCAGTTTCCGCTTGCGACCGGCATCGGGATGCACATGAACGCCTCGAGCCGGGACTTCGCCTCGGTGACGTTCACCAACCGCGTCAATGCCACGCTGGAGCGGCTGGCCCTGCGGCCGTCGCTGCTGACGCTGGAGATCACCGAGAACGCGCTGATGGAGCGCATGGACGGAGCGGCGACCACGATGACGCAGCTGCGCCAGCTGGGGGTCGGCCTGAGCATCGACGATTTCGGCACCGGTTATTCGTCGTTGAGCTACCTGTCGATGCTGCCCATCACCAGCCTGAAGATCGACCGTTCGTTCGTGAGCCAGCTGCAGGGCAGTGCCGAGAATTCGGAGATCGTGCGGGCGGTGATCACGCTCGGGGCTTCGCTCGGAAAGCAGGTGATCGCCGAGGGCATCGAAACCGAGGCGCAGCTCGGGCGCCTGGAGCAGCTGGGCTGCGGCCATGGCCAGGGGTACTTGCTGGCCGAGCCCCTGACGGCCCGCCAGGCTGCTGTCCTGCTGGCCGGCCTGTGCGCACAGTCCGAGACGCACCCGCCCGAAGCGCAGGCGCCGAAGTACGATCCGGCGCCGGGGCTGGTGCGCAAGACGAAGTTACCGGCGCGCTTGCACTGATCGGGGGCTCAGGCGAGCCCGCTGTCCTTGGCGCCAGGCTAGGTATCCCGCGCTCACAGGCCGGCCTCTGGCATTTCCCCTTGCGCCGCCTGTCGTCTTTTGCCCTCCGATTTCGATTTCTCCTGGTAGAGGCTCCACGCTCTTCGCGTGAGTCAGACCCGATCCTCGACCGGGTGGACGTCGAACAGGAGGCGGTGATGACGACCAGGACTTCGGATTTGCACGCGCAAGCGGGCGCGATCTCCGTGATCTCGTTGTCGGCGCTGGGCGGTTTCGCCGCCGGCGCGTTGCTGGCCGGGGCGCTCGCGCTGCTGCGGCACCCGGCCGGGAGCGCGGCCGAAGGAGGCCCTGGTCAGGCCCAGTACCACGCGCCGCCGGTCGCCACCGAACGGCCCGCGGCCTACGAGCCGGCGTCTTCCTCGCCGGCCGCCGCGGTGCAGGGACCCTGGCATTTCGAAGCGGCCACGCCGCCGCCGCCCGGCGGTCCGGGACCGCACCGGCCGGACCGGCTCAGTGCTCCCGAAGGATGGACACCCGAGCCGGCGGGACCGGGCCCGCATTGACGAGCGCGCGCAGACGCAGCTTCAGGCCCACGGGCGACATCGTGAACGCCATGATCTCCTGCGCCTCGCCGCCGTCGGGAGTGCTCACCTCCTGGATTTCGAATCCGCCCAGCAGCATCGCCAGCAGCATCTTCATCTCGGCCAGCGCCAGGTAGCGCCCGGGGCAGATGCGCGGTCCGGCGCCGAACGGCATCGTGACGCGCTTGGGCGAGCTCGGCGCCTGCATGGCGCCCTCGGCCGACAGCCAGCGCTCGGGCCGAAAGGCGTGCGGGTCCGGGAAGCGGCGCGGGTCGACCGCGGGCACGCGCGTCAGGCACATCACCAGCGTGCCGCGCGGCAGCGCCACGCCGCCCACCACCGTGTCGCGCGCGGCTTGCACGATGATCAGCGGTGCCACCGGCTTCAGCCGCATCGATTCGTTGGCGCAGGCTTCGACGAAGTCCAGCTCGCTTAACTGCGGATGGCGGGTCAGTTGAGCGTCGGTGCCCACCACCGCGCGCACCTGGCTGCTGGCGCGCCGCAGCGCGTCCCGGTTGTGGTGCAGGAACCAGATGGTCCAGGCGAGCGTGTTGGCGGTGGTGTCCTCTCCGGCCAGCAGCATGGTCAGCACGTTGCCCGAGACATCCTCGTCCGTGAGGAAGCTGTCATCCCGATCGCGCGCGGCGATCATCGCCTCGATCAGGTTGGACGGTTCCTCGCGCAGCCGCGGGCATTCGTCCAGCCGGCGCCGGGCCGCGCGGATGAAGACGTCCATGCTCACCTTGAGCTGCTTCAGGTGCCGCTCGATGCGCAGGTCGCTCGGCAGCTTCACGAAGTCCCAGTACGGGAACGGCGCCATCAGCCGCCGGTACAGGCCGGGCAGCACCTTGTCCAGGTGCGACTGGATCGAGTTGTGCCCCGACTCGATCGTGTTGATATCGGCCCCGAGCGCCAGGCCCGCGGTCACGTCGACCGTATAGCGCATCAGGTCCTGCTGCAGATCGATGGCCTCGCCCGCCGCCGCCGCACGCTGCCAGCGCCGCGCGAAGCGCTCGGTCACCTTCACCAGCGTGGGGAAGAAATCCTTCACGTGGGATGGATCCAGGCCGTGCAGCACCATCGGACGCTGCCGCCTCCAGGTGTCGCCGTTGGAGGAAAAAAGGCCTCCGAGGCCCGACTGGCGCGCGACCTGGTCGAGGCGCGCGGGCCGGTTGAAGCCGTCCGGGCGGTCGCGCAGCACGCCGGCGACGAGCTCGGGGTCGGACAGCACGACGAACTCCTGCAGCGCGATGCGCAGCCGGTAGATGCTGCCGTACCGCCGGTTCCAGCGCTCGGCCTGCAGGTGCAGCTGGTCCTTGCGGATCTGCAGCGCGCTGCCGAGCAGCGGCAGGCCGGGAGGACCGGGCAGATCCCGGATCCGCCGCACCGGCGAAGCGGACGCCGCGCGGCTGCCACTGGCGATCAAGCGATGCTCCTGCGCTCGGCGGCGCGTTCGGGCGGTGGCCCGGAACGCGGACCGACCTTGCGGCCAGTGTAGTCCGCCGGCCGTTGCAGGCGCGGCGCGGGGCGCGCGCCGGCGCTCAAGCGAGCCCGATGTCCTTGGGACGGGCTCCGGGGAAGATCGCGTCCAGGTCGGCTGCGCTCAAGCCGTACAGCCGGGTGAACAGGCCCCCCAGCACGGCGCGGTATTCGTTCAGCACCGGCAGGTCGCGGCTCTGGTGCAGCGTGGCTTCCTCGATCCGTTGCTGGTCGCCGGCCAGCCGCCCGCCGTGCACCGATCCGCCCAGCACCAGGTAGGTGGTGCCGTGTCCGTGGTCGGTGCCGCGGTTGCCGTTTTCGCGGAACGTGCGGCCGAACTCGCTCAGCACCACCACCACCGTGTCCTTCCAGCGCGGGCCCATCTCGTCGGCGAAGGCGCTCAGCCCGCGGCCCAGTTCCTCCAGCCGGTTGGCCAGGTACCCGGTGCCGGCACCCTGGCCGACGTGCGTGTCCCAGCCGCCCACGTCCAGGAACGCGAGGTCGAACTGCTCGCCCATCAGGTGGCCGATGCGGCGCGCCTCCAGCTCGAAGCCCTTGGGGCCGAGGGCGCCGCGCGAGGAATCGTTCATCTCGTCGGCCAGCTTCTTCATCACCTCCTCGCGCACGCCGAAGCCGTCGTTCACGGCCGCCGCCAGCTTGGTGTTGGCGTACATGCCCGCGATCAGCGTGCTCTGGTGCGCATCCACCGCCGGTTTGCCCACCGCGCGCAGCGCGAAATTGGCGATCTGCTGCGGGCCGCGCATCGACAGCGGCACCTGGTCGGTGAACGCGATCGGCTCGGCCCCGTTCAGGCGCTGCACCAGCCGGTTCATGAAGCCGGACTGGAAGTTGCGCGACCCGGCGAGCGGCTGCCCCAGCTCGATGCTGTCCTGCGTTTCGAAGTGGCTGCGCGATTCATCGTCGGTGCCTGCGAACGGCACCAGCGCGAGCTGCTTGCGCTGGTACAGCGGGTAAAGACTCTCCTGCAGCACCGGGTGCAGGCCCCAGTAGGAGTCCAGCGCGATCGCGCTCTGCTCGCCCTGGCCCGGGCGCGCGATCGCGATGTTCGGGCGCGCGCGGTAGTAGAACTCGGAACCCACCGGCACCAGCAGGTGCTGCGTGTCCAGCCCCCCGCGCAGGAACACCAGCAGGAAGCGCGTGTTGCCGGCCTGCGGCGCGGCCCACAGCAAAGAAGCGCGGCAGACGAGCGGCAGCGAGGCCGCCAGGCGGAGCAGGTGTCGGCGATTCATGCTGCCTCCTTGCCGTTCGGAGAAACTCCCCATCCGGCAGGCGGCCGAGGGGCACAAATCAATCTCCCCTCTCCCGATTGCGAGGGACGGGCGCAAATCAATCTCCCCTCTCCCGCGCGCGGGAGAGGGGCCGGGGGTGAGGGCGAGCGCATGTTCAATGCACCATGAACTCCGGCGCGCTCAGCAGCAGCATGTTCCACTCCTGGGGCGAGGCCGCCTGGTCCAGCGCCTGCCGCGTGGCGGGGGCCAGCCGGTGCTGGATCGCCTCGAAGTACAGCGCGTTGGAAAGCTGCGGGAACGCCGGCCGCTCGGTCGGCGTGGGGCCATCGGTCTTGAACAGGCCGGCCGAGCCCGACCCGATCGCCTTGGCGATCTCGAAGCGCGTGGTGAGCTGCCCCGGCCCGGTCCAGGCCGATTCGGCCAGCGGATAGCCGTCCGGGGTCTGCCGGTTGTACGGGCCCTCGCCCAGGCGGTTCAGCCAGTTGATCATCGGCTGCGCGTTCAGGATCGGCTTGTCGTCGTACGCCAGCCGCACCGCCGACACGACGTAGTGGACCGGGTCCTTGTAGCGCGTGCGCAGCGACCCCGAAAACTCGGGCGACTCGAACATCGACTGCAGCACGGCCGCGATGTCGCCGTCGCTGGCCTGGAAGCGCTGGGCCATGCGGTCGATCAGCGCCTTGGGCGGATCGTCCGACACGAAGTACAGGGCGAGCTTGCGGCTGACGAAGCGCGCGGTGGCCGGCTGGCGGCTGAGCAGGTCCAGCACCTGGTCCAGCTCCTGTGGCCCGCTGCCGCGGATCGTCACGCCCAGCACCTGCTTGTCGTCGTAGTCGTGCCGGTGCGGGTTGAACTCGTACAGGCCCTGGCGGACGTACTGCGCGGCCCGCTCGGGCCGGGCGAACTTGGGCGGCGGGTTGGTGGCCGGGTCGTTGCGGTTGACTCCGAAGCCGGTGAGCACGCGCGCCAGTTCCTGCACGTCGCGCTGGGTGTAGCCGGCATCGACCCCCAGCGTGTGCAGCTCCATCAGCTCGCGCGCGTAGTTCTCGTTGACGTGGCCGGCGGCATTTTGCGCGTTGTCCAGGTACACCAGCATGGCCGGATGGCGCGCCACCGCGCCCAGCAGGTCGCGAAAGCGCCCCAGCGCGTGCGCGCGCAGCGTCTGCTCGTAGTCGGCCAGCATCATGCGCTCGTCGTTCTTGTACTGGAACACGTTGAAGTGGTTGAACCAGAACCACGTCATCTGCTCCTGCAGCTGGTTGGGCGAGTAAAGAGCCCGCAGCAGCATGCGGGTGGCCGTCTCGCGGCCGATCACGTTCAGCTCCTGCTGGTGCGCCTTGCGCGCGGCCTGGCGCGCCTCCTCGTCGCCGATCTTGTCGATGTCGCGGCGCAGCTGCTCCATCTCGATCACCTGCTGCGGCATCGGCTTGGTCTGGATCGACAGGGCGGCGATGGTCTGCGCGGCGGCCGCCGGCAGCGCCGGGTTGGGCGCCGGGTGCAGCTGCTGCTGCAGCCAGCGCTGCTCGCCCTGCGAGCGGATCGCCTGCATTGATGAGGTGGTGGCGCCCCAGCTCACCCGGTCCAGCAGCGCGTACGGATCCGGCCCGGCCGGATGCGGGTTGGGTGCGGGAGCCGTGGCGAGCGGCGCGGGTGGATGCGGCGCGGGCGCGGGAGGCGGGGAGACCTGAGCGGCCGACGAGCAGGCCGATGCCAGGCCCGCCATCGCGATCGATGCGAGGACCCTTCGCAGCGTGCCACCCAGCCGATCGTTCATAGAACCGTCCGTTCAGCGTTAACGTCGTGTAACGTGAGCGCCGCAGCATCGCACGGCATGATGCGCCTGCCCATCCGGAACGCCGCATCCGGCGGGCCGGTGCACACGGCATGTGCAACAGTTTGAAACGGGCGACACCGAACCGGTGACACGAAATAGGTCCCTTATGTCGTCGTACCGTCACGCCATCGGCGGCCACAGCTGGGCCTTCCGCGACCTGAAGGACCTGCTGGCCAAGGCGAGCCCGGCGCGCTCGGGCGACTGCCTGGCCGGCATCGCCGCCGCCAGCCACGCCGAGCGGATGGCGGCGCGCATGTGCCTGGCCGAGCTGCCGCTTAAGCGCTTCCTGGACGAGGCCGTGATCCCGTACGAGAGCGACGAAGTCACGCGCCTGATCGTGGACACGCACGATGCGCAGGCCTTCGAGCCGCTGTCGCACCTGACGGTGGGCGAGTTTCGCAACTGGCTGCTGTCGGATGCGGCCGACTGCGAGATGCTCGCCAGAGTGCGGCGCGGCATCACGCCCGAGATGGCGGCGGCGGTGAGCAAGCTGATGCGCAACCAGGACCTGGTGATCGCCGCCCGCAAGTGCGTGGTGATCACGCGCTTTCGCAACACGATCGGGCTGCCCGGCACGATGGCGGTGCGGCTGCAGCCGAACCACCCGGCCGACAGCGCGGGCGGAATCGCCGCCTCGATCCTCGATGGGCTGCTGTACGGGGCGGGCGATGCGGTGATCGGCATCAACCCGGTGTCGGACAGCCTGCCGCAGCTGATCGACCTGCTCAAGCTAGTGGACGAGGTGATCACGCGCTTCCAGGTTCCGACCCAGTCGTGCGTGCTCACGCACGTGACGCACACGATCGAGGCGATCGGGCAGGGCGCGCCGGTGGACCTGGTGTTCCAGTCGATCGCCGGCACCGAGAAGGCGAACGCGGGGTTCGGCGTGACGCTGGCGCTGCTCGCGCAGGCGCGCGCGGCCGCCCAGTCGCTCGCGCGCGGCCCGCTGGGCGGCGACGTGATGTACTTCGAGACCGGGCAGGGCTCGGCGCTGTCGGCCGATGCCCACTTCGGCGTGGACCAGCAGACTTGCGAGGCGCGCGCCTACGGGGTGGCGCGCGAGTTCTCGCCGCTGCTGACCAACACCGTGGTCGGCTTCATCGGCCCCGAGTACCTGTACGACGGCAAGCAGATCATCCGGGCCGGTCTGGAGGACCACTTCTGCGGCAAGCTGCTGGGCCTGCCGCTGGGCTGCGACGTGTGCTACACGAACCACGCCGAGGCGGACGAGGACGACATGGACAACCTGCTCACGCTGCTGGGCTGTGCGGGCGTCGCCTACATCATGGGCGTGCCGGGCGCCGACGACGTGATGCTGAACTACCAGAGCACCTCGTTTCACGACGCCCTGTACCTGCGCAAGCTGCTGGGCCTGAAGCGCGCGCCGGAGTTCGAGCAGTGGCTGCAGCAGATGGGCATCACGGACGGGCAGGGCCGGCTGCAGCCGGTCGGCCGCGGCCACCCGTTGTTGACGCTCTCGGCCGTGGCAGCCGCCGAGGCGCCGCAGCCGTGAAGGGCTTGAAGCCGACGGAACCTCGCCGAGGCTCATGGTCGGTTTGTTCGCCGATGAGCTCACGCACCTGCACGTTCCGGGACTCTGGTTCCGTTCGGCACGGGTGTCTCCGGCACGCAATTCGCCTACGCGGCGCTGGACGCGGCGATGCTTGCACTTCTGCTGCTTCGCTTGCTAGCCTTTGCGAAGCGGCATGGCGGCCGGGCGCTTGGCCGGCAGGCCGCGTGAGGTGACTTCGCGCCACGAAGTGGCGACGGACTTCGACCGATGGCAGCACAGGACCAGAGGCTGAATCGGACCATTGCTCAGGCGGACTCCTGGAGCGCGCTGCGCGCGCTGACCCCGGCGCGCCTGGCGCTGGGGCGTGCCGGCGCAAGCCTGCCGACCGGCGAGGTGCTGCGCTTCGGCTGGGACCACGCGCAGGCGCGCGATGCAGTGCAGCGGCCGCTCGATGTCGACGGCCTGGAGCGCGATATCGCGGCGCTGGGCCTAGCCACTTTGCAAGTGGCGAGCCGGGCGCCAGATCGCGTGACGTACCTGATGCGACCGGACCTGGGGCGGCGGCTGGATCCGCAGTGTGCCGAGGCGCTCGATCGGGCGGGCGTTGCCGGATGCGATCTTACGCTGGTGGTGGGCGACGGGCTGTCGTCGCTGGCCGTGCAGCGTCATGCGCCGTCAGTGCTGGCGGAGATCGTCCGCATGGTGCCGTCCGAGTGGCGCCTTTCCCCGGTCGTCATCGCAACCCAGGCGCGCGTGGCGCTGGGCGACGAAATCGGCGAGCGGCTCGGCGCCGCCCTGGTTGCGATCCTGATCGGCGAGCGCCCGGGGCTGAGCTCGCCGGACAGCCTGGGGATCTATCTGACCTGGGGGCCGCGCAAAGGGCGCTCGGATGCCGAGCGCAACTGCATCTCGAACATACGGGCTGAGGGCATTTCGCACGTGCAGGGCGCGCATACGCTGATGTGGTTGTGCCGCGAAGCGCGGCGACTGAAACTGACGGGCGTGGTTTTGAAAGATCGCAGCGATCTGGCGGATTTCGATGCGCCCCGCACTCTTACTCCGCCCATCCTGGCGAGAGAGTGTAAAGGGTAATACCGACGGTGGAATCTTGCAAAGCGTGAACTTGGCCGTTGAAGGTTGGTTTGCAGCGCGCTATCGGGCGACGCCGCTCGATAGCGCGATGGCGAAATCGCGCAGCCTCAGGCAAAGATCTTGGAGATCCGGCCCAGACGTGCCTGCACGCTGCGCTCAGTACAGATGCAACATGCAAGTGGACAGCGAAGGTTGGCAGCGTCAACTAGATCATAGATATCGCGGAGCCGCAGAAGATCGACATCACTTTTCGACTTCGAAAATTCCAGGATCGCAAATTCCCGCACCCACTTGGCTCAACTCGGATGTCGACAATTCAACAACTTCCCACTGGGGCAAGTCATAACAGTCCTGCTCGACAACTGGAGGTGTCGCGCTGCTCATGCTCGTCTCCTTTGTTGTGCAGAAAATCGACGCGGCTTGGTGTTGCGAGGCGAGTATCGCGATGGTCGTTTTGATAGTCAAAGAGTTTCTGTCAGTTTCGATACAACGTCGTGGTTAATCTGAGTCGACTGAGCGAGAATTGTTGGCGACTCGAATGCTCACACGAGATTGATTTTTCTACAAAAGTGGGCGAGCACGTTCCTAGACGGCGGATAGACTTGGACAAAGTCGAGTGCAATCGAGCTTGTCATAGACAACGAATATGAGCAAAGACGAATCGAAGGAGCATCTGTGGCGGGGAATGGTTTGTCTCAGTCTGGCAATCGGTTTCGAGGAAGATCGAGTGCGCCTTGGTCTGGAGGCGGCGGTCAATCGCCTGCGGGACGGTTTGAAGTACAACGGTCTTTGGCTTGACGGCGACGACCAATTGCTTGGCAGCACTCTTAACAACGAAATTTCGAGGGAACGACTTGCTCAGATGCTCTGCTCTATTAGGCGGATGGGTCTCGTCGATGGGAAAACCCACTAACGCTGGGTAAACATGTGAATTGGAACATCCACTGAAACGTCCTCAGTATCAGTATTCCGGAATCGTTCAAAGGGACGATACTTTCGATTCGCGGTCTTCGGCGCAGTTCGCCCCCATCACGCCCAGATGTTCACTGGCTTGCAGTGCTCAGGGAGATCAGGAATCAGGTAGGTTGTGGTCGAAAATCTCACGACAGAGACGACAATGCCTCACTCCCGCAACGGCGCGATAGGAAGAACTCTCATACCAGCGTGAGGAGGAGGCGTCCGTGGCAGCGTCGGGGGTACGATCAGTTTTCCCTCAGCACAACTTCTTGTCGATGCCATTCAACGGTCTGCCAAGACGCATTGACCTTGCGTAGAGAATCGTGCCCTAAGCGCTGAGGTGACTTCCTCTCTTTCAAGCGCGGTAAGCGAAGGCTTGGAACGCTCGAATCAAAGTGATTGACATTCGATTGACGCGCCAAATAGCTTAATAGCTTAACGAAAGGGCGATCTGCGACCCCTGAAACAATTGCGACGAGGAGAGGCGATGGGTACACGTGCGTTTCAAACGCAAGCACAAGGTTCTAGGCATTACCGTGCTGCTGCCGGCCGAGCCGGTTGGTTTCGGTTCGTGTTGCTTGGCTTGAGCTTCGCTGCGTTCGCAAATGCCGGCCACGCTCAGTTTGCGACACCCTCATCGTTCGCCGCCCAGTCCAACGGCGCCTTTACCGGCACGATCCCGATCCGACTGCCTCCCACAACTGGGGGCCTGGCTCCGAGCCTGGCAATCGCCTACGACAGCCATGGTAGCAATGGGCTGCTCGGGGTCGGCTGGGCGATTCAGGGCTTGTCTGCGATCACACGATGTCCTCAAACCATCCCCCAGGATGGCATCAAGGTGCCCGCAAGTGTGACTTACGGTCCTAACGATCGATTCTGCCTAGACGGAGCACGCCTGATTGCTCTGAATGGAGGTACCTATGGAGCCAACGGCACGCAGTACCGCACGGAGATCGACTCGTTTGCTCTCGTCACGTCGAATTCGCCTGCTGGGAGCACCGAGCCGACGTCCTTCACGGTTAAAGTGAAGGGTAGTCTGACGATGACGTACGGCAACACGTCGACCTCCGCCGTATTCGCACTAGGCTCCACTTCGGTACATCGGGTGTGGGCACTGAGCAGCGTCGCAGACCCAGTAGGAAACAGCTACTCCCTGACCTACACGATCGACACCGCAAACGGTGCGTACTACCCGAATCAAATCAGCTTCACGGCCAATGTGAACGCGGCAATCCAGGCCCAGAACACGGTCACATTCAGCTATCTCCAGACGTCGCGACCTGACGTGATCAGCACCTGGACGCAAGGTTCGATGGTGCGAATCGTGAAGCTGATGACAAAAATTACGGTCACCACGACCGGTGGTCAGGAGGTGCGCGAGTACGCACTTGGTTACGACAATCTAGGGGCCGGCGGCGCTTCGCGCCTCACCAGCGTGCAGGAATGTGCATCGAGCGGCGGTCAATGCCTGCCGCCCATTTCGATTGGATGGAGCCCGACTACGTCGCGGACGTCGGGCTTCTTCTCGCAACCCACTTTCACGAAGTCCGGAGTCTGCGAAATCCCGATTGTGGCCGCAGGGATGGACTTCAACGGCGACGGTCGAGCTGACTATCTCTGCCAGCACGTCAACCAATCGACACAAGAGCTCAGCGGCCAGTTCACCGTCATTTTGTCCAACGGCAACGGCTCGTTCACGCCTGGACCGATCTGGCCTCCGAACGGCAGCACCTCCTTCTGTGCGAATGGCGGCATCGCCAATCTGGCTCCTAACAAAGTGACGACCGACTTCGATGGCGACGGCAGAGCGGATCTGCTGTGCGAAGTCAACTACGCCTCCCAGCCATTCGGCGGGACGTACCAGGTCGCATTTTCAAACCCAAACGCGCCCGGAACCTTTAGTGCAGGCCCGATCTGGCCGAGCTCTGGCAGTAGTTTCTGCAAGAGCGGAAATGTTGTCACAGTGGACATGAACGGGGACGGACGCACGGACCTGGTGTGCATCACCTCCGCCAAGAACTCGGCCGGGGTACTCGAGTACCAGTTTCAGGTGGCGTTTTCAAAGGGGGACGGCACGTTCGATAACAGTCCTCCCGCATGGCCTCCTACAACCTCATCAACCGTCTTTTGCCCTCAGAGCGGAACCGTCGGCTTCGGCGATTTCAATGGGGACGGGATGCAAGACCTCGTCTGCGCGACCGGCAGCAGCATCACGGTCGCGCTTTCCAACGGTCTTGGAGGATTCACGCAAATGCCGGCTTGGAGTAATCCGGCATTTACCTGCAATATCGCACCGCAGTATGCGGACATCAATGGCGACGGCAAGCAGGACGCCATCTGCTTAGGGCAAGGCACCTACACCGTTGCCTTTTCAAGGGGCGACGGCAGCTTTTCTGTCGCTCAGGGCGGCGCATGGCCACCCTCCGGTACCTGGTGCCGGTGGAACTCCAACGGCACGGCGGTCAACGGTGAGATTCTCTTCGCCGACTTCAACGGCGACGGCAAGCAGGACATGGCCTGCGAGGGCCCCGCGCCGGCCAACCAGTTCACCGTGGCTTACTCCAACGGCGACGGCACCTTCACCGCGCTTCCCAGCCCGTCCGCCCCGACCTGGTATCCCACCAGCGGCTCGTCGCCCTGCAACAACGCCGCCAGCAATATGTGGTGGCCGATGGATGTTGACGGCACCGGATCGGACGCGATGACTTGCCTCGACGAGGCCTCGCTCGGAGCTATCAGCTACGTCGCCTCGAATGGGACGCCGGACCTCGTTACAAGCGTCAGCAACGGCATCGGATACACCAGTACGGCAAGCTATGCTCCGCTGACCAACGCTTCGATCTACACCAAGGATTCGGGTGCCAATGCGGCGACCTACCCGACCGTGGATGTTCAGGTCCCTTCCTACGCCGTGTCCTCGCTTCAGGCACCGAACGGAATCGGAGGCACGGCCACAACCAATTATGCGTACGGGGGCCTGAAGCTCGATCTTACGGGGCGTGGATCGCTGGGCTTCCGGTGGGTCAGTACCACCAACGCGCAGACGTCGCTGAACACTACGGCGACTTACCTACAGTCGTTTCCTTACACGGGGCAGATTTCTACTATCACCAAGTCGCTGCCCGGCAGCGGGAACGGAGGAACGCTAGAGAATACGACCACTACACCCGGGTGTATGGCCAACTCCAACTCCGGCTGCACTGTCGCGGTAGGCCAGTACTACTACCGGTTCGTGAGCCAAAAGGTGACCAACACCTGGGACCTGAATGGCGCGACCTTCCCGTCGCAAACGACGAGTTACGTCTTCGACAGCTTTGGCAATCCCCTGCAGATCAAGGTTTCCACGAGCGACGGGTTCACAAGGACCACCAACAATACATTCAACAACGACACCACGCACTGGTTCATCGGGAAGCTGATCGAATCGCAGGTTAATGCGACAACGCCTTGAGCCTCGGGGAGAAGAACATGATGAACCATGCGAGGCTTAGCTCCGCAGGCCATTCGATCGACGTCGCCCCTCGTCGGCGCAAATCAAAAATCAAAGGTCTTTTGCGGACCTGCACCGCCACGGCATTCCTGGCATTGGTATTTTGCGCATGTCCGACGGCTCACGCCCAGACGCCGGGAGGCCAGCCCCCCAGTGGCGGTGGTGGTGGCGGGTGCGGAAGCAGTCCAGCTTTTTCCATCACGGCGCCCACAAGCGGCCAGGTGTTTCCGCCGAATTCGACCGTCACCATCAGTTCCAATGCTGGCGCCCCATACACAGCGGTCAATTTTTACGGCGACAGCAACAACGTCCCTATAGGAGGCACTAACCTGAAGCCGGGACAGTCGGTTACCTGGAGTCCGGGAGCGGGAACGCATACGGTCTACGCGATAGCAAGCGCTGTAGTCGGCACCTGCAGCTATCGGTTCCAGACACCAACAGTTTCGTTCACAGTCCAGAGTTGCAGCAGCGTCACGAGTCCCGCGATTTCCATTACCGCACCTTCGGCGGGGCAGGTTTTCTCATCGGGCGCGACTGTCACCGTCAGCTCGAACGCGGGTTCCCCGTATTCGTCGGTTTCCTACTACGGAGATAGCGCATTGCTCGGCACGGTCGGGCCGGGGGTATCGGTCACGTGGAAGCCTGCGGGAGGCTCGCACGGTGTCTACGCAAGCGCTTCCGGTACCTCGAGCGGCTGCCCGGTCGCTTACAGCTCGCCATCGGTATCGTTCTCGGTCGACGGTGGCCCTTCCGTCAGCCTTTCGGCACCGCCTTCTGCGACGGCGCCGGCCAAGATTGCGCTCAGCGCCTCGGTGACCAGCGCCTATAGCATTTCCAGCGTTTCGTACTATCTGAGCAACGGCACCCTGCTCGGCACGGCAACCACGGCCCCCTACAGCTTTACTTGGGCCGGCGGCACCCAAGGCAACGCGACGGGGGTCGGGCCGGGAAGCTATTCGATCGTGGCCAAGGCGACCGATGTCTACGGCGCCGTCGGGACGTCAGCCACCTCCACCGTTACAGTTGCCGGTGCCGCGGCGCCAGCGGTCAACGTCAGCGTTAGTGCGTCGCGGGCCATGCTTCCGGCAACTCTGACAATCAACGCCTCGGCAAATGATCCGTACACGATCGCCTCACTCGCCCTTTCGGTCAATGGCACGACGTGCGCCTCCGCCTCCGCCAATTCGGTTTCATGCACGTTGTCCGTGCCGCTTTCAGGGAGCAATGTCGGCACCACTACGAGCTACACGATTCAGGCAAGCGCAAGCGATTACTGGGGTGGGGCGGCGACAAGCTCCACGTCGATCACCGAGACGGGTCACGCGCCGCCCACCGCGACCGTCAATTCGGCCGAGGCCACATGGCTGAATTCCGGCGATCCGGAGGTAGTCGCGGTGACCGCAGCCGCATCCGACGTCGATGGCATCGCGAGCATCGCGTTGTTGCTGAACGGTTCGACGGTTGCGACGTTGACGCAACCGCCCTACAACTTCCAGGTCACCGGTTTCGCGGCAGGCACCTACTCGGTGGCGGTGCAGGCAACAAATACCGTGGGCCAGCAAACGCTGTCGGCCGCGCAGAACGTGACGGTCGCCGCTGCGCCCGCCGTAAGCGGCGATCCGAAGAGTCAGACCCGGACAACAGAGTTCGAATACGACGCGAACACGGGCAAGATGACGAAGAAGCTCATCGAGTCCTGGAGTTCCGACCTTTGCTTGGTGCAGACCTATACCCCCGATGCGGCCGGCAATCCGCATACGGTGACGACACGCAACTGCAATGGCTCTGACGCTAGCGAGGCTCCAGCGCCGACTGACCTTTCCTATTTCCCGCCTATCACCACCACGGTGACATACGATCCGACGGAAACCTATCCGCAGAAATTCACGAACGCGCTGAATCAAACCACAACGATCAATGAGGAGCCGAGGTTTGGAACGGTTTTGACTCAGATCGACCCGAACAACGTCGAATCCCAACAAGGCGCGAATTCCCCCGATTCGTTCGGGCGCATCACGCAAGTCATCGCGCCCGATTCGACGCAGACGAATACTCAGTATTTGTGGTGTAGCGGTGTCTACACTGGCACGACTACCTGCCCTACCAACGCGGTGACGGCGGTACAGGTCTCGACTTTGAACGGCACGACGCAGGTCGCGCCGACAAAAACGACGTTCTACGACGTCCTAGGTCGAGTGGTCGAAACCCAGACGCAAGGCTTCGACGGCACCACCATCGTCCAGGACACGATCTACGACAACCTCGGGCGCGTGTATCAGGTCTCGCAGCCATACTTTGCGGGCAAATCACCTGTTTACACGACCAATACTTACGACACCTTGGGCCGAGTTCTGGCATCCACTGATGCCAACAACGGAGTGACGAAGTACTCCTATAACGGCCTCGAAACCTCTGCAACCGACGCCAACGGCAATGCGACCACCAAGACGATGAACGGGCAATACCAGGTGATCGCCGTGATCGATGCGATGGATCAAGTCATGTCGTACAGCTATGACCCGTTCGGCAATCTGATCGAGACGATGGACGCCACGGGCGCTATCAAGTCGTATCTTTACGATATCCGTGGTCGCAAGACGCAGACCGCCGATCCGGACGTGGGCACGTGGATATACGTATACAACTCCCTGAGCCAACTCCGTCAGCAGACGGATGGGAAATCCCAAGTCTCGAGTATGACGTACGACCCGCTCGGCCGTATCACCTCGCATACGGAGGGCGATCTGACCAGCAACTGGGAGTACGACACGCCCCGATCCGAATGTCCGACCGGCACCAATGCCGCGATTGGGCAGTTAGACCGTGCCTGGACGAGCGCCGGTTCCACGTATAGCCGGATCGAGTGCTACGACTCTTTGGAGCGGCCGGTGCAGGAGCGAACGCAGATTGGAGGCAAAAACTATGTTGCCGAGGTGTCTTATGACACGGTCGGACGCCTCGCGAACCAGACCTATCCGGCGGGCTACGTGTACCCAGGCGGCTTTACGACCAAGTATAACTACAACAACTATGGCTACCTAAACCAGATTGTCAACAACTCCAACGGTAGCGTCATCTGGCAGGCCAATACGCTTGACGCAATGGGCAACATTACGAGCGATTCGATGGCGGCGGGGGCCCTCGCGAACAGCCGCACGTACGATGTTTTGGGGCGACTTCATATAGCGCAGGCTGGCAACGGCAACACAATCCAGAACGACACCTTCGACTACGACTCAGTCGGAAATCTCCATGACCGATCTTGGATCGACAGCAGCGCCGTCAGCCACAGCGAGGCCTTCGGCTACGACCAATTAAATCGCCTGACGTCCGTCAGCGGCCCGGCCAACAAGACGGTTTTCTACGACGGTGCAGGCAATCTGACCTACAAGAGCGACATTGGCACCTACAGCTACACGGCAGGTACGCACCGGATCGCCAGCATTGCCGGAACCGTGTACGGCGTGGCAAATCCGAACTTCAGCTACGACAACAACGGAAATATCACCGCCGAGGCGGGGCTGTCCGCGTCCTGGACGACCTTCAACATGCCCAGCCTGATGACGCGTGGCTCAAACTCCAGTTCCTTCACCTATGGGCCGGAGCACCAACGGATCACCCAGGTGGCGACTTCCTCTGGCGGCACGGTCACGACGAACTATGTCGGATCCTCTTTCGAGCAGGTTGCGACGAGCTCGACGGGAATTACTGAGAACCACGACTACATCGGCGCTTATGGGCGACGCGTCGCAATGCTGGTGGATACCTCGAACGCAACGACCTCCTGGCGCTACTTCCACCAGGACCACCTTTCAACGATCGAGGTCGTGACCGATCAGAACGGGGCGCTCGTGGAGCGATTGAGCTACGATGCTTGGGGCAAGCGCCGCAACCTGGACGGGACCGATAGCGCCACGCCAATCGGGGCGATCGACAAGCGCGGATACACGGACCAGGAAGAACTCGACGGCATCGGGCTCGTGCACATGAACGGTCGTGTCTACGATCCCGTCATCGCCAGGTTCACTAGCCCCGATCCCATTATCCAAACGGCCTACGACCCGCAGGCTCACAACCGCTACGCCTACGCCTCCAATCGGCCGCTGCGTTTCGTCGATCCGACGGGCTTCGACGACATCGACTCCGCCTTTTCATACGCGTCCAATGGCCTTTCATGTTCTGGCAGCTGTGGCGTCTTAGGTGGCAACGTCGCCATACCCGATGGTGGAGGTTGGGGTGATCTTTCGACGGGCTACGTGGATTCCGTGACAATTAATGGTGATGGAACCTTTACGATCACCTTCAATGGTCAAGCAGGGGATTTCGCGGGCTCATCCGTCACGGTAGGAACGCCGACTTTTTCCAACCCTGACACGACGACCGGCGGGTCAGTCACTGCGCTTGCAGGTGGTTTGTCAGGTTTGTCAGCGCTGACCGGCGGACAAGAGATGCAACCGCCGCAAGGTTCGAATGCCTATGGGCAGCAGTTGACGACAATTGCCGAGAACGGAATCCAACAACCATTGAGTGACGCTCCACCGGCTAGTGCCACCACCCCCTCGGACCCAAGCATCCCGAAAGTGGAAGTTACAGGACAGCGGCAGGTCGCCGGGGGGCTGGCTATTGAAGGGATATTTGGCTTAGGTCCTATCGGAGCCGCCGTCATTGTTGAGGGGGGTGTCACTAACCACGGTCTGTTCTTTCTTCGCCTCACCGGCGGCCTCGGGTTCGGGATTGGATTTGGAGCCGCCGTCGCTGTAGGACCGAGGGGAACGGTCGGGGAAACGGCCATGAAAACTACTGGGAATAACCCGGATTCCGGGAAGATTCTATTTGGAGGTTTCGCAACCCCCAGAGGCGGCATCGTGGGCTCAGGTGAAAAGTCGAGTGAAGGTGGGGTTGGCTTTCCCGTACCGGAGGAGGTTGGGCGCGTCGGCTTTGCCCTGGGCCTCTTTGGAGGTGTTTATTATGGGGACTACGGCAGCGTGGCGGTGGCAAACCACCCGTGAAACCTTTGTGCGCCGACTGGAGGCCAAATGGGATTCCTTAGTTTTAGTCTGAAGGCTTCCAATCTATGGCTTTTTGAGAGCTGGCTCGCTTTAGGCTTAGTAGTTGGTTTCTGGTTGGCCGCGGCAATCTTGCGGTACTTTCACGTCCTACGCAAAGAGGAACTGAGGATAACGGCAATAGTGATGTTTTGGACCAAGTTGATGTTCTCGCCGAATACCATGTCTCGATACGAGAACGAACGACCCGACACGCCACCGCGCCGAAGACATGTGCGCTTAGCGGTGGTTGGGGTCGCCGCTTGGGCGTTGCTCGGATTTGTGATTATGTCCTGGACGTGATAGCTATGCGTCTCCTTTCCAAGATCGTCAGCGTCTTTTGTTGGATTACGACCACCGCAATGTTCGCGGGTCTCGGTGTGTATGACTTGTGGGAGTCCATCGCCGACCCTCATGGCGAGCATGGCGGCCTTCGATTTTTCCTCGGATCATTGGTTTTTGCGTGTGCGTCCTTTTTTTTATTTCGATCACTGGTAAGGTGGGCGTTTAGGCAATAGAGAGAGCCGGCCCCGATCGTTTGAACAACTCAAGGTGCTGGATAAGTGGATTCCCTGTCCTTGAGTCATCTCGGTCAGAAACTGGCCGCGCCGCGTCACTTTGCTCTTCAGCGACCATCCCACCGGTCCCAAGCTGGTCTGTTCCATCCATCCCCCCTTCCGCCTGTCGTCGCGCTCTTATAACGCGCATCACCTCAGACAGGAGGACTTGTGCAGAGTTTCCCCTAGCGGAGGCGGTAACGTTCACTCGCCCGCGGCTACTCGCCCTGTATCAGCTCAATCTTGTACCCGTCCGGGTCCTGCACGAACGCAATCACGGTGGTTCCGCCCTTCACGGGCCCGGGCTCGCGGGTAACGGTTCCACCGGCGCTGCGCACCTGCTGGCAGGCGGCCGTCACGTCGGGCACGCCGATGGCGATGTGGCCGAAGGCGGAGCCCAGGTCGTAGTGGTCCACGCCGTAGTTGTAGGTGAGCTCAAGCACCGCGTGCTTGGATTCGTTGCCGTAGCCTACGAACGCCAGCGTGTAGTTCTGCTCGGGCCGGTCGGTGGTGCGCAGCACGCGCATGCCGAGCGCCTTGGTGTAAAAGTCGATGGAGCGCTGCAGGTTCCCGACCCGCAGCATCGTGTGCAGCACCCTCATCGGTGGCTCCTTCGGTGCTGTCGGTGGCGCGGCCGCATCACAGCGGCAGCGCGGCCAGCTCCTCGTCCTTGATCTGGTCGCGGGCGGCGCGGAAGTCGGGCAACAGGCGCTCGACCTCCTGCCAGAAAAGGGGCCCGTGGTTAAGTTCCGTCAGGTGCGCCAGCTCGTGCGCCACCACGTAGTCGATCACCGGCAGCGGGAAGAACAGCAGCCGCCAGTTAAGTCGTATGCGCCCGTCCTCGTTGCACGAGCCCCACTGCGTGCGGGCCGACGACAGCCGCCACGTGAACGGGCGCACGCTGCCGCGCTCGGCGAGGCGGTGCACGCGCTCGCCCAGGATGCGCGTGGCCTCCTGACGGAACCAGGCTTCGACCACCGGGCGCACCTGGGGCTCGCTGGAGCCGGCCGGCAGCGTCAAGTGCAGCTCCTGCGCCATGCGCACCGCCGCGGACGCGGCTTCGGGGGCGCCGCCGAAGCGCAGCGTGAGCTCCCCGCCCAGGTACGGCAGCGCGGCGCCGTCGACCCAGCGCAGGCGCTGGGCGCCGTGGCGCGCGCGCCAGTCCTGCCACTGGGCGAGCTTGCGGCTGATCCAGCGCTCCTTCTCCAGGATCGCCTCCTCGACCGCGCGCACGCTCACCCAGCGCGGCGCCGACACCGTCAGGCCGTGGTCGTCGATCTGGAATCCGATGGTGCGGCGGCGCGCCCTGCGCAGGCGGAACAGGCACAGCTGCCCGCCCAGCACCACGCGGCGCAGGCGACCCGGGGCCTCGCTGGCGTCCGGCGCGGGATGCGGCGGGGCCTGCAGCTCCAGCGGCAGGTTCAGCTGGCAGTCGGCTTGGGCGTCAGACGGCACTGGCTTTGTCGCTCTCGGTTTCGGCCGCTTCCGGCGGCACGTACGGTCCACGGTAGCGATGCGGCGCCAGCCGCCGCATCTCCGTCTCGATCCATGACTCTACCAGCGCTGCGATCTCGCGGTCGGTGCGGCCAGTGGCCTGAATCGGCGGGCCGATCGATACCGTGATTTCGCCGGGCTGCTTCAGGAACGCCTTGCGCGGCCAGCGTTCGCCCGAATTCAGTGCGATCGGCACCACCTGGGTGCCGGTGCGCGCCGCCAGGCGTGCGCCGCCCGTCTTGTAGCGCTTCTCCGAGCCGGGCGGGGTGCGCGTGCCTTCCGGGAAAATGGCGATCCACCAGCCGTCGCGCAGGTGCTCCGTGCCCTGCTCGACCACCTGCTCGAAGGCGCTTTGCCCCTTGCTGCGGTCGATGTTGATCATGCGCACGCTCGCCAGCGCCCAGCCGAAGAACGGCACCCAGTGCAGCTCGCGCTTGTACACGAACGACAGCCGGTTCGGCATCACCGAGGGCAGCCACAGCGTGTCCCAGGCCGACTGGTGCTTGCACAGCACGATGGCCGGCCCCTTCGGCAGGTTGTCCCAGCCTTCCACTTTCCAGCGGATGCCGCAGATCCAGCGCGCGCCCCAGATCGCGATGCGCGGCCAGCCGCGCACCACCTCGAAGCGCTGCCGCGGCGGCAGCCACGACAGCGCGATCACCATCGACCCGTACGGCACCACGGTGATGACGAGAAACGCCAGGTAAACGGCGGACCGCAAGGCGGTGAAAAGCTTCATCGGCGCGGCCGGCCCGTCACACCGCCGCCAGCAGCGACAGGTCGGCGATGCGGTTCATAAGTGCACGCAGCTGCGCCAGCAGCGCCAGCCGGTTGTTGCGCAGCCTGGCCTCCTCGACCATCACCATCACGTCGTCGAAGAAGCGGTCCACCGGCTCCTTCAGGGGCGCCAGCGCGTGCAGCATGCCGCGGTAGTCGCCGTCGGCGAGCAGGCGCTCGGCCTGCGGCGCCACCCGCTCGAAGGCGGCCCACAGGTCCTTCTCGGCCGGCTCGTAGAGCAGCGCCGGGTCGAACGCGCTGGCGGCGGCGCTGGTCTTTTTCAGGATGTTGCCGATGCGCTTGTTGGCCGAGGCCAGGCTCGCCGCCTCCGGTATCTGGGAGAACGCGCGCACCGCCGCCAGCATGGCCGGCACCCGGTCGATGCGGGTCGGAGCGAGCGACACCACCGCCTCGACCTCCAGCGTCGAGTAGCCGCGCTCCTGCAAGAGGCCGCGCAGGCGGTCGTACAGGAATTGCTCGAGCTCCTTGCGCGGCTCGGGGCCGAAGCGGTCGCCGAAGGGCTCGAAGGCGGCTTCCACCACCTTGGGCAGCGGCAGCGGCAGCCCCGCCTCCATCAGCATGCGCAGCACGCCCAGCGCGTGGCGCCGCAGCGCGTACGGGTCCTTGTCGCCGGTGGGGCGCTCGCCGATCCCAAACAGGCCCGCCAGCGCCTCCAGCTTGTCGCCCAGCGCCACGCACACGCCCACCGTGGACGAGGGCAGGCGGTCGCCGGCGAAGCGCGGCCGGTAGTGCTCCTGGATCGCCACCGCCACGTCCTCTGACTCGTGGTCGTGGCGCGCGTAGTGCATGCCCATGGTGCCCTGCAGCTCGGGGAACTCGTTGACCATCTCGGTGCGCAGGTCGGCCTTGGCCAGGTGGGCGGCGCGCTCGACGTGGCTTAAGTCCGCGCCCAGCTCGCGCGCCACGTCCACCGCGATCGCGGTGATGCGCTCGATGCGCTCGAGCTGGCTGCCCAGGCGGTTGTGATACACCACGTGGGCGAGCTGCGGCACGCGCGAGTCCAGCGGATGCTTGCGGTCCTGCTCGTAGAAGAAGCGCGCATCGGCCAGGCGCGCGCGCACCACGCGCGCGTTGCCCGCCACGATCTGCGAGGGGTCGGTCGCCTGGATGTTGCTCACCAGCAGGAAGCGGTTCAGAAGCTTGCCCTTGACGTCGTGCAGCGCGAAGTACTTCTGGTTCTGCTGCATCGTCAGGATCAGGCACTCCTGCGGCACCTCCAGGAACGCGCCCTCGAAGCCGGACTCGTACACCACCGGCCACTCGACCAGGGCGGTGACCTCGTCGATCAGCTCGGTGGGCATCAGCGGCTCGGCGCCCATCGTGCTCGCGTGCGCGCCGATCGCGGTCACGATGCGCTGGCGGCGCTCCTCGAACGAGGCGACCACGTGAGCCTTTTCCAGCTGCGACTCGTACGAGGAGGCCGAGCCGATCTGGATCGGCCCGGCGGCATGGAAGCGGTGGCCGAAGGTCTCGCGGCCCGAATCCAGGCCCAGCGCCTTAACGGGCACCACCTGCTCGCCGTGCAGCGCCACCAGCCGGTGCGCCGGGCGCACGAACTGGACCGTGGTGACGCCGTCGGCCAGCTGGTAGCTCATCGGCTTGGCCACCGGCAGGCCGGCCAGGGCCTGGTCCAGCGCCGCCTGCAGCCCCTGCGCCAGCGTCACGCCCGGACGCACGCCCGCGTACACCAGCACTTCCTGCTTGCCGTCGGATTCGCGCGCGAGCTCCTGCACCTCGGCGCTGATGCCGAGCGTCGCGAGCTTCTTGGTCAGGGCGGCGGTGGCGCGGCCCTGTGCGTCCAGCCCCACCGCAACCGGCACCAGCCTCTGGCGAAACGGCACCGGGGCGCCGCGCTCCAGCACGGGCGACAGCAGCACGCCCAGGCGGCGCGGCGAGCCGAACACCTTGCGTTCGGTCAGATCCTGCGTGATCAGCTGCGCGCGCGTCAGGCCCTCGGTGAGCTCGCGCGCGAACGACTCGCTCAGCGCTTTGAGCGACTTGGGCGGCAGCTCCTCGGTGTGCACCTCCACCAGCAGGGCGGCGCTCATGCGGCGCTGCCCTGGCCGAGCATCGGGAAACCGAGCCGCTCGCGCGATTCGTAGTAGCTTTGCGCCACCGCCCTGGCCAGCGCCCGGATGCGGCCGATGTAGCTGGCGCGCTCGGTGACGCTGATGGCGCCGCGCGCATCCAGCAGGTTGAAGGTGTGGCCGGCTTTGAGCACCGATTCGTAGGCGGGCAGCGCCAGGCCGGCGTGCATCAGGCGGCCCGCCTCGGCCTCGAACAGGGCAAACTGGCTCAGCAGCACGTTCGGGTCGGACTGCTCGAAGTTGTACTTGGACTGCTCGACCTCGTTCTGGTGGAACACGTCGCCGTAGCTCAACCTGCGCTCCTGGCCGTTGGCGCGCCAGCGCGCGTAGGTGAGGTCGAACACGTTGTCGACGCCCTGCAGGTACATCGCCAGCCGCTCCAGCCCGTAGGTGATCTCGCCCGTGATCGGGCGGCACTCCAGGCCGCCCACCTGCTGGAAGTAGGTGAACTGGGTGATCTCCATCCCGTTCATCCACACTTCCCAGCCCAGGCCCCAGGCGCCCAGCGTCGGGTTCTCCCAGTTGTCCTCGACGAAGCGGATGTCGTTGCGCAGCGCGTCGATTCCCAGCGCGCGCAGCGACCCCAGGTACCGGTCCAGGATGTCGGGCGGCGAGGGCTTCAGCACCACCTGGTACTGGTGGTGCTGATGCAGGCGGTTGGGGTTGTCGCCGTAGCGCGCGTCCTTGGGCCGGCGCGCCGGCTGCACGTAGGCGGCGCGCCACGGCTCCGGGCCGATCGCGCGCAGGAAGGTGGCGGTGTGCGAGGTGCCCGCGCCGACCTCGATGTCGATCGGCTGCAGCAGCGCGCAGCCCTGGTCGTTCCAGTACTCCTGCAGGCGCAGGATCGTTTGCTGAAAGGTGGACATCGGCTTCCCGGGTCGCCCCGAACCGGCCGATTCTAGAGGGTCCGGGTGGCGCCGCCTTCGTCAGGCGCGGAAGCCGATGCGGATTGGCCGAAAGCTACCGGATGCGCGCGCGATCCTCGGGGGCGACGTACGGCGCGTCGCCCGCCTGAGTCTTTTCGTGCCGACTCACTGGGTGTAGCCGCTCCACATCAGCGCTCCGCCGCATTTGTCTTGGACCGACGGATCGGTGGACTGGTCCCCGACGGCACAATAAAAGCCGATGCGCAGACCTCCCGCAGGCGCCACGATCCCGCTTTGCAGGTGGATGCCGCCATGGCCCTGGTCGCTCGCGGCGAAGCTGGTGCCGGGCGATCCGAAGCCCTGAAAGACGTACACGTTGTTGCCGGGGACATCCGTAACGTAGAGCAACATGTTGCGCGCCGGGAACTGCATCGACAGCTCGACATCGGTCACCACGGTTCCTGCCGGGACCATCAGGTCGCACGACTGATTCTGACCGGGGCCGCAGCCCGCGGCGGGATTCGGATTCGCCGTCACGATGAAGCTTTCAGTCGCCTGGACCAGATGCTTGCCGCCGTCTTTATGATCGTCGGCCAGGGCGGGCACTGCTGCGCCGTAAACGAGCGCGGCGCAGGCCAGGGACGCCAATTGGTGCGGACGTGCAAACAGACCTTGGGACGACATGGGGCCTCCTCTCGGCAGGCAGGGTGGAAAGCTGAGTTCGACTTGCCGGCCGGATTAGTCCGGCCTCGCCTCCAAGGACGCATTGCGCCGGCGATTGCCGACATTGCGCCTCTTGGAGCGGGGACCGGTCAGGGTGCTCCGACGATGAGGCTCGCCGCCTTCCGCCCCCTCTCCCGCTGCGCGGGTGAGGGGAGTTCGATCTACCAGATGCGCACGCGATCCTCGGGGGCCACGTACAGCGCGTCGCCCGCCTGTATGGCGAAGTCCGAGTACCAGGCGTCGATGTTGCGCACCACGCCGTTGACGCGGAACGCGTCCGGGCTGTGCGGGTCGCTGGTGACCTGCATCTTCACGTAGTCGTCGGTCGCCTTGCCCCGCCAGGTCTGGGCCCAGCCCAGGAACACGCGCTGCTCGCCGGTCATGCCGTCGATCACCGGTGCCGGTTTTCCTCCCAGCGAAGCCCGGTAGGCCTCCAGCGCCAGCGTGACCCCGCCCAGATCGGCGATGTTCTCGCCCAGCGTGAGCTCGCCGTTCACGTGCAGGTCCGGTTCCTTGGCGATGGGCTTGAAGGCGCCGTACTGCGCGGCCAGGCGCTGGGCGCGCGCCTCGAACTTGGCCGCGTCGTCCTGGGTCCACCAGTCGCGCAGCGTGCCGGCCGCATCGATCTTGCGTCCCTGGTCGTCAAAGCCGTGCGTGAGCTCGTGACCGATCACGCCGCCCACTGCGCCGTAGTTGACGGCCGGATCGGCCTCGGGATCGAAGATCGGCGCCTGCAGGATGCCGGCCGGAAAGGCGATGTCGCGCAGGTTGCCGTTGTACGCATCGACCGTCTGCGGCGTCATGCCCCAGTCGCTGCGGTCGACCGCACCGGGCAGGCGATTGACGTAGAACGCCCAGTCGGCCGCCGCGGCCCGCCGCACGTTGCCGACCAGGTCGTCGTCCGCGATCACGAGCGCGCTGTAGTCGCGCGGGTGGTCCGGGTAGCCGACCTTGACGACATAGCTATCGAGCTTGCGCAGGGCCTCGGCCTTGGTATCCGGTCCCATCCAGTCGAGGCGCTCCAGGCGCTTGTGATACGCGATCAGCAGGTTGTGCACCAGGGCTTCGATCTTGACCTTGGCCGCCGGCGGGAAGTAGCGGGCGGTGAACTGCTGGCCGACGCCCCAGCCCATGTTGCCGAAGCTGCCGAAGCGGACGCCGGCGAGGAAATCGCCCCCGCTCACGGCGGTGACGGCGCGCTTCCAGCGCTCGCGCGGCTGCTCCTGGCCGGAAAGCGTCTTCTCGTGCAGCACGAACCAGGCGTCGGTAAAGTCCTTGGACAGGTACGGCGCCGCATGGTCGGCGATGCGAAACGCGAGCCAGGCCTGCAGCACCTCGAGCGGGGTGTCGGCATACACCGCCGCGATCTTCGGAAAGGCCGTGTTCTCGGCCACGACCACGCGGTCCACCTTGGCCAGGTCGGCCTGGGCCAGGAACGCCGTCCACGCGAAATCCGGAGCCAGCGCGCGCAGCTCCCCCAGCGACATCGGGTTGTAGGTCGCGGCCAGGTCGCGGTCCTGCACCTTGGTCCAGCTCACCTGCGCAACGCGCGTCTCGAACTCGACGATCTGGCGAGCCCGCAGGTCCGGCTGCGGCCAGGCGAGCAGGCGCAGCAGCGCGGCCGCGTAGGACTGGTAGGCGTCCACCTGCGACGTGAACTGCGACAGCAGGTAATAGTCGCGGTCGGGCAGGCCGAGGCCGGCCTGCGAAAGGTAGACGGCGTACCGGGTCGGATCGCGCAGGTCGACGTCGATGCCGACGTTGAACAGCGCGTCCTCGTAGTCGGCGTTGACCCGTCCCATCAGGGAAGCGAGGTCCTCGCGCGTGTGCGCATCCCGCACCGCCGCCAGCTCGGGCTCGATCGGAAGGGCGCCCAGCTTCTGGACCCGGCCTTCGTCCATGAACGATTTGTAGAACGCCCCGATCTTGCCTTCCAGGTCGGCGGGCTGATGCGGCGCCTTGGCGGCGCACGCCTGCAGCAGATCGCGCAGGCGCGCTTCGGTGCGGTCGGTCATCTCGATCCACAGGCCCACGGCGGGCTTGTCCGCCGGAATCCTGGCGCGCGCCACCCAGGCGCCATTGGCGTAGTCGAAGAAGTCGGTGCCCGGCCTGGTGGCCGGGTCCATGGCCGACAGGTCGAATCCCCACTTGCCGTAAACAGGCGAGAGGGTGTCCTTCGCCAGCGCGGCTGCGCTGACAGCGCAGGCCGCGCACGCTGCTGCCGTAAGGAGTCTTCGCATGGTTTCCTCTTGCACAATTTGCGGCGGCTTTCTGCACGGGCCGCCAGCCGAGGGCGAGCACATTACACCGCGGACTGCGGCACGCATCGCTGAAGTCGACGAAATCGGTCAACCGGCCGACGAAGGCCTCTTAACGACGACAGGGACGAGGGATAGACTGACTACAGGGCGAGGGGTGTTCGGTGGCCGGCTTGGGCTCGGGGTTCCTGGAGGAGCTGAAGCGCCGCAACCTGGTGCGGGTCGCGATCCTGTACCTGATCGCCTGCTGGCTGATCCTGGAGCCCACCCACGTGGTGTTCCACATGCTGGAGGTGCCGGCCTGGGCCAACCGGCTCGTCGTCCTGCTGATGGCGATCGGCTTTCCGCTGGTGCTGCTGTTTTCCTGGGTCTACGAGGTCACGCCGCAGGGGTTGAAGCTGACCGCGCAGGTGGATCCGGCCCAGTCGATCACGCACCAGACCGGACGCAAGCTGGACCGGGCAATCATCGCGGTGCTGTCGCTCGCGGTGGTCTACCTGGCGGTGGACAAGTTCTGGCTGTCCGCTTCGAGAGCGCCAGCCAGCCCGCGCGACGCCACTGCCACTGCAGCGACCGCGACCCTTTCCCCGGCGCTTGCGGTCAACGACAAGTCCATCGCGGTGCTGCCCTTCACCGACATGAGCGAGAAGAAGGACCAGGAATACTTCTCGGACGGATTGTCCGAGGAGCTGATCGATCACCTGTCCCACAGCCCGGACCTGAAGGTGATCGCACGCACGTCGTCGTTCCAGTTCAAGGGAAAAAGCGAGGACATCCGCACGATCGCCGCCAAGCTCGGCGTCACGCACCTGCTGGAGGGCAGCGTGCGCAAGGACGGCAATACGCTGCGGATCACGGCCCAGCTGATTCGCGCCTCGGACGGCACGCACCTGTGGTCGCAGACCTACGAGCGCAACGTCTCCGGCATATTCAAGGTGCAGGACGAAATCGCCGGCACCGTTGCCGGCGCCTTGAAGGCTGCCCTGGCGAACGGCAACGGCCCGCAGAGGGAAGAGGCGAACATGGGGGCCTACAACGCCGTGTTGCGGGGCAGGTATTTCTTGAGGCGGCGCACGAAAGAGGACACGGAGCGGGCGCTCGCCGCGTTTCGCGAGGCCATCCGCCTCGATCCGACTTACGCGGTGGCGTGGGCGAAGGTCTCATCCGGGTACAACCTGCTGGGCGTGAACGGCTGGCTGCCTCCGCAGGAGGCCTATGCGCAGGCCAAAAAAGCGATCGATCGGGCCCTGGCGCTGGATCCGAACCTGGCGGAGGCTCATCATTCGCTGGCGGCGATCTCGTGGAACTACAAATTCGACTTCGCGACGGCCCACGCCGAGGACCGGCGCAGCCGCGAGCTCGATCCCGGCGGAACCGCCGCCTTGATCGCGGCATTCGCTGATGCGATGGCGATGGGTCGCACGGGCGAGGCCGTGGACGCATCCCGACGGCTGGTGGAGCGGGATCCTCTGAATGTCGGCTCCCAGCAGCAGCTCGCTAACGCCCTGCAAAGCGACGATCGGCTCGACGAGGCGGAAAAGGTGGCGCGAGCTGCGATCGAACTGGATCCACGCGCGGCTGAAACGCACGCATTCCTGAGCGGGGTACTGCTCGCGCAGCAGCATGCGGATGCGGCATTGTCTGTAGCCAAGGACGAGCCCGATGAAGGCGCCCGTCTTCAAAGTCAGGCCGACGCGCTGTGGGCGCTGGGACGGCATGATGAGTCGGACGCTGCGATGCGACAACTGGAGACCCAGTTCTCCGCGACGCAGGCCTACGCAATTGCCGAGTCCTACGCGCTTCGTGGCGAAAAGAAGGCCGCGTTTGAGTGGCTGGATCGCGCTTTCCGGAACCGGGAGGCGCAGATGACCCTGATTCGAGCGGATACATCTTTTCGCTCGCTTCGCGAGGACCCACGCTACCGTGCGCTGCTGGTCAGGATGAAGCTGGATGACCAGAGCCTGCTGATGGCCAAGGGAACCTGACCGATGCATACCGACTGGTTGCCGCCGACGAAGGCGTTCGCGCTGGCCGCGGTGCTGGTGTTCTTCACGGACTGGTACTTCTTCGGCCGTCCGGCGCTGCACCGGCATTTCGACCGGTTCCCGGGGGTCTGGAAGAAATTCGACGGGCAGAAAAGCGAGACCCGGGCGATCACGCTCAGTGCGCTGGTCTCGTTCGCGGTTTGCGCGGTGTTCGTGGCTGCCGCCGGCTGGCTCGGCGTCACCGGGTTGCGAAGCGCGCTGGTGTTGGCTTTGGTCTTCTGGGTGGCCGGCCCGCTGGCGCACCTGGTCACGCAGTCGATGTGGATGAACCTGGACCGGACCGTCGCCGTGAACCACGCGATCGGGTGGCTGGTGCGGTTCGTCGCGTGTGCGGTCGGTGTTGCGGTGTTCTTATGACGCCCAGGTCAGTCAGTGCAACTCTTTGCTGGGACTGTCTTTGGCCGACGTTGGGGGCCTCTGGTTGCTGACCCTGTGGGCCCAGAGCAAAAGGCCAACACCGACGGCAATCATCACGAGTACCTCGATCACTCCCCCGAGTACCTCGCTCACCGGTTGTCCCCGTTTCTGAAAAGCACCGAACCCATGAAAAATAGTAGCAGCCCCAGGGAGGCGAGCCCAATGACGTGCACGACAGTCTGAATGGCCTCGCTCGAATTGGTCCAAGCGACCGTGAACGACCCGATCGCGCAGGCCGCCGCGAGCGTGTGCGCGAATCGCCCGTAAGCCTCCCTCGATGGGGGCTAACACCCATGACACAATCACGGCTTAGCCGGTGCTAGGCTCGCGCGGTTCGCCAGAGGCCGTCCGGAGGATGTCGGTCGAGCCAACCTTCGGGCATGCTGCGGGCACCTTACGACCCAGGAGAAGACGATGACCAGAGCGAACAAACGGATTGTGACGACAGCAGCATTCCTGAGCGGTGCACTGTTCAGCGCGCTCGCGCTCGGGGCCGACATCAAGGTGACGTTGTCGGGCGACAACGAGGTGCCGGTCGTGAAGACCCAGGGCAGCGGTCGCGGCATGATCAGGGTCTCCGACGACGGAGTCGTTTCCGGCAGCGTCGACACGACCGGCGTGCTGGGCACGATGGCGCACATCCACATGGCTGCGCCCGGATCGAACGGGCCCGTGATCATTCCGCTCACGAAGACCGGCGACACCTACAAGGTGCCGGACGGAGCTCGCCTGAACGCGGACCAGATGACCGCATTCAAGGCCGGCAACCTGTACGTCAACGTGCACAGCCCCGCGCACCCGGGCGGCGAGGTCCGCGCTCAACTGAAGTAGGCGCCGACGCGGCCCGGGTTCAGCCCGCCGGGCACAGCGCTTCGACCGTATAGGTCAGCGCCTCGTACGAGGGCAGGTTGGTCTGGAGCCAGTCGGCTTCCAGGTGCAGCTGCTTGAGCACCTCCGGGTCGGCCTCGGTCAGCGCGTCGGCGCCGGGCACGCCCAGATCGCCCGCATCGGCCGCGGTGGCGGCCAGGCTCAGGGCCGCGGCCAGCAGCGAAAAGGGCTTGGCGTGCAGCGGGTCCGGCGCATGGCGGAAGGCGTCGACCACCGGAGCCGGCAGGCCCCAGCGGCGCGCCAGCTCGCCGGTGACGTGCGGGTGGCAGCATCCGATCTTCTGGCGCTCGACGGCCATCCGCATCCCGGGCCGCACGCACTCGGCCTCCACCGCCACCACCATGTGCGGCAGCTCGTTGGCCATCAGGATCTGGCCCGAGCGAAGCAGGAATCCGGCCAGGTAAGCGCTGTCGGAGTCGAAGCCCAGCATGCGACCGAGCCAGCGCGAATAGCCGCCGGCGGCCACGCAGTGGCGCCAGAAGCGCACCCGGTCCAGCGCTTGCGCGCGCGGAAAGGCATCGATCAGCGTGGCCGACAGCAGCAGGTTGCGCAGCGTCTCGCGGCCCAGCAGCACCGCGGCCTGGCGCAGGTTCGTCACGCTGCCGCCGACGCCGTACTGCGCCGAGTTGGCGTGCTTCAGGATCCTGGCCGCCAGCGCCGGGTCGCGCTCGGCCAGCTCGGCGAGCTGACCCAGGTCGATGCGGCGGTCTTCGAAGCCGTCGATCAGGCGGCGCGCCACCTCGGGCATCGCCGGCAGCGTGGTGCCGGCGGCGAAGAATCGGTCGATCGCACCCATGCAGCGGCCTCCACGGTCCTGGCCGACGCAAAGTGCGGCCCTCGTCCCGATGGACGATAACGGGACGGCCAACCGGGAAGGCCCGGAGTTGGGGCGCGAAGCGTGCCGTTACGCTGCGCGTGCGGGACTCAAGTTTGGCGCGCCGCTGCCGGGGGGGTGGCGCCCGGCCGCGGCCGCAGCGCCCAGCAGCGCCGCCGCCAGCGCCAGCGCCGCCAGGTTGCCGCAGCGCACGAACGGCGTGCGGCCCTGGTAGCCGGACACCTCGCCGCGCAGCGCGCCGGCCTGGTTGAACGGCAGTTGCGCCAGCACGCGGCCGTGCGGGTCGACGATCGCGGTGGCGCCGGTGTTGGTGGCGCGCAGCAGCGGCCGGCCTGTTTCGAGCGCCCGCATGCGGGAGATCTGCAGGTGCTGCGGCAGCGCGATCGAATCGTCGAACCAGGCCAGGTTCGACAGGTTCAGCAGCAGGGTCGGCTCGCGCGCCGGGTCGTGCCAGGCCGCGATGATCTCGCCGCCGAACAGGTCCTCGAAGCAGATGTTCACGGCGATGCGCTGGCCGGCCAGCTGCATCGGCGCCTGGTAGGTCTCGCCGCGCTGCTGGTCGCCGATGGGGATGTTCATCAGGTCGACGAACCAGCGGAAACCGAACGGGATGAACTCGCCGAACGGCACCAGGTGCCGCTTGCTGTAGCGCTGCGGCGCCTCGTCGCCCTGCAGCCCGAGCGCGCTGTTGTAGTACTGGTAGCGCGGCTGCTCCAGGAACACGCCGAAGATCAGCGCCGCGCCCTGCCCGGCGGGGAACTCGAGCAGGTGCTCGCGCACCTCGGGCGGCAGGTCGTCCAGCGGCAGCGGCAGCGCCGACTCCGGCAGCACCACCAGGTCGGAGTGCTCGCCGGGCTCATCCGGCATCAGCTGGAAGTAGCGCTTCACCGACAGGGCCGTTCCGCCCTCGGTGAACTTCAGGTCCTGCGGGATGTTGCCCTGCACGAGCCGCACCTTCAGCGGTGCGCCCAGCGGTTGGGTCCACTCGATGGTGCGCAGCGCCGCGCCGGCGCCGATCAGCAGCAGCGCCACCGCGAACGCGCCCCAGCGGGCGGCATTCGAGGGGCGTTGCAGCAGCAGCGCCACCGCCCCGGCGATCACTGCCGCGACCAGGCACAGGCCGTACACGCCCAGCAGCGGGGCAAAACCGGCCAGCGGCCCGTCGGTGTGTGCGTAGCCGCTGGCGATCCACGGAAAGCCCGACAGCACGGTGCCGCGCAGCCATTCGCTCACGGTCCAGGCGCCGGGCCAGGCCAGCATCAGCCGCAGCCCCGGGCGGGCGGTGGTGCGGTGGGCGGCAGCCGCCGCCAGCGCCGGAAACGCCGCCAGCAGCGCGGCGAGCGCCGCGGTGGAGGGCGCGGCCATCCACCACGGCAGCTCGCCGTAGGTGTGCAGGCTGATGTAGACCCAGCTCACGCCGGTGCCGAACCAGCCCAGGCCGAATGCGAAGCCGGTCAGCGCGGCGCGCTGCCACGACGGCTGCCGCTGCGCCAGCGCGATCAGCGCGGCCAGCGCCGCCAGTTGCAGGGCGGGCAGACCGAACGGGGCGAACGAGAGCGCGTGCGCCACGCCCGCCAGCAGCGCCCCGATCAGCGCCCAGGCGCCGGTGGGCCGGCCGGTCAATCGTGCGGCCGCATGTCAGCCGTCTCGAACTCGCTGACCACGGTCTTGGGCACGCGCGTGACCTGGAACAGGTGCGGCTGGCGCGGATCGGCCCGCAGCACCTCGAAGCGCACGCCGTCGATCTCGATCGAATCGCCGCGCTTGGGCACGCGGCCGAAGGCGTCGGTGACGAGGCCGCCGACCGTGTCGAAGTCCTCGTTCGGAAAATGCGTGCCGAACTGCTCGTTGAACTGCTCGATCTCGGTCAGCGCCTTCACGCGGAAGCGTCCGTCGGCCTCCGCGATGATGTTGTCCTGCTGCTCGTCGAAGTCGTATTCGTCATCGATGTCGCCCACGATCTGCTCGAGCACGTCCTCGATCGTGATCAGGCCCGCCACCCCGCCGTACTCGTCCACCACCAGCGCGATGTGGTTCCGGTTGGCCCGGAAGTCGCGCAGCAGCACGTTCAGGGGCTTGGATTCCGGTATGAACACGGCCGGCCGCAGCATCGCCCGCACGTCGAAGTCCCGCTCGGCGTAGTAGCGCAGCAGGTCCTTGGCGAGCAGGATGCCGATCACGTGGTCGCGGTTGCCCTCGAACACCGGGAAGCGCGAGTGGGCCGTCTCGATCACGTGCGGAATCCACTGCTCGACCGGCTCGTCGATGTCGATCACGTCCATCTGCGCGCGCGGGACCATCAAGTCGCGCGCGCGCAGCTCGGACACCTGCAGCACGCCCTCGATCATCGACAGGGCATCGGCGTCCAGCAGGTCGCGCTCGTGCGCCTCGGACAGCAGGTGCAGCAGTTGTTCCCGGTTTTCGGGTTCTCGGAAGATGAACGCGGTCAGGCGCTCGATCAGGCTCTTGTGGCGGTGGGCGGCCGAGTTGCGCCCGCTTGGGGGTTCCGACATCGAAAGGGACGCGTGGCTGCGTCCGGCGGTGGTGACGCAGTGAGAATAGCGGATGCGGGCGCGCGCCGCATGTCCATTCGCAGGCATTCAGGGGACAGCGATGTGACACGACGCAAATGCGCTCACTTGGCGTAAGCGCGCGCTAGCTCACACATAAGGATTCGGGATTCTTAGCCGCGCCAGCTGCTCGATTTCCAGCGCCTGCATGCGGCGCGCATCGGCCGCGCGCTGGTGGTCGTAGCCCTGCGCGTGCAGAGCGCCGTGGATCACCAGGTGCGCCAGGTGCTGCCGCAGCGTCTTGCCCTGGCGGGCCGCCTCGGCGCGCGCCACCGCGACGCACACGACGATGTCGGCCACCACCACGGGCGCTTCCTGGTAGCAGAACGTCAGCACGTTGGTGGCGTAGTCGCGCTGGCGGTAGGTGCGGTTCAGGCGGCGCGCGGTGCGCGCATCGGCCAGCACCAGCGCGATGCGGGCGCGCCGCCGCAGCGCGTTGCGCACCCAGCGCGCGAGCGTGCTGCGCGCGGGGATGGCGCGGAACTGGCTGGCACCGAGGATCGAGATGCGGGTGCGCGCCCTCACCCCCTCCCCTCTCCCGCTGCGCGGGCGAGGGGCGACCGGCCGTTGCGATGCAGGATCCTTCACTTGGCACGGCGAATCGCCCCTCGCCCGCGTAAGCGGGAGAGGGGAGGGGGTGAGGGTGTTCTCAACGGCGCCGTCCGCGCGCCGGCGGCGGCTCGAGCTGCTCGGCGCGCTCGTAGGCTTCCACGATGCGCGCCACCAGCGGATGGCGCACCACGTCCTCGGCGGTGAAGTACGTGAACGCGATGCCGCGCACGTCGCGCAGGATGTGCTGCGACTCGATCAGGCCGCTGGAGGTCTCGCGCGGCAGGTCGATCTGCGTGATGTCGCCGGTGACCACCGCCTTGGAGCCGAAGCCGATGCGAGTGAGGAACATCTTCATCTGCTCGGGCGTGGTGTTCTGCGCCTCGTCCAGGATCACGAACGCCTGGTTCAGCGTGCGGCCGCGCATGTAGGCGAGCGGCGCGATCTCGATGGTCTGCCGCTCCAGCAGCCGCTGCGTGCGGTCGAACCCCATCAGGTCGAACAGGGCGTCGTACAGCGGCCGCAGGTACGGGTCCACCTTCTGCGCCAGGTCGCCCGGCAGGAAGCCCAGGCGCTCGCCGGCTTCGACCGCGGGGCGCGTGAGCACGATGCGCTGCACGATCGAGCGCTCCAGGGCATCGACCGCGCACGCCACCGCCAGGTAGGTCTTGCCGGTTCCGGCCGGGCCGATGCCGAAGCTGATGTCGTGCGACACGATCGCCTGCAGGTAGTCGCGCTGGCGCGCGGTGCGGCCGTGCAGATCGCGCCGGCGCGTGTGCAGCTCCACCGCATCGGCCGCCGCGCCCGCCGGCGCGTCGGCGCCGGCGTGACCGCGCCGCTCGATCAGCTGCAGCTGCAGCTCCTCGGTCGACAGCGGCCCGCGCGCGTTGGCCAGCAGGTCTTCCAGCATCTGCACCGCGCGCCGGGCCGACTCGGGCTCGCCCTCGACCCGGAAGCGGTGGCCGCGGCGCCGGATCGCGACCTGCAGCTCGCTTTCGATCTGGCGCAGGTTCTGGTCGAGCGCGCCGGCCACGTGCGCCAGCGCCTCGTTGCCGCCTTCGTGCACGAAGGTGAGCGCGTTGCGGTTGCGCGCGGCGCGCGCGGCCGTGCTCACGCAGCGATCGACCCGCTGCGAGCCGCCGCGGCGGCTTCGCCGCGCAGGCTGTGCGGCAGCGCCTGCACGATCCGCACCGGCACGAACTGGCCCAGCAGCTCGGGCGGCGCCGGGAAGTTCACGATCCGGTTGTTCGAGGTGCGCCCGGCGAGCTCGCCCGGGTCGCGTCTGGAAGGACCTTCGGCGAGCACGCTTTCCACCCGCCCGACCATCGATGCGCCGATCGCGCGGGCGCCGGCTTCGAGTGCCTGCTGCAGGCGGTGCAGCCGGGCCAGCTTCTCGGCCGCTGGCGTGGCGTCCGGCAGCCCGGCCGCCGGGGTTCCTGGCCGCGGGCTGTAGACGAACGAGAAGCTGGCGTCGAAACGCAGCTCCTGCACCGTGCTCAGCGTCCGCTCGAAGTCCGCCTCGGTCTCGCTCGGGAAGCCGACGATGAAATCCGAGCTGATCGAGATGTCCGGCCGCGCCGCGCGCAGCCGGCGCACGATCGACTTGTACTCGAGCAGCGTGTAGCCGCGCTTCATGGCCGCCAGCACCCGGTCCGAGCCCGACTGCAGCGGCAGGTGCACGTGCTCGGCCAGCTGCGGCAGGCGCCGGTGCGCATCGATCAGGCGCGGGGTGAACTCCTTCGGGTGCGAGGTGGTGTAGCGGACGCGGCCGATGCCCGGCACCTGCGCCACGCACTCCAGCAGCAGCGCGAAATCGACCGCCTGGCCGCTTTCATCGGCGCCGCGGTAGGCATTGACGTTCTGGCCCAGCAGCGTGACCTCGCGCACGCCCTGCGCGGCCAGGTCCGCGACCTCGGTCACCACGTCCGCGAGCGGGCGCGACACCTCCTCGCCGCGCGTGTACGGCACCACGCAGAACGTGCAGTACTTGCTGCAGCCTTCCATGATCGAGACGAACGCGCTCACGCCGTCCACCCGCGGCAGCGGCAGGGCGTCGAACTTCTCGATCTGCGGGAACGACACGTCCACCTGCGGCCGGCCGCTCGAGCGGCGCTGCTCGATCAGGGCCGGCAGCCGGTGCAGCGTCTGCGGGCCGAACACCACGTCGACGTATGGCGCCCGCTCGACGATGCGCGCTCCTTCCTGGCTCGCCACGCAGCCGCCCACGCCGATCACCAGCTCGGGGCGCCGGCGCTTCAGGTGGCGGATCCGCCCCAGGTCGGAAAACACCTTCTCCTGCGCCTTCTCGCGCACCGAGCAGGTGTTGAACAGGATCACGTCGGCCTCCTCCGGCGTATCGGTGAGCCTCATCGAGTGCGAAGCGCCGAGCACGTCGGCCATCTTGGCCGAGTCGTACTCGTTCATCTGACAGCCGAAGGTGCGGATGTAGAGCTTCTTGTCGCTCACTGCAGGATCGGTTCGGATCGGGTTCAGGCCGGGGGCGCAAATTCTAGCGGTCCGCTGCCCGCGCCAGCGACGGTGAACGACCCGCCGAAATTATTAGCGATTGCGCGACATGTCGTTTATTATCAAGTAGCTGGTTGACGACAACGAGGGACATGGTGTCTCGCTTAGCTCCCGGGCGACAGGACCGGGAACCGGACCCGATCACCATCACGCGCGGCGCCTCGAGCGCCGCCGCCCGCGCCGTGCAGCGCCGCTGCCAGGCGGGCGAGCTGGCGCGCCTGGCGCCCGGTATCTACGTGCCCGACCGCGACTCCCGGGCCCAGGCCGCCCGGGTGCGCGAGCACTGGGTGCGCATCGTGGGCGAGCTGGTGCCCGGCTCGGTGGTGTCGTATCGGAGCGCCTACGCGGGCGCGCCGGCCGAGGGCGTGCTGATCCTGAGCAACCCGACCCGTTTCAACCGCACCATCCGCCTGCCGGGCCTGCGCGTGGCGCTGGTCCGGGGGCCGGGCCCGCTGCCCGGCGACACCCCGTTGGGAGACGGCGCGCTGCACCTGGCGTCGATGGAGCGCCTGCTGCTGGAGAACCTGAAGCGTCCGCGCGGGCCCGACGGCCGCTCGCGCGGCGAGGCCGCGGTGCACGAGCGGCTGGTGCAGATCTCGAGGGACGGCGGGCCGGCTGCGCTGGAGCGGCTGCGGGTCCGGGTGGGCAAACTGGCGGCGCCGCTGCAGATGCCGCGCGAGCGGCAGCGGCTGCAGCAGCTGATCGATGTGCTGCGGCAGGCGGCCCTCGGTGCGGCCACCCAGGCCGACGGGCCCGACGCGGACTGCGTGGTCGCGCTGCAGGCGCTGGCAGGCCAGCTGCGCGCGCGGCGCTGGCTGCGCGTGCCGGCGCCGGCGTCCGATCGGCTGGCGCCGGACCGCTTCCACCGCGCCTTCGTGGAGGCCTGGTTCGACTGTTTCGATGGGGGCGACCGGGCCTCGATCGAGCAGGCGCGCCCCGCCGTTCTGGGCGGCCAGGAGGGCTCGTCGGGCAGCCCATGGATGCGCCAGCTGATGAGCGTCTTCAAGCTGGCCGTGGTGCCGCCGCTGTGCGATTCGGTGCCGCCGTTCGGCAGCTACTTCCCGCAGGGACTGAAGGCGCGCCATGCGCTGATGATGCATCGGGTGCAACCGGGGATGGACTGCCGCTTGCGGGACTGGGGCGAGGCGGCAGTGCCGGCGGCCGCGACCGTCGAGCCGGGGCGCATCGCCCGCACGCTGGCGGAGGGCTCCACGCTGGCGCTGAGCGTGCCCGAGGGGCTGGCGCGGGCCATTTTCTACTCGATCCTGGTGTGGCGGGTACAGCCGTTCGACCACGGCAGCGAGGCGCTGGCGCTTCTGCTGATGAACGCCGAACTCTCCAGCGCCGGGCAGGCCAGGATCCTGATTCCGGCGCGGCTGCGGGCGCGCTTCGAGGACGGCCGCGAGCGCTGGTCGGCCAGCGGCGACGCAGGCCGCATCATCCGGCTGCTGGCCGCGCTGCAGCGCTGGAGCGCGTCGCTCGATTTCGCCGACCTGGATGTTGCGCTGGACCGGCTGGTGCGGATGCGCGCGTTCGTTCGCCCCGCCGCGCAGCCGGCTACGCCGCCGCCCTGACCAGGGCCGCGGCGACCGCCTCGAGGCGCTCGCGCTGGTCCGGGTCGATCAGGCCGCCGCCGGCATCGAAGGCCTGGTGCGCGCGCGGCACCGTGAGCTGCTTCGGAAGCACGATCATGCCCAGGTAGCCGAGCAGGTCGCGCAGGTGGATCAGCGCGCGCACGCCGCCCAGCGCAGCGGGCGAGGACCCGAGCAAAGCGGCCGGCTTGTCGGCGAAGATCGCCCGCCCCGAGGTCGCCGGGTTGGCCGGATCGGAGCGCGAGCACCAGTCCAGCGTGTTCAGCAGCAGCGGCGGCATCGATCCGTTGTACTCCGGGCTGGCGATCAGCAGCGCATCGTGCGAGGCCACCAGCAGCTGCAGGCGCCGCGTCGCCTCCGGCAGGCCGGTGCGCGCCTCCAGGTCGGCGTGGTACACGGGCATCTCGAAGTCCGCCAGGTCGATCAGCGTGGCCAGGGCGCCGGCGCGCTCGACGGCGGCCAGGCCGGCCCGCGCCATCCGCTTGGAATGGGCCTCGGAACGGGCACTGCCGGGGACGATCAGGATCCGGGCCACGAATCGCCCATCGCCATCAGGGCTTGAACGTGAGCTCGACCGTCGTGTCGACCGCGCGCCCCGGCGGCTCGAACGTCCACACGGACAGGGCGCGCTTGACCTCGTCGTCGAAATAGCGCGGCGGCGTCGCCCTCACGATGTCGACCTGCTCGACGCCGCCCTCGGGCGTGACCCAGACGTGCGCCAGCACGTGCCCTTCGGTGATTCCGGCACGCAGCGCGCGCAGCGGAAACTTGGGCGGATCGTGGCGGCGCGGTTTCAGCGCGACCGGCTCGGGCGCCGGCACCACCGTGGGCGCTGCCGTGGCCACCTGAACCGGCGGCGCGCCGGCGGCGGCCACGGGTGCCGCCGCGGGTGCCGGCTCCGATTTGGCCCCGCTCACGTCGACCACCCGCACCGCCGAGACCGGCGCGGAAGCGGCCGACGGTGCGGCCTGCGGCAGGGCCGATGCGGCAGCGGGCGGCGCGGCGACGGGGGGCGCGGCCGGCGGCACGGCGGCAACGACGGGTTGCTCCGCCGGCGCCGGTGCGGCCGGCACCTCGGCGCCACGGCGAGCCGGCGCGGCCGCTGCGGGCGGCCTTTCCGGGGCGGCCGGCAGCCCCGACAGCGGCAGCTCGCGCACCTCGTGCTCGGCCTGGGTCGGCGAAGACCCGGGCGTGGCCAGGTCGGCCGGCGCCGAGGCTTCGCGCGCGCCCGGGGACGCCACCGGCGGGTCCGACGGCGCGGCGCGGTCCGGGCGCAGCGCGAAGCGGTATCCGCCCGCGATTGCCCCGGCGGTGACGAACAGCAGCAGCGCGATCCACAAACCGCGCCGGCGCGGGCGCTCCAGGTCGGGGGGAGTGACGCTGTCGAGCAGCGTCGTCATCGACGGCTCCTGGCCGTCGCGCAGCGGCACCTGCTGCGTGGTCAGGCCCATGTCGTTGGGGTCGACCCGGCGCGCAAAGCCCTGCACTTCCAGGTCGTCCACGACCCGGGCCACCTCGTCGGCGCCGAACAGCTCGGCGAGCTCGGACAGCGTGCGCCGGCCGTCCAGCAGGATCAGCACGCGCCGGGACGGCGCCGACAGGACTCCGTGACTGGCCGCGAGTTCGGCCGTGCCCCGCCTCGACTTGCGGTAGATGAGGGTGCCATCCAGCGCCGGATCGGCATCGCCGGCCATCTACGCCCCGTCACTTCGGCGCGGGCACGCTGGAGTCGGATGCTTGCTCAACGCACGGCTTCGTGTTGAATTCTGGTGGCGGATCAGGGACTCGAACCCCGGACCAAAGGATTATGATTCCTCTGCTCTAACCAGCTGAGCTAATCCGCCGGACC
>Ga0209698_10000239_pt1 | contig 59670 bp, 53 predicted proteins | sample LitLauG_LLR_2012_FD_187203 | JGI IMG/M metagenome (GOLD analysis project Ga0209698, IMG submission 187203) | Freshwater sediment microbial communities from Pennsylvania, USA - Little Laurel Run_MetaG_LLR_2012 (SPAdes) (version 2) | ecosystem: Environmental > Aquatic > Freshwater > Creek >... | reverse complement strand
TGGGCGTAGTAATTGGCCAGGGCACGCGCGTCGACGTCCTCGCGCGAATACGTGTAGCCCGTCCCGTCGGCCCAGCGGATGCCGGCTTCGCGAAGCCGGTCGAACTCGTTGTACTTGCCCACGCCGGCGAAGGCGATGCGGTCGTAGATCTCGGAGATCTTGTAGAGCGACGCCGAGGGGTTCTCGGCGACCAGGACGACGCCCACGTCGTAGATCGCGGCGACGATCGACCGTCCTCTCGCGATGCCCTTCTGAGCGAATTCGGCCCGGTCCTTGATCAGCTGTTCGGGCGCCACGTAGAAGTAGTTGCTCATCGCAGAGTCCCTCCGGCCACCCCGCCGGATTCCGCGCGACGGTCGTTGATCGAGCGGAAGGTGGCCGCGGCGGTCTCCTGGTCGAGCTCGCGGAAGCCGTCGGCCGTCAGGGTCACCATCATCGGGAAGATGTTGCGGACGAAGTCGGGCCCGCCGGTGCTGGGGTCGTTGTCGGCGGCCTCGTAGATCGCCAGGGCCGCCAGCGCCAGCGCCTCCTCACGCGACATATCTGGTGTGAACCCCAGGCGCAGCGTCGAGTCGGCGAAGGGGCTGCCCGAACCGATGACTGAGAAGTCCTGGCGCTCGTAACAGCCGCCCGCGCCGTCGTACTCGAAGATGCGGCCGCGCTGATGGGCGAGGTCCCATCCGGCGAGCAGCGGCAGAACCACGAGGGTCGAGGTGAGGTTGTTGCGTTGGATGAGCGGCGAGAGGTAGTTGGCCTTGCCCTCGAGACTCAGGGCCGAATCGCTCATCTTCTCGTAGTGCTCGAAGGAGAGCTGCGCCAGGCGGATGAACTCGAGCCCGCGGGCGGCTGAGCCCGAGATCGCCAGGGCGGTGTAGCGATCGGCCGCCTCGATCTTTCGTACGTCGCGATTGGCGACGTAGTAGGAAGTGGCCTGTCGGTCCCCCACCATCACGACGCCGTCGGCGAATCGCACCGCCACCACGGTGGTGGCGTGCGCGGATAGCTCCGAGGTGGTCGGCGCCAGAGTCAGTCCGGCCATTTCGGCGTACCGCACGAACGACGGACCCGGATCGCTCTGGGCGTCGAACAGCGGTAGACCCATTACTGGCCGCCCTTTTGGACGTAGTTGCGAACGAACTCCTCCGCGTTCTCCTCGAGAACACCGTCGATCTCGTCCAAGAGGTCGTCGAGCTCCGCCTTCAACTGCTCGCCCTTCTTGGTCACGACCGAGACGTCCTGACTCTCCTCACGGGTGCGTTCGGTCCGCTGCTTCTGGATTCGTTCTTGTTCAGTCACGTATTAGTTCTACCCGTTGAGAGCGGCCACGAGCGCAACCGCAGTCAGATTTTCATCAAAGAGTTGGCCGACCAGTTCTCTCGTCCCGCGGGTCGGATCCATCATCGGAATGCGCTGCAGGGGTCCGTGGCCGACGTCAAAGACAATCGAGTCCCAGTTGGCCGACACGATGTCGTCGGGGAACCGGGTGACGCACTCGCCGCGGAAATAGGCGCGCGTGGTGGTCGGCGCGTTCTGTACGGCCAATCGAATCTCCTCATCAGATGACATTTCACGAAGACCCACCCGCAACGCGAGGGACTTGTCGCGCCGCACGTCGTGGTATTGCAGGTCGATCGCGCGAAGCTTGGCGTCGCCGGGGCGCAGATCGTAACGCGATTGGAAACCTTCGACGATGCGCCGCTTGGCCACCCAGTCGACGCGGTCGGCGACATCGGCGGGGTCGTCGCGCACGCCATCGAGCATCTCACGCCAATGGCGCAGGATCGATTCCACCTCGTCGTTGGTCGCCACGGCCGTGGGTCCGTGTCGCTCTACGTAGCGGTGCGCGAGGTGCCAGAGCGCGTCTTGGTAGTCCCACGCGGTCCGGGAGCGGCCGTCCTCATCGGCGACCGCAGTCGTCAACGACGGGTCGAAGGAGAAGTCGCGGATCGCGCGGACCGGTCGCGCGGGGGCGAGAGGGAATCCGGCGACGCCGTCGTCCTCGAGGGCGGCCAGCAACAGCGCGGTCGATCCGAGTTTCACCATGGTGGCGACCGGCGACATGTTGGCGTCGCCACAGATCACGTGCAAGCGGCGAAAACGCTCCGCGTCGCTGTGGGGTTCGTCGCGCGTGTTGATGATGGGTCGCTTCAAGGTGGTCTCGAGGCCGACGACCTCCTCGAAGAACTCCGAGCGAGCACTGAGCTGGAAGGCGGGGTCCGCCGCGAGGCCCGCGTCGGTCTCGGCGCCCACCTTGCCGGCGCCCACCACGACCTGGCGCGATACGAAGTGCGGCACCATCGCGCGCACGACGTCCGAGAAGTCGACGTCGCGCGACAGCAGGTAGTTCTCGTGGGTGCCGTAGGAATTGCCCTTGCCGTCGGAATTGTTCTTGTAGAGCGAGATCATCAGCTCCGCCGGCAGCGTCTCGTTGGCGACGGTCAGCGCCCGGCGCATGACCTCCTCGCCCGCTTGGTCGTAGAGCGTGGCCTCAGCGGGCGTGCGGCACTCGGGTGAGGAGTACTCGGGGTGGGCGTGGTCGACGTAGAGACGCGCGCCATTGGTCAAGACCGTGTTGGCCAGGTGAGTCTCGATCATCGGTGCCAACGAGCCCACGCCCAAGATCCCCCGCGCGTCGGTGCCGGGCGATTCGTCATTGAAGTCCCACGAGATGCGGGTGCGGCCCTGTTGGGCGTAGGCGTTGACGATGATGCTCGACGCGGTCGTGGGATCGAAGTCGGGTCCTCCGGCGACGCCGTACTCCGTCTCGATTCCCAGGATCTTCGCGACGGCCATGCTTAGAGGTATTGACCGGTACCGACGTGCTGGATCGAACGTCCGCCGGCGACCTCCGCCTTCTCTCGATTGATCAGGGTGCGGATGAAGACGATGCGCTCACCCTTCTTGCCCGAGATGCGCGCCCAGTCGTCGGGGTTGGTGGTGTTGGGCAGATCTTCGTTCTCGTGGTACTCCTCGCGGATCGACGCCAAGAGGTCCTGGGTGGTGAGGCCGCGGCCCTTGCCGGCGATCTCGCGCTTGACCGCGAGCTTCTTGGCGCGTCGCACGATGTTCTCGATCATCGCTCCCGAGGCGAAGTCCTTGAAGTACAGGATCTCCTTGTCGCCGCCTTGGTACGTGACCTCGAGGAACCGGTTGTCGTCGTCGATCCGGTACATGTTGGTCACCGTCTCTTCGATCATGACCGCCAGGGCCTTGTCGCGGTCTCCCCCACCATTGGTGCGGATCTCGTCCTGGTCCAGGGGAAGGTCGCGGTGCAGGTACCGCTCGAAGATCTGTGCCGCGCCCTCGACATTGGGTCGTTCGATCTTGATCTTGACGTCGAGGCGCCCCGGGCGAAGGATCGCCGGGTCGATGAGGTCCTCGCGGTTCGTCGCGCCGATGACGATGACGTCGCGTAAGGACTCGACGCCGTCGATCTCGGCCAACAATTGGGGAACGATGGTCGATTCCATGTCCGAGCTGATCCCGGTGCCGCGCGTGCGAAACAGCGAGTCCATCTCGTCGAAGAAGACGATGACCGGCACGCCTTCCTCGGCCTTCTCTCGCGCGCGCTGAAAGACCACGCGGATCTGGCGTTCGGTCTCACCCACGTACTTGTTCAAGAGCTCGGGACCCTTGATGTTGAGGAAGTAGGAGCGCACGTTGCGGTTGCCGGTCATCTCAGCCACCTTCTGGCTCAGCGAGTTGGCGACGGCCTTGGCGATCAGCGTCTTGCCGCACCCCGGGGGTCCGTAGAGCAAGATGCCCTTGGGCGCTGGCAATTCGTAGTCGTTGAAGAGCGCGCGGTGCAAGTAGGGCAGTTCCACGGCGTCGGTGATGGATTCGATCTGTGAGTCCAAGCCACCCACGTCGGCGTAACTGACGTCGGGCACCTCTTCGAGGATGAGTTCCTCGGCCTCCTGGCGCACCAACTTCTCCACCAGCAATCCCGATCGGGGGTCGAGCAGGACGGCGTCGCCGCTGCGCAACTTGACGTCGCTCAGGGCGTCGGACATCTCGACCACACGCTCCTCGTCGGCGCGGCCGTAGACGAGCACGCGACGCTCGTCGAGGACCTCCTTGACGCTCACCACCTCGCCCTGGCCGTCGGGATTGCGGATGCCGATGATGGCGAAGGACTCGTTCAAGACCACCTCGTGGCCACGCTCCACCTGGCCCGGGTCCAGACCCGGGTGCACCGAGACGCGCATCTTGCGACCCGAGGCGAAGATGTCGGCGGTGCCGTCAGGATTGAAGTCGATGAAGGTGCCGTAGACGGCGGGCGGCTGTGTGAGCTTCTCGACCTCGTCGCGCAGTGCGGCGATCTGATCGCGCGTCTGTTGGATCGTCACGGCGAGCTTCTCGTTGTTCGAGCGAGATTGGGTCAATTGCAGACGAGAATCGACGAGTTTCTGCTCGAGGAGCTCGATACGGCGCAACGCCTGGTCGAGGGTGTCCACGCGGGCACTGGGCACGTCGAACTCGTCACGCGACGCGCCGCGGTCCTGGTACTGGCCAAAGGGGTCCGAATGCTCCATGACGTAACCCTAGGTGAGAGTGGCGCGGTGCGGTCAAGTCTTCGCGCCCGCTCTTTCCGCTAAAGTGAACGGAGACCAAACGGTATCGAAAGGCCCACAGATGAAGGTATGGATTGACCAGGACTTGTGCACCGGCGACGGTTTGTGCGAGGAGATCTGTCCTTCGGTCTTCACTCTGCTCGATGACGGACTGGCCTACGTGAAGCAAGACGGGGTGGCGCTCTCGTCGCCGGGCGGCTCCGCCGGACTCGCCACGGTGGCGCCCGACCTCGAGGACGCGGTCGTCGAGGCCTCCGAAGAGTGCCCTGGCGAGTGCATCTTCATCGAGAAGGACTAGTTCGAGCTCGTCACCAGTCGCCGCGCCGAGGTCAAGAATCCGGTGTGGGCCACCATGCGGTGGTCCGGGCGAACGCTACGGCCGTCGATGTGCCAGGTGCGACGCAGGATCTCGACCGTCTCCTCCACGCCAAAGGAGTGAACCTTCAAGGCCTCGCGGACCAGTTGCGTCTGGTTGATCGTCGGCAAATACGTCAAGAAGATGCCGCCGGGCCGTAGCGCCTCTTGAGCGTGCGGGACCACGAGCCACGGTTCGGGCATGTCCAGGATCACCCGGTCGAGGTCGCGCTCCTCGATGCCTAATGTGACGTCGCGGATGTGGATGTCGTAGTCGATGTCCTCACCCAGCATGTCCACGACGTTCTTGCGCGCCTGTTGGGCGAAGTCCTCACGGATCTCGTATGCCGTGATCTTGGCGCCGGCGCGCAACAACGTCATCGACAACGCGCCCGAACCGACACCGGCTTCGAGGACCCGCATACCCGGGCCGACGTCGGCCTGCATCAGAATCGTTCCCAGATCCTTGGGGTAGATCACTTGGGCGCCACGAGGCATCTTCAAGACCACGTCCGAGAGAGTGGGACGAAGCACTAAGAACCCTCGATCGGTGCTGCCGCGCACGACGGAGCCTTCAAGTGACCCGATGATGTCGTCGTGCTGGACGATGCCGGTATGGGTGTGAAACGCGTTGCCGGGCTTGAGGGTGATGAGGTACTGGCGGTCCTTGGCGTCGGTCAGCATCACGCGTTCGCCCGCTCGCAGCTCGGCTGCTGAACTCATGAATCTCCTAAGGTCGCTGTTGTTGACGTCGCCGGTTGGTGCCGTCGAGACGTCGCAGCAACACTAGGGCGGCGGTGAGGACCAGCCAGACCCCCGAACGCTGGGCCCAGGATCGTCGCAGCGCCCCCAGGATCGCGCGGCGCCAGAAGAAAGCGAACATCTACTTGCGACGCGAGCGACGACCGCGTAGCCAACCCCACGCGTACCCCGTGACCAAGCCACCGATTCCCACGCTCGCGGTGGAGGACTTGGCGTCGCGGATCTTGGCCGGGATGTCACTTCGCCGTGGCAACAATGCGCGCACGGAGGCCTCGAGCTGCTGACGGGTCGGATCCTGAGCGCTCATCGTGGTCCCTTGGACCGTCGAGCGGCACCCGCGAAGATCCGTTGGACCACGATGGCGGCGACCAGCGCCGCGAGCACCACCACGATCAGGTAGGGGACGAAGGAGAGGCTGCCGTCGAGCACCGGGAAGAGGTCTTGGATCATGCGCAAGAGGCCGAGCAGTCCCACGACGACACCGAACGCCACGAAGATGCTGCCCAGTGCGCCAAACAGGACGAATCGACCGAGGTCCTTGAGCGGCTGGAGGGTCTGTTCCTTGAAATAGCGGATGAACAGGTCGCGGACCTCCTCGAGGTCACGCTGGATCGATGCGCCGCGGAAGAACTTTCGCCACGAGGGAGTCCTCATCCACCCAGACTAGCCACTGGCCTACGCACCGACGTCCTCGCGGGTTCGTAGTGCGCGCGACCCGCGAGGCGTTCTGTAACCTTCATGACATGAGCGACCAGTTGTTTCCCGGAGCCAATGAGCTCGAAGGGCGAACCATCCGTAACATCTCGGCGTTGGCCATGGACGCTCCCGCCAAGGCGAATTCCGGCCACAGTGGCACGGCGATGGCATTGGCCCCCTTGGGCACCATGTTGTTCTCGCGCGTGGCTCGCCACGACCCGAGCGATCCGCACTGGCCGGACCGCGACCGGTTCATCCTCAGTTGCGGGCACGCGTCGATCCTGCAGTACGGACTCGCCCACTTCTTCGGCTACGACCTCAGCGTCGACGACCTGCGGGCATTTCGCCAGCCCCATTTCCGCACGCCGGGGCACCCCGAGAACGGGGTGTCGCCGACCGTGGAAGTCACCACCGGCCCCCTGGGACAGGGCATCGCCAACGGCGTGGGGATGGCGCTGGCCGAGAGGATCTTGCGCAGTGATTTTGGGGTGGACCTGGTGGATCACCGTACCTGGGTCATCGCGGGTGACGGCTGCCTGGAGGAGGGCGTCAGTCACGAGGCGGCGTCGCTCGCCGGATCCCTCGGCCTCGATCGACTGACCGTCTTTTACGACGACAACCACATCACCATCGACGGCGTGACGGAGTTGGCGTTGCACGACGACGCCCCGGCGAGGTTCGCGGCTTACGGGTGGCAGGTCATCGACCTGGGAGAGCGGGCCAATGACCTCGACGCCCTCGAAGCCGCGACGCGCGACGCGATCGCCGACACTGAACGGCCCACGTTGATCGTGGTGCGTTCGCACATCGGATTCCCCTCTCCCACCATGATGAACCGTCGCGAAGCGCACGGCTCTCCCTTCTCGGCCGAGGCGATCAGCGAAGCCAAGGCGATACTCGAGATGCCTGACGAGCCCTTCGCCCTCGACCCCGATCTGGCCGGGCGCAACGTCGCGATGGTCGCGTCGCGCGGCGAGGGAGCCGCTCCTTGGCGAGAGCGCCTCGCCGGCGCCGGTGAACGCGGCGCGCGGTTCCTCGACCAATTGGCGGACGGCGGACGCCTCGCGTCACCGGTCGGCCACGAGGACTTCGCCGGCGGCACGAACGTGGCGACCCGCAAGGCGATGCAGCGCGCCATGGACGCCTTCGCGCCGCACACGCCGGGTCTGACCGCCGGGTCGGCCGACTTGACCGACAACACGGGCGTGATCTTGAAGCACTCCAGCGCCCAGAGCCGCGACGACCACGGCGGTCGTCAGATCCACTACGGCATCCGGGAATTCTCGATGGGCGCGATCATGGTGGGTCAGGCCCTGCACGGTGGCATCCGCCCCGCGGGTTCGACCTTCTTCGTCTTCTCGGACTACGCGCGCCCGGCGATCCGCCTGGCGGCCCTGAGCCACGCCAGCGTGCTCTTCGTCTTCACCCACGACTCGGTGGGGGTCGGCGAGGACGGCCCCACCCATCAGCCGGTGGAGCACCTCGCGGCTCTGCGCGCGATGCCGCGACTGCACGTGGTGCGCCCGAGTGACGCCAACGAGGCTATCCGTCTGGTCGAGGACTATCTTCGTGACCCCGCTCCCCCGACGACGGCGCTGATCCTCTCTCGACAGGACATGCCCGTGTTCGACGGGGACGACGCGTCGGCCTCCCAGCAGGGGGCGGCGCGCGGCGGGTACGTGGTGCGTGAGGACGCCGCGGCACGTTTCACCCTGGTGGGCACCGGTTCTGAGGTGTCGCTGTGTCTGGCGGCCCACGATCAGTTGGGCGCACGCGGGATCGCCACGCGGGTGGTGGCGCTGCCCTGCTGGCGATGCTTCGACGCCCAGGACCAGGAGTACCGCGACGCGGTGCTGCGCCGCGACGTCGCGTCGGTGTCGCTCGAAGCCGCAGCGACATTGGGCTGGCACCGTTACGTGGACGACGCGCTGGGTATCGACGACTTCGGGCTCTCGGCACCTGGTTCGTACGTCTTCGAGCACTTCCACATCGTCGCCCAGACGTTGGTGGACTACGTGACGTCGAGAGTGGGGACCCCTTCATGACCAAATTGCACGAACTCTTCGAGGACTTCGGCCAGAGTCCCTGGATCGACAACATCCGACGTGACTGGTTCGACGATGGAACGTTGGCCCAGCTCGTGGCCAATGGCGCCCGCGGGGTCACGTCCAATCCCGCCATCTTCGCCAAGGCCTTCGCCACGTCGAGCGCCTATGACGCACTCCTCGAGGGTGCGACGTCACGCGACGCCGAGGTGGTCTTCGAGCGTCTCGCTAGTGCCGACGTGCGCGACGCGTGCGATGTGCTCTATGAGGTGCATTCGCAAAGCCGCGCCGATTTCGAGAGCGGCGTGCGCCGTTACTGCGATGGGTTCGTCTCGCTCGAGGTCTCCCCTCGCCTGGCGCGCGACACCGCGGCGACCGAGGCGGCGGCGAAGAAGCTCTTCGCCGACGTGGCGCGACCCAACGTGATGATCAAGATCCCCGCGACCCGTGAGGGACTTGGTGCGATCACCGACGTGCTGGGCCAGGGCATCAACGTCAATGTGACGCTGATCTTCTCCCTCGAGCGCTACGACGAGGTGCTCGCCGCGTGGTGCGCGGGACTCGAGCTGGCGCGCGACAACGGCCACGACCTCGGTCGGATCGCCAGCGTGGCCTCCTTCTTCGTCTCGCGCGTCGACGCCGCCGTCGACAAGCTGCTCGCGCCCGAGGACCCGCTGCGCGGGCGCGTCGCCAACGCTCAGGTGGCGGCGGCCTACGAGATCTACCTGCGCTGGATGGCGAGCGACCGCGTCCAGACCCTCCTCGACGGCGGCGCCCAAGTGCAGCGACCGCTCTGGGCGTCGACCTCACCCAAGGACCCGTCCTACGACCCCCTGCTCTACGTGGACTCGATCGTGGCCGACGAGACCGTCAACACCATGCCCGACGCGACTCTCGACGCCGCAATGGCGCACGGCGACTTCAGCCACTCACTTCTGGCCACGCCCGTGTCTCTGGCGGACACCGCATCATTGCTGGCGACGTTGCCCGCGAGCGTCTCACTCGACGAGGTCACCGAACAACTCGAGCGTGACGGCGTGGACGCCTTCGTCAATTCCTACGAGGAATTGCTGGGCATCGTCGCCTCGAAACTGAGTACGTCGCACGGCTGAACCGCGTCGCGACGAGCCTGAGCGGCGCACGCCGCAGTCACTCGGCCGCAGGGTGCCGACAGGGTGTGACGGCGAGGGTGGCGGTGTTGATTCGCGGAGTCGTCTCGTAGTATCGATGGGATGAAGACCCACGTGACGCTGATCGGTATGGATGAAGTGCTGGAGTCACCGCTGGACGAGTTGGCCGCAGCGGCCTTCGCGCGCGCCCGCAGCGCTCACGGCCACGTCGTGACCTACTCGCCCAAGGTGTTCATCCCGCTGACCCAACTGTGTCGTGACCGGTGTGGCTACTGCACGTTCGCCCAGGCCCCCGCGCGTGTGACGTCGGCGTTCATGAGCCTCGACGAGGTGATGGAGGTGGCGAAGGCCGGCCGCGAGGCGGGTGTCACCGAGGCCCTCTTCACTCTGGGCGAGCGACCAGAGTTACGCTACGACGAGGCGGCGCGCTGGCTGGCCGCCCGCGGGTACCGCTCGACGGTGGACTACGTGGCCAACGCCGCCCAGATGGTGCTCGAATCGACTGGCTTGCTACCTCACGTCAACGCCGGCGCGCTCTACGAGTTCGAACTGCGCCAACTCCGCTCGGTGTCGGCGTCACAAGGGATGATGCTCGAAAGCCTGGCCGACCTCGCGGCGCACCGACTCTCGCCCGACAAGGACCCCGCGCGACGCCTGGCCACGCTCGAGCTCGCCGGAGAGCTCAAGATTCCCTTCACCACGGGACTATTGGTCGGCATCGGCGAGACTCGACGCGAGCGTGTGGCCACCCTCGAGGCCATCGCCGAGAGCCACGCTCGCCACGGTCACGTCCAAGAGGTCATCATCCAGAATTTCCTACCCAAGGCTCGCACCGCCATGGCCCACTCGCCCGCCGCGTCCGACGAGGAGTTCTTCTGGACGATCGCCGCGGCCCGGTTGATGTTGCCCGATGACATCCACCTTCAGGCACCCCCCAATCTCAGCGACGACCCCGCCAAACTGCTGGCCTACGGCATCGATGACTTCGGTGGCATCTCGCCGGTGACCAAGGATCACGTCAATCCCGAACGCGCCTGGCCGGCCATCGCCACCCTGTCGGCGGCCTGCGACGAGCGGGGCTTCGTACTCGTGCCACGCCTCACCGTGTACCCCGCGCACGTGGCGACCGAAGGTTTCCTCGATGAGGCGGTCCGACCTCACGTGCTCGCCCAGAGCGACGCGAGCGCCCTGGGTCGCAACGACGACTGGTACTCCGGAGCCGACGCGGTGCCACCCGCGGCGCCGACCCACCTGACTCGCTCTCGCGAGGTCACGGCGATCCTCGGGCGCTACGAACCGGGTTATCGCTTCGAACACGCGGAACTGGTGACGCTCTTCGAGGCCCGCGGGGGCGATCTCACCGCCGTGGTCGAGCTCGCGGACTACGTGCGACGCGAGCGTTCGGGTGAGAACGTGAGCTTCGTGATCAACCGCAACATCAACTACACCAACGTGTGCACCTTCAAGTGCCGGTTCTGCGCCTTCTCCAAGGGCCCGCTGTCGCTCAACTTGCGTGGCGATCCCTACTTGCTCACGCTCGACGAGATCACCGAGCGCGTGCGTGAGGCGTCCGAGCGTGGGGCGACCGAGGTCTGCCTGCAGGGCGGCATCCATCCGAATTTCGACGGCGAGTATTACATCGAGGTCGTCGCCGCGGTGAAGGCCGGGGCGCCCTCGATCCACATCCACGCCTTCAGCGCGCTCGAAGTGTTCGAGGGCGCCCGTCGCTCCGACCAGGACCTGACGACGTACTTGACCCGGCTGAAAGTGGCGGGGCTCAAGACCCTGCCGGGCACCGCGGCTGAGATCCTCGACGACCAGGTCCGCGCGATCCTCTGTCCCGACAAGCTCTCCTCGGACCAGTGGCTCGAGGTGCATCGCGCCGCCCACTCGGTGGGGCTCAATTCGAACATCACCATCATGTTCGGGGCCGTCGAGTCGTCGCACTCCTGGGCCACTCACCTGATGCGAACCCTCGAATTGCAACTCGAGACCGGCGGGTTCACCGAATTCGTCCCGCTGCCCTTCGTGCACATGGCGACACCGCTCTTCCTGCGCGGTCGCTCGCGCAAGGGTCCGACATTCCGCGAGGCGCTCTTGATGCACGCGGTCGCGCGCCTGCACTACGCGACCGCGATCGACAACATCCAGGTGAGCTGGGTGAAGATGGGGGTCGAGGGTTCTCGGCGTATCCTGCAGGCCGGCGCCAACGACCTCGGCGGCACGCTGATGGACGAGAACATCTCACGCGCCGCCGGCGCGGTGCACGGCCAAGAGATGGACGTCGCAATGCTGGAGCGATTGGTGGAGCCGCTGGGGCGCCCGTTGCACCAGCGCACCACGCTGTATCAGGCCCTGACGTGACCCCCGACGCGATCGAGCGCTTCGTCGCCGAATCCACCGCGGGGACCGTGACCTCGCCCGAGCACGTCGCGGCGATCCGCGCCCTGGTCACCAAGGCACTCTCACTCGCCCAGCACGAGACCAATCTCGGCGACCTCCAGAGTGCGGTGACGGCACTGCAGGAACTGGTCGACGGCTCGCGTCTGTTCCAGCCCTGGCACGACACCCCCAAGGCCACCGTCTTTGGTTCCGCCCGGACCAAGCCCGACTCCGAGCTCTACGCCATGGCCTCCGCACTCAGTGCCGAACTCGCCCAGCGCGGTTGGTTGACGGTCACGGGGGCCGGTCCCGGGATCATGGAGGCGTCCTCGAAGGGCGCGGGACGCGACAATTCGATCGGCGTCAACATCGAACTGCCCTTCGAGCACGGGACCAACTCCTACGTCGACGTCGAGCACCGCCACATCGCGACCTCGTACTTCTTCACCCGCAAGGTGATCATGACGCGCTCCTCGCAAGCCTTCGTCGCCTTCCCCGGTGGGGTCGGCACCATGGACGAGCTCTTCGAGATCCTGACGCTATTGCATACCGGCAAGACCGACCCGGTGCCGGTGGTGCTGGTGGACCGACCCGGGGGCACGTTCTGGTCGTCGTGGTTCGACTTCATGGCCCGTGAGGTGCTCGGCGGGGGCTATCTGAGCCCGGGCGACGACGTCACCTACTTCGTCTGTGACAACGTGAACGACGCGCTCGCGGAGATCACCGGGTTCTACGCCAATTACCTGAGCTGCGTGACCGGTCACGGCGAAGCGATCGTGAACGTGCGCGTGGCGCCGTCCGACGAGGAGTTCACGCGTCTCGGCGCGGCGTTCGATCGCCTCTCCTTCTCGGTGAGCACGGGCGCCACGGGCACGTCGGTCAGCTTCGGCTTCAACGGCCGCAGTTACGCGACGCTGCGCCGCGTGATCAATGAGGTCAATACCTGGGGTCAGTCCCCGTCGTAGCCGCGCAGCAGGCCCTCGGCCTTCTGCAGACTGCGACGGACCCGTGACAGGCGCTTCTCGAGTTCGCGAGCCTCCTCGGCTTGATCGTCGCGCAGCTGGGCGCGCACGCTCTCGAAGATGACGTCGGAGACTCGGCGCTCGATGGCCTCGATGGCGTCGGCCAACTGCGACAGCGATTCGCTCACAGGGTCTCGACCTCGAGGTGACCCTCGGCGAAGAGACGGCGCAGGCCGCGTTTGTCGTACTTGCCGACACTGGTCTTGGGCAGGGCGTCGACGAAGCTCCAGTGCTCGGGCACCCACCATGTGGCGACGTAGGACTCGAGGTACTGGCGTAACTCGGCCGCGCTGACCGTCGAATCGACGGCGCGCACCACCACGCACAGGGGTCGCTCCTGCCACCGGTCGTCGGGCACCGCGATGACGGCGGCCTCGAAGACGCCCTCGTGGCCGGCGACGGTGTTCTCGAGTTCGACCGAACTGATCCACTCCCCGCCCGACTTGATCATGTCCTTTGATCGGTCGGTGATCACCATGAAGCCGTGCGCGTCCAGCGTGCCGATGTCACCCGATCGCAGCCATCCGTCTCGGAACAGCTCGGGCGTGTCACTGCGGTAGTACGAGGCGGTGATCCACGGTCCGCGAAGTTCGAACTCCCCCACCGCGACACCGTCGCGCGCCAGCTCCTCGCCGTCCTCGTTGGTGATACGGACCTGAGCGCCGGCCATGACTCGTCCGGCCTTGACGCGGTAGTCGATCTCGTGGGCCGCGCTGACCCCGGCGGGGGGCATGGACACCGCCACCAAGGGGCTGGTCTCGGTCATGCCCCACCCCTGCAACACGTCCACACCGTGGCGCTCGCGGAAGGCCTCGATCATGAAGCGAGGGACCGCGGCGCCGCCGGCGACGATGGTGCGCAAGCTCGACATGTCGGCGTCGGAGCGTCCGCCCGCCGCGCGCAGTAGGTCGTTCCAGATGGTCGGCACGCCCAGGGCGATGGTGGGACGAAGCTCCATGATCATGGCGAGCAACGGCTCACCCTGGAGGAACATCTGGGGCATGATCATCTCGGCGCCCGCCATGAACGAGGTGTAGACGGCGCCCCAGGCCGCCACGTGGAACATGGGTACCACCAGCAGGCACCGGTCGCGGTCGTTGAAGGCGATCGAGTTGGCGCTCGTCGAGGCCATGGAGTGGAGCCAGGTGGAGCGGTGCGAGTACACCACACCCTTGGGGTCGCCCGTGGTGCCCGAGGTGTAACACATCACCGCGGCGTCGCCCTCATCGAGGTCGGGCCAGTCGAATCCCGGCTCTTCGCCACCGATGAACTGCTCGTAGTCGATCACCTCGAAGGGGGCGTCCTCGAGTGCGCCGTTGACGATGAAGTGGCGCACGCCCGGGATCTGGTGCTTGATGCGCGCCAGGAGTGGCACGAGGCTCGGGTCCACGACGATCACCGTGTCATCGGCGTGGTTGATGATGTAGGCGAGCTGGTCGGGGAAGAGGCGCACGTTCAGCGTGTGCAGGATCGCCCCCATGCAGGGAACGGCGAGGTAGACCTCCATGTGGGTCTGGTTGTTCCACATCAAGGTCGCGACGCGGTCGTCACGGTTGACGCCCAAGCGCCGCAGCGCGGCGGCGAGCTTCTCGGCACGCTGCGCCACCTCGGCGAAGGTCGCGCACTCGGTGCCTGAGGGTGTGGCGGTGAAGACCTGTTTGTCCGCGTACATCCACTGGCCGTGGCGCACGATGTCGCGGATCAGCAGTGGTGCGTCTTGCATTGTGCTTCGCATGGATCCCCCTGGACGCGTCATCCTCGATGCTATCGAGCGAGCCTGCGCGCGATGACCACACGGGCGTGGTCGGGGCCCGTCAATCGACGGTGATGTGGGGCAGGACCGCGTCCAAGGGGCGCGGGAGCCACCAGTTCTTGTCGCCGAAGAGGAACATGGTGGCCGGGACCAGGAGCAGGCGGATCAGCGTCGCGTCGATGGCCACGCTGGCGGCGAGACCCACCGCGAGTTGTTTGATGGCCACCAGGTCCGAGGTGACGAACGAGGTGAACACCGCCACCATGATCATGGCGGCCGCCGAGATCACTCGACCGGTGCGCGCGAGACCATCGGCCACCGATTCGTCGTTGTCGTGGGTGCGCTCCCAGGTCTCCTTGACGCGCGAGAGGAGGAATATCTCGTAGTCCATGGAGAGCCCGAAGATGATCGCGAACAGCACCATGGGGACGTAGGCCTCGATGGGCACGTTCTCGTTCATCCCCAACAGGCTGCGACCCCAGCCCCACTGGAAGGTCGCCACCAGTACCCCGTAGGCCGCCGCGATCGACAAGAGGTTCAAGATGGCCGCCTTCATCGCGAGGAACAGGCTGCGAAAGACTGTCATGATCAAGAGGAAGGCCAGGACCACGACGACTGCGATGATCAGGGGGATCCGCTGGGCGATCTCCTGGTCGAAGGTCATCTGCGAGGGCGCCTCGCCCGTCACGTACCCCTGGTCGTGGGTACCGGCCAACACCCGGGGAATCGTTGAGTTCACGAGCCGCTCGAACAAGGCCGTGCTGGCCGCGCTCTGGGGGCCGCTCGAGGGGTCCAGGGTGGCCACGAGCAGACGACCGTTGGGGCTGCGCATGAAGGGGCCAACGCGCGCGACGTCGGCACTAGCGCGCAGGGCCGCGGTGAGCGAACCCTCCAGGGTCGTCACCGACCCGGTCGGCGAGTCGAGCTTCACCACGACCGAGAAGAGTCCATTGACGCCGGGACCGAACCCGCTGGCCATCTCGTCGTAGGCCTGGCGACTGGTGTACGTCGTCGGGCTCGCGCCGTCGCCCACGTGACCCATCTGCAGCGACAGCATCGGCGCGGCCACGACGAGGAGGACGAGGACGCCACTGAGGAGGTAGGTCCACGGGCGACGTCCGATCGCGCGAGCGTAGCGGTGCCACCCGTCGCCGGTGGCCCCGGTCTCGGCCACCGGAGTACGCACCCGCATTCGGTCGATGCGCCCACCGAAGAGACCGAGCAGCGCGGGTACCAAGGTGATGGCCCCGAGCGCCGCGGTGACGACGGTGAAGACGGCCGCGAGTCCGAGCTTGCCCACGAAGATCAGCCCCGACGCGTAGAGACCGAGCATGGCGATCGAGACGGTGCAGGCGGCCACCAGGATCGCGCGACCGCTGGAGCCGGTCGTGAGGCCCGCCGCGACGTCGGGCGCGGTTCCGTCGATGACGTACTGGCGGAATCGTGTGGTCAAGAACACGGCGTAGTCGATGCCCACGCCGAGTCCGATCATGATGGCGAGCTTGGGGGCGGACGCGCTGAAGGTGGTGCTGGAACCGGCGATGTAGAGCAGCGAGAGACCGGCGCCGATGCTCACCAGCGCGGTCAACAGGGGTAGGAGCGCCCCGACGACGCTGCCGAAGACCAGGAGCAGGACGATCATCGCGATGAGGAAACCGAGCTCCTCGCTTCGTCGGTCGTTCAAGACCGGCTGGGTCACCTGATCGAGTCCGCCGCCGTAGTTGACACTCACGCCGGCGGCGCGCGCCGCACCCACCGCGGCGTCGAGCTGAGCGACGATGGAGGTGGGTAGGGCCCGCGAGGCCACGTCGAAGCCCACCGAGCTGTACGCGATCAACCCGTTGGCGGCGACGCCGGAGGAGTTGAAGGGGTTGGTCGCGCTGAGGACGTGCTCGACGTGCGTGAGACGCCCCACCACTGACTCGATGATCGATTCGTGCGCGACTAGCGACGTCGACGACGAGAAGACCACCAGGCCCGACGAGGCCGCGGCGCCGGGCAGGTCCTGTGCGATGAGTCGCAGCCCGGTGTCGGCTTGGGTGCCCGCGAGCGTCACGTTGTCGTTGAAGTTCGCGTGCAGTGAGACCGCCGTGCTGGCGACGGCGACGAGGGCGACGAACCAGAGAGAGACGACGCGCCGCGGTCGTCGCGCGCACCACGTCCCGAGGCGAGTCAGTGCGCGGGGCTCGGTGGGTGCGGTCGTCGAATCAGTGGGCACGGCGACTCCTCTCGTGTCGATCGTCACGGCGGCGCGAGTCCTGAACGTCTCTCTAAATTTTACAATATGTCAAGTTCATTAGACTGTAGGTCGTGCCCGACACTCACGATGCACCCAACAAGCGCCAGTACCTATCAGCGGAGTCGCGCCGGGAGTCGATACTGCGCGTGGCCGACGAAGTCCTCACCAAGGAGGGGGTCTCGCATCTCAGCATCGTCGAGGTCGCCCACCGCGCGGGGATCTCGCGACAGTTGGTGTACCAGCACTTCGCCGACCTCAATTCGCTCCTCATCGAGGTCATCCGCATGCGCCTGGTCGAGTTGCAGGCGTCCCTGGCCTCCGAGGGTCGTCTACGCGGCGACATTCGTGACCTGGTCAGCCAGCAGCTGCGCAGGATATTGAACCTGCCGACCCGGGACCGCCAGTTGATGCGCAACCTCTTCGGTGACATCGGCGCCCTGCCCAAGGACCTGTGGCCGACCATCGCGGCCATCCGCCACGACGTCGTGACGCGATGGGCGAACCTCATCGACCCTGAGGCCAAACCGACCTCACTGGCCTACGCCAAGATGGGTCTGATCATCCACGCCATCTTGGGGGCGTGGGACATGATCCTCGACGGCACCTTGGATGAGGACGAAGCCGTGGGTCTGCTGCTCAAAGTGACCGAGAGCCTGTTCGTACTGCCCTGGTAGTGGTCGTGATCCCTCGCGGGGACGCTCGTGCACTACTGCGCGTGGCCCCGAGCGCCGCCGGTCACCTGGCCGTGGCGCCTCACCACGAGAGGCTGTAGGGCTCGAGCGGCGCGGGTAGCGCCGTCGGCGTCCCACTCAAGTAGGTGTCGACCGCCGCGGCCGCGGAGCGGCCTTCGGCGATGGCCCACACGATGAGGCTCTGGCCGCGCACCGCGTCGCCGCAGGCGAAGATGGGCGTCTCGCCCTCGTGTGCGGCGAGTCGCCAGTCCTTGTCCACCGACAGCGTCGCACGTGGCGTGATCTGTTGCGGCGCGACGATGCCGAGTGTGTCGAGTTCGGGACCGACGAAGCCCGCCGCGATCAAGACCAGGTCGGCGGGGGCGCTAACGACCTCGCCCGAGTGGTTGTCGCGCACGACGATCTCCTGGAGGACCTTGTCACCGCGGAACTCGAGCGTCTCGGTCGCGAAGCGTCGCTCGCCGCCCTCCTCGTGGGCGGAGGTGACCTTGTAGAGCCGGGCCATCGTGGGCCAGGGTTGGTCGGCGGGACGCTCGTGAGGAGGTTCGTCCATGATCTCGATCTGGGTCACCGAGGCCGCACCTTGACGGTGTGCCGTGCCGAGGCAGTCGGCCCCCGTGTCGCCACCGCCCAGGATGATGACGTGGCGCCCGGCGGCGTCGATCGGTGAGGTCACGTCGTCGCGCACCGCCCGATTCGCCGCTTCGAGGTAGGTCATTGCCGGGTACACGCCCGCGAGGTCGGCCCCGGGCACCGCGATGAGTCGCGGCCGAGTCGATCCGACGGCCACGACGACGGCGTCGAAGTCCCCCTGGAGTCGAGACAATGCGACACCACCCTCACCGATCGGGGTCGAGGTGTGAAAGACGATGCCCGCGTCGCTCATCGCGACGAGGCGACGGTCGAGGACCCTCTTCTCGAGTTTGAACTCGGGAATGCCGTAGCGCAGCAATCCGCCCACGGCGTCGGCGCGTTCGAAGACCTCGACGTGGTGACCGGCGCTGCGCAGTTGGGCGGCCGCCGCCAGGCCGGCTGGTCCCGATCCCACGACCGCGACGCGACGTCCGCTCTCGACGGCGCTAGTGCGCTGCACGTTGATGCCGCGCGCGTAGGCGTGCTCGATGACCTCGTACTCGAGTCGTTCGATGGTCACGGGGTCGGCGCCGATGCCCAACACGCACGCCGACTCGCACGGGGCCGGGCACAGTCGACCGGTGAACTCCGGAAAGTTGTTGGTGTCGAGCAGCTGTTCGGCGGCTTCGTCCCACTTGCCGCGATACACCAGGTCGTTGAAGACCGGGATGCGATTGCCCAGCGGGCAGCCCTGCATGCAAAAGGGGATGCCGCAGTCCATGCAGCGCGCACCCTGCACCTGGACCGCGTCGTCGGACTGGGGCTCGTAGACCTCACGCCAGTCGCGCAGTCGGACCTCGACGGGGCGCATCGAGGGACCCCGACGTTCGAACTCCAGGAATCCGGTGGGCTTACCCATTGCGCATCTCGTCTCGTACTCGCTGATATTCCGACGTCTCGATACGGATGAAGTTCATCCGTTCGTGGCGCCAGTCCTCGAGGATGCGACGTCCCACGTGTGAGTGCGTCTCGGCCACGAATCGTTCGAGGAGCGGGTGCAGCAGGTCCTCGTCCGGGTATTCCAACGGATCGATCTCGTAGACGCCGGCCGAGAGGTGGTGATGCACGTGGTCGTCAGGGTCGTAGAGGTAGAGGGTGCCGCCCGACATGCCCGCGGCCAGGTTGCGACCCACTCCCCCGAGGATCACCACGACGCCGCCGGTCATGTATTCGCACGCGTGGTCGCCGGTGCCCTCGACGACGATGGTCGCCCCGGAGTTGCGCACGCCACAGCGCTCGCCCACGACACCGCTGATGAAGATCTCACCGCCCGTGGCGCCGTAGCCGATGACGTTGCCCGCGATGATGTTCTCAGAACTGGCGAAGGTGGCGCTGGGGTCGGGCGCGATGATGATCCGTCCCCCCGATAAGCCCTTGCCGGCGTAGTCGTTGGCGTCGCCGGTGAGGCGAAGGGTGAGTCCCGCCGGGATGAAGGCGCCCAGGCTCTGGCCCGAGGACCCCGTCAGATTGACCGTCACGTGGTCGTCGCCGAGGACGCCCGCCCCCAGGGTGCGGGTGATGGCGCTTCCGGTGAGGGTTCCCACCGCGCGGTTCACGTTACGGATCGCCAGCGACACGCTGACCGGGACTCCCGTCGTCACCGCGTGCAGCGCGTCGTTCATGAACCGCCAGTCGAGCGCCTCGTCGAGGCCGTGCTCCTGCTTCACGCTCTGGCGGCGCTGTTCGACGTCGGTCGCGACCAACAGGGCGCGCAGGTCCAGCGTGTTGGCCTCGTCATCGATGACACCGATCTCGAGGCGCGAGACGTCACCCACGAGCTCGTCCAGGGTCCGCACGCCCAGCAGCGCCATGTACTCGCGCACCTCCTCGGCGATGAACTCGAAGAAGTTCTCCACGAACTCGGGTCGGCCGGTGAAGCGCTCGCGCAACACCGGATTCTGCGTGGCGATGCCGACCGGACAGGTGTCGAGGTGACACACGCGCATCATCACGCAGCCCGAGACGACCAGTGGGGCGGTAGCGAAGCCGAACTCCTCGGCGCCGAGGATGGCGGCGATGATGACGTCGCGGCCCGTCTTGAGCTGCCCGTCCACCTGCACGACGACGCGACTACGCAGGCCGTTGGACGCCAAGGTCTGGTGCGCCTCGGCGAGGCCCAGCTCCCACGGAGTGCCGGCGTGCTTGAGCGACGTCAGGGGCGCCGCGCCAGTGCCGCCGTCGTGACCCGAGATGAGGATCACGTCCGCGTGGGCCTTGGCGACGCCGGCTGCGATGGTTCCCACGCCCTGTTCGGACACCAACTTCACGTGGATGCGCGCCTGATCGTTGGCGTTCTTGAGGTCGTAGATCAGTTGGGCCAGGTCCTCGATCGAATAGATGTCGTGGTGCGGCGGCGGCGAGATCAGTCCGACGCCGGGGGTGGAGTGGCGCGTGGCGGCGATCCACGGATAGACCTTGGATCCTGGCAGTTGACCGCCCTCCCCGGGCTTGGCGCCCTGGGCCATCTTGATCTGCAGGTCGTCGGCGTTGACCAGGTACCGACTCGTCACCCCGAAGCGGCCCGAGGCGACCTGTTTGATGGCCGAGCGGCGATTGCCGCGGGGATCGTTCACGTCGAAGCGGTCGGCATCCTCGCCGCCCTCACCCGTGTTCGACTTGCCGCCGATCTTGTTCATCGCCAGGGCCAGCGTGGTGTGGGCCTCTTCGGAGATCGAACCGTAGGACATGGCGCCCGTCGAGAATCGTCGCAGGATCGAGGCCACGCCCTCGACCTCCTCCAGGGGCAGGGGGTTCGACGCCGGACGGAGTCGCAAGAGGCTCCGCAGCGTCACCGCGGCGTCGGCCTGCTCATCGACGAGCGTGGTGTACTCCTTGAAGATGTCGTAGCGCTTCTCGCGGGTCGCGTGCTGGAGCTTTTGCACGGTGCGCGGGTTGAAGAGGTGGACCTCGCCGTCGCGGCGCCACTGGTACTCGCCACGGTTGCGGATCTCCACGCGCTCAGCGGGTGCGGGGCGGTACGCGCCGGCGTGCAACTGCAAGGTGGAGCGGGCGATGTGCTCGAGGGTGATGCCGCCGACGCGCGAACGAAAGCCCGGGAAATAGCGCGCCAGGACGTCGGCGTCGATGCCGACCGCCTCGAAGAGCTGGCTACCCACGTAACTGGCGACGGTGGAGACGCCCATTTTGGACATGACCTTGACGATGCCCTTGTTGAGGGCCTTGCCGTACTGGTAGCGGGCCTCGGCCGCGGTCTCGGCCGTGATCTCCTTGGTGGCGACCAGCGAGTCGATGCTCTCGTAGGCCAAGTACGGACACACCGCCGAGGCCCCGAATCCTAGGAGCAGGGCCACGTGGTGCACTTCGCGCACGTCGCCGGCCTCGATGACCAGGGCGGCGCTGGTGCGAAGGTGCTCGTCGACCAGGCGGTGGTGCACCGCCGAGGTCAGCAACAGGCTGGGGATCGGCGCCAGTTCGCCAGAGGTGTTGCGGTCCGAGAGGATGATGATGTTCGCTCCCGCGCGCACCAGTGCGACGGCCTCGTCACAGACGTCCTGCACGGCGCGGGCGAGCCGCTCGCCGCCAGTGCCCTCGCCCGTGGCCTCGAATAGGCCGTCGACGACCTCGCTGCGGAAGTCCCAGTCGGCCTGGGCTTCGTGGATGTAGCGGATCTTGGCGAGTTCGTCGATGCTCAAGATGGGTGAGGCGAGCACGATCTGGTGGCAGTGTCGTGGGCTCTCGGTCAGGAGGTTGTCCTCGCCGCCCATGGTGACGCGGGTGGAGGTCACGAGCTCCTCACGGATCGCGTCGAGCGGCGGATTGGTCACCTGGGCGAAGAGCTGGGTGAAGAAATCGAAGAGGGGCCGGGGCTGTTGAGACAGCACCGGCAACGCGGCGTCGGAACCCATGGAGCCGATCGGCTCCTCGCCCACTTGGGCCATGTGTCGCACGATCATGCGCAGGTCCTCTTCGGAGTAGCCAAAGACCCTCTGGTGCAGGACCACCGAGGCGTAGCTCGGGGTCAGCATCGAACGCGGCTCGAGCTCGTCGAGCGAGACCTGCTCGCGTGAGAGCCACTCGCTGTAGGGCGACTGCGAGGCCAAGGTGGACTTGAGCTCGCCGTCGTCGATGATGCGGCCCTGCTCGATGTCGACGAGGAACACCCGCCCGGGCTGGAGGCGACCCTTTCGTTCGATGTTGGCGGGATCGATGGACAAGACGCCGACCTCGGAGGCGAAGATGACGCGCTGGTCCTTGGTGACCCAGTACCGCGCCGGTCGCAGGCCGTTGCGGTCCAGCACGGCGCCCACGACCTTGCCGTCGCAGAAGGTGACCGAGGCCGGCCCGTCCCAGGGTTCCATCAATGCCGCGTGGTAGCGGTAGAAGTCGCGGCGCGCCGGATCCATCGCCGTCGAGCGCTCCCAGGCCTCCGGGATCATCATGAGGATGGCGTGGGGCAATGTGCGCCCCGACTGCACCAGTAGTTCGACGACCTCGTCGAAGCTGGCCGAGTCGCTCATGTCGGGCGTGATGATGGGAGTGAGCTGCGACACGGGCACGGGCAGGTTCTCGCTCGAGAGCGTCGTCTCGCGGGCGGTCATCCAGTTGCGATTGCCGCGGACGGTGTTGATCTCGCCGTTGTGTGCGATGTAGCGGAAGGGCTGGGCGAGGTCCCACCGGGGCAGGACGTTGGTGGAGAATCGGCTGTGGACCACCGCGATGGCCGAGGTGAGTCGCAGGTCGCGCAGGTCCGCGAAATACGCGCGTAACTGCGGCGCCGAGAGCATGCCCTTGTAGATGAGCACGTGGGGCGAGCACGACGCGGCGTAGACGTCGAGCTCGTGCTCGACGACCTTGCGCGCCGCGTACATGGCACGCTCGAGGAGAGACGCGTCTCGCGCCACCACCAATTGCTGGACGAATCGTGGCTCGGAGGCGGCCGACGTCGGACCCAGCAAGTCCGAATTCACCGGGACGTCGCGCCACGCCACGGTCGCCAGTCCCACTGACGTGAAGCGTTCGGCGATCGCCGACGTGATGGCGTCGTGGTCGCCGTCGCGTGGGATCATCCAAAAGCCGACCCCGTAGTCGCCCGCGGCGGGAACGGCGTCGCCGAAGACCTCGCGGATGAAGGAGTCCGGCATCTGCAGCAAGATGCCCGCGCCGTCACCGGAATCGACGTCCGCGCCGGTGGCGCCGCGATGTTCGAGGTTCTCGAGGATCGTCAGGGCATCCGCTACCGTGGCGTGCGTCGAGCGGGCGCTCAAGTCCGCGATCATGCCCACGCCGCAGGCGTCGTGCTCGAAAGCGGGGTCGTAGAGAGAGGGGGTCTTTGTCATTGGCGTCACCTTCCGGGGCAACGCTGACCCGTGGACCACTATAGCGAAAACCTCCGGAATCGATGAAGCCGTACGCTGGGACCGTGACAACTCGCGCAAAATCGACGATCGTGGTCGGCGCCGGTATCGTCGGCCTCACCTCCGCATGGCGACTCGCTCGCGAGGGCATCCACGTCACTCTGGTGGACCCGGCGCCCGGTCGCGGCGCGACCTGGGCCGCGGCCGGCATGATCGCGCCGCACGCCGAGGTCGCCCCCGGCGAGCGGGCGAACTTCGATCTGCAGCGACAGGCCCTCGGCGCGTGGCAGCTGCTCTCCCAGGAGATCCGCGACGTCGTGGGTCGCGGCGTCGACATCCACGTGACCGGGACGTTGCTGACCGGTTGGGATGCGGGTGACCGGCGATTGCTCGAACAGTTCCGGGTTGTGGCCAACGACTACCAGGTGAACTCGACGGTGGTGCGACGCGAGAGCCACCCCGAGGTCTTCGCCGGACTCACCGATCGGATCACCAGCGGACTGCTTCTCGACGGCGACGCCTGGCTCGATCCCGACCAGGTCATCACGGTGCTGCGCGAAGGTCTCGACGCTCTGGGCGTGGACCTCGTCACCGAGACGGTTCGCGCGATCGAAGGCGACGCGACCGGAATACGGATCCACCACGACAGCGGATCGATCGAGGCCCACGTGGGCATCCTCGCCACCGGGGCCTTCGGGCTACCCGAGGGCGCCACTCCGACCGGCGAGCACGCGGTGCGCCCGGTGCGCGGGATGACCGTGCGCGTCGACGGCATCGACCGTGCGTCGCAACCGACCCTGCGCTGTCTCGTGCGGGGGCGACCCTTCTACATGGTCTCGCGCCCGGGGGGCTACTGCGTGATCGGCGCCTCGAGCGAGGAGAGGTCGGGGCCGTTGATCGAGGTCGGCGAGTTGCAGCGTCTCCTGCGCGACGCTCTCGACGTCGTGCCCGAACTCGAGGCCTGCTCGCTCTACGAGACTCGGGTCGGACTTCGACCGGCGTCGACGAACCTCGAACCGTTCTTCGAGGAGTGGCCCACGCGTCACTGGGCGTGGTCCTCGGGACACTTCCGTCATGGCGTGACCTTGGCTCCCCTGTCGGCGCGGTTGTCACTCGAATTCGCGCAGCGGGTGATGGCGTGATCGTCAACGGCGTCGCGCACGACGTCGCTGCCCCCCAGAGCGTGCGCCAACTCATCGTGTCCTTGGGGATCGAGCCCCGCGGCATCGCCGTGGCGATCAACGGCGAGGTCGTGCGCCGCTCGAGTTGGGACGACACCATGGTGGCGACGAGCGACGTCATCGAGATCGTCACGGCCGTCGCTGGAGGGTAGGCGGCGCGGTGAGGGGACGGAGGCCCCCCGGGGCGAGCGGCTACCATTGATACTTCGCGGGCTGTGGCTTAGTTTGGTCTAGAGCGCTCGGCTGGGGGCCGAGAGATCGGGAGTTCAAATCTCCCCAGCCCGACCACAAGGTGCGCGTACGCTCGACCGTCCGGCGTCGCCATTATGGGGTCAGTTGGCGGGCGTGACCACCACGTACGACGTGGGCGAATGGTAGTAGGACCCGTATCCCGTGTAACTGGCCGAGATCGCCACACGGCCCAACTGCGGGTGGGGCACGTTGATCAGGCATTCACCGAAGGGACTCGGGACGCAGTAGAAGGTCTGGACCCCGAAGTGGACGGTGACCGGATTCTGGGGGTAGATGCCGGCCGCGTTGGCGAGGATGCCGGTGACCTGGATCGTGGCGGGCCGCGACGCCGGGACCGTGGGCGTGAGGGTCACTGCTTGCAGGCTCCACGTGGGTACCGGAATCACCCATTCGGGGTCGGTCGGCGCGGAGTAACCGAAGCGGTTGTGCACTTGGGTGGTGACGGTGTAGACCTGTCGGTTTCGCAGACCCTTGATGATGCAGTTGGGCTCGTAGTAGACCGGCGCGTGACACGTCCAGGACTTGGTGCCGTTGGTGATGGTGACGAGGTACCCGTCGATCGGCGAACCGCCCTGGCTGAGCGGCGGGTGCTGGTACGTCCACACCTGACCGCTCTCGATGTTGCCCGAGACGTCCTTGGGCGGTGAGGGCACCGTGGCGCCGCAGTAGCCACCGACGTGCAGCGAGGTGATGGTCCCCGACGTGTCGGCGGCGACGAATTCGTTCGCGCCAAAGGCGAGTGCCGCCCAGTTCGCGGTCGCGTCAGTGGGAACCGGTGTGGAGGTCCACGACAGACCCGAGTGCGACGTGAAGACGTCGTTGACCTGTCCCGACGCCTGACCGGTCGCGACGAACGTGTTGCAACCGAAGGTGGAGGCGTTCATCTGCTGGGTCGCGGGCGCCTGGTGCGTGTCCCAGACGTAACCGAGCTCGGACGTGGCCACCAGACCCGCCGGGGTGAAGGTACTGAAGACCCCGTTGCCGAAGGTCACCGCGTACCAGGGCGTGCCCGGAGTGGTGATGGTGTAGAAGCTCCAGTGAAAGCCGTCGAGCGAGATCAGGGCGTCGCCGTCGGCGCTGTCGACCGCGACGAAGCGCCCATTGCCGTAGGTGACCGAGTTGAGCAGGAACTGCGAACGCGACCAGGTGGTCGTCCAGTGCAGTCCGTCGGTGGAGGTGATGAGTTGGCCGAAAGCGCTCACCGCCAGGAATCGTCCCGCTCCAAAGGTGATGCCGGTCCATTCGCCCGAGGGCCCCGCCGAGGCCGACCAGTGCACACCGTCGCTCGAGGTCATCTCGTTCATGCTCGCGTTCAGCGACGAGAGGGCGACGAAGCGTCCGTTGCCGTAGGCCACCGTCTGCCAGGAGCCGGCCGGTGCGGGATGGGTGCCCCAGGTGACGCCATTGGTCGACGTGGCGACCTGGGCGCCGTGTCCGACCACCACGAAGCGGCCAGCGGCGTACGTCGCGGCGTACCAACTGTCCGAGGATGTCGCCGTCGCGGCGATCCTCCACGAACTGGCCGCAGCGGTGGCCGCGGCGTCTTGGGCGGGTAGCGCGACCAGCGACGCGAACGTCGCCAACGACGTGGCGATCGTGGCGATTCGAATTGCTGTCATGTGCCGCATGGTGCGTCCTTCACTCGCCCCCCACCTTCGCAGTGCCTGCTCACAGACCGCCCTACTGTTTCTCAACAACTCATCAATTCGCTCTCGCGAGGCCACGCGAACGTCGTTTGAATATAGCGAACTCACTACCATTGGGGCCAGGGTGTCCGCGTGGTCGGTCGAGTCCATCGACGGGGCCAGGCGGGGACGTCGACGTCGCGGTCGAACGACCTGCGCCGCGACGGCGAACCCGATCGAGGAGATCACATGTTCATCAGAAGTCGACGAATGGTGCTGGTGGCGATGCTGTTGTCGGTCGCGGCCGTCCCCAGCGTGGCGGGCGCCAGCTCGACCACCACCACGACGACCACGGTGCCGCAGAGCCAGGCGACCACGACCAGCTCGACGAATCAGGTCATCGTCTCTGGATTCAGCGAGAAGGGTGACTACATCTTTCGCGGCGTCTCGTCGGTGTACGAGGGCCACTGGGCCCGGGTGAGCGCCACCACGACCGGGATCTACCTCTCCTACAACAATCCCGCGGCCAAGTCATTCGCCACGTTCTCCTTCGACCCCGTCGCGGGTCAGACCTTCAAGGTGGGCAATTACGACAACGTCCAGCGTGCGGCGTACCGCGTGGCGGGTTTCGCGGGAATCGAGGTCACCGGACCGGGCCGCCCGACCGGTTGTGGCCGCCTCACGGGAAGCTTTCGCATCTGGGACATCGCCGCCGACGCCAGTGGGAACATCACCCGACTTGACCTGACCTACGTCGAGCACTGTGGCGACGGACGTCCCGCGAACTACGGCGAAGTGTTGATCAACGACGCCCCCCACGTGGGTGCCCTCTACACCTCAGCGATCCGCATCGCATTCCCGGACCAGACACCGACCCTGCCCTACGTCGTCTCCAATCCGACATCGTCGCCCCAGTCGATCTCGATGTGGCAGAGCGCCACGACGGTGAGCCACTTCACCCTCTCGCCCGTGAAGGCGTCGTGCGCCACCACGATCCCCGCGAACGCGACGTGTACCTACTTGCTTCGTCTGCTGCCGCCCCGACCCGGGCTGTACAAGGCGACGGTGCTGGTCGATTCGAGTGGTTCCACCCTCCGACTCGCCCTCTCGGGTCCCGCCGGCGGGGTCTGAGTCGCCGAACGGAGTGCCCCACCGAGTGGACCGGCCCGTGGGCCAACGCCCACTCGGTGCGACGAGGTCAGCTCCCTGAGATGATCTCGACGTAGCCTCCGCTGCCGTTGGCCCCGGGAGCGGTGCTCGCGGTGCACTTGCCACTCGAGCCCGCGCCGCCCGCGCCGGCCGTCGACGAGACGCCGCCGCCCGCGCCGCCCTTGTCGCCGCTACCCCCGGATGAGGCACACTTGCCGCCACCCGTCGAGGACGCACCGTTGGACCCGTTGGCGCGACTGATGAGGAGCCCGAGGACCGAATACGTCGAGCTGCCGTATCCGCCCGCGCCGTCGGCGGTCGTCGTCGCTTGATGACCGCCCGCTCCTCCTCCGACCGTGGCCAAGGTACCCCGGGTCGAATCAGTGACGATGGTGGTGCCGCCTGAGGACCCCGCCGCCGCCGACACGCCGGCGATGCCGGAGCCTCCGAGACCACCGGCACCGACGCTGACCGACAGGACGTCGCCGGTGCTGACGGTGGACAACACCGTGACCGACGCGCCCTGGCCACCGCCACCGGCGCCGAAGGCGTTGACCTCGCCGCCGCCACCGCCACCGCCGCCCACCGCGGTGATCTTGACCGTGGTGACGCCGGCGGGCACGACGTAGGTCCCCGTGGTGCTAAAGAAATGCGTCATCGGGGTCGCTGGTCCGGCCGCCCCGGGTTGACCCGTCGCGCCGGTCCTGCCTCGCGGGCCGGTCTTGCCACGGTGACCGGCGGGACCGACCGCGCCGCGCGCGCCCTTGTAGTTCCACGACACCGAGCGCATCGTGGTCGGACACGCGGGTACGTAGTTGATGCGAAAATCACTCAACGTGTGGGTCTGAATATTGAGACAGGCCCCGTAGAACAATGGGGGGGTTCCGGCCGAGGCGCTCGAGATGGCGATCGTTCCGCCCACCAGGACGACGGTGCCGGCGATGCTCAGTATTTTGGTATGGACCTTCATGTTGATCTCCTAGAAGCGGGCTCCACGGCCCACGTCTGAAGCGTGACATGAGAAACTTCCAACGCACTGTGAACAGTCGGAGAATCTCCTCCTCTAGGCTCCCTGGGACGATACGACGAGCATCGGCGGGCTCGCAGAGTCCCCCGGTGGCCGTCGTGGGACTCTCTACGGCACGACGCGACCACGTCGGCGCCTCGTGTCCCTCGTGCACCGTCTCGAAAGGTATGTCATGACCAAGCTCTTCAGCCCGTTCGCGCTGCGCGCGACGACCTTCAAGAATCGGGCCTGGGTGAGTCCCATGTGCCAGTACTCGGCCGTCGAGGGTGTCGTCGGCCCCTGGCACGTGGTGCACCTCGGCAGCTTCGCGACCGGAGGGGTCGGGCTGATCATGGCCGAAGCGTCGGCCGTGACCCCTGAGGGACGGATCTCGGTCGCGTGTCCGGGCCTGTGGAACGAGGAGCAGGTGCGCGCGTGGCGCCCCGTCACTGACTTCATCCACTCCCAGAACACCCTCGTCGGGATCCAACTCGCTCACGCGGGACGCAAGGCCTCCACGCTACGACCGTGGGATGACCACGTCACGGCGAGCCTCGACGAGGGTGGGTGGCCCACGGTGGCGCCCAGCGCGCTCGCCTTCGGGCGCTATCCGGTGCCGCACGCCCTCAGCACCGACGAGATCGAGGCATTGGTGCGCGAGTTCGCCGACGCCGCCGACCGTGCGCTGCGGGCCGGTTTCGACCTGGTGGAGATCCACGCGGCCCACGGATACCTCCTGCACGAGTTCCTCTCTCCCCTGTCCAACCACCGCGAGGATGCCTACGGAGGCTCGCTCGAGAACCGTGCACGTTTCTTGTTGTCCGTGGTGACGGCGGTGAGGTCGAGGATCGGCGAGGAGGTTCCCCTCTTCGTACGGATCTCGGCGAGCGACTACGCCCCATCGGGTTGGGACATCGATGAATCGGTCCAGTTGTGCCACCTCTTGCGTGACGCGGGTGTGGACCTGATCGACGTGTCCTCGGGGGGCAACGTGCCCGACGTGACGATCCCCTTGGGTCCGGGGTACCAGGTGCCCTTCTCGCGTCGCATCCGCGCCGAGGTGGGCATCCCCACGGCGACGGTGGGGATGATCACCGATGCGCCCCACGCCCAGGAGCTCGTGAGCGAGGCGGCGGCGGACGCCGTCTTCATGGCGCGAGCGTTCTTGCGCAACCCCCACTGGGCGCTGGGCGCCGCCGAAGAACTCGGTGAGGTCATCGACTGGCCGGTGCAATACGATCGCGCACGCACCCTGCGCCACCCCTGAGTCGTGCGAAGGCCCCGGTAGACTGGCTCGCAATGACGTGGTGTCGCCCGGCACGGCCCACCCGGTAGCGAGAGAAGGTGACCCGGCCGACGGCTGGTGCCATGCACGAGAAGAACTCCTTTGTCCTGCGCCATCTCAGTGAGCTTCGTCCCGACCTCTGGTGGCTGGATTCGGACCCCTTGGAGCCCGAAGCGCGTTCGTCGCTCATCGGTGAGGTGGGTGCGGACCTGTGCGTGGTGGGCGCGGGCTACACCGGCCTGTGGACCGCCCTCCTGGCCAAGGAGCGCGATCCGCACCGCAGTGTCGTGGTCGTCGAACAGTACGAGACCGGGGCGGGTGCGTCGGGGCGCAACGGGGGTTTCTGCTCGGCCTCGCTCACCCACGGTTTCGGCAACGGGATGCGTCGCTTCGCCAAGGAGATGCCGCTCATCGAAGAGATGGGCCGCCAGAACCTCGACGAGATCGAGGCCACGATCCGTCGCTACGCCATCGAATGCGACTTCGAAAGGACGGGCGAGCTGCGCGTCGCCATCGAGCCCTGGCAGCTCGAGGACATGCTCGAGGAGGCCCGCCTTCGCAACGAGATGGGCGATCACGTCCAGGTGCTGAGTCGCGACGAGGTGCGCGCGCGGATCCACTCGCCCATCTACGAAGGAGCGATCTTCGATCCCGACGGGACGGCGCTTGTCGATCCGGCGCGACTCGTCTGGGGCCTCGAGCGCGCGTGCGTGTCGCTCGGCGTCACGATCTACGAGAACTCCAAGGTGCTCAGGCTCGAGGACGTGGCGGGCGGGGTGAGGGTGCACAGTCCCTACGGTGCGGTGACCGCGGCCAAGGTGGCCCTGGCGACCAACGTGTTCCCCTCGCTGGTGCGAGCGGCGCGCAAGTACGTGGTGCCGGTCTTCGACTACCAGCTCGTGACCGAGCCGCTCAGCGCCGCGCAACGCGAGAGCATCGGGTGGGCCCAGCGCGAGGGAGTATCCGACGCGGGCAACCAGTTCCACTACTACCGCCTCACCGAGGACGGCAGCATCCTGTGGGGCGGCTACGACGCCATCTACAACTTCCGTGGACGGGTGCAGCGCGACTACGAGTTCAACGCCGAGACCTTCGCCACGCTGGCCAGTCACTTCCTCAAGACGTTCCCCCAGTTGGCGGGCATCAAGTTCACCCACGGCTGGGGCGGCGCCATCGACACCTGCACTCGGTTCTCACCGTTCTGGGGCACCGCCCACCAGGGCCGCGTCGCCTACGTCCTGGGCTTCACCGGCCTCGGGGTGGGAGCGACGCGTTTCGGCGCCCAGACGATGCTCGACCTCCTCGACGGACACGACACCGCGCGAACTCGCCTGGCGATGGTTCGACGCAAGCCTCTTCCCTTCCCGCCCGAACCGCTGCGCTGGTTCTTCATCCGACTCACGCAGTGGTCGATCCGACGAGCCGATGAGAATCAGGGTCGACGAAACGTGTGGCTGCGGCTCCTTGACCGCCTGGGACTGGGTTTCGACTCCTGAGTTGCGCTAGTCGTCGCTCGCGGCGTGTGTGTCCATCAATCCGGCGATCATGTTCACCACGGTGGGGTCGGTGAGGGTCGTGACGTCGCCGAGTGAGCGGTTCTCGGCCACGTCGCGCAAGAGACGGCGCATGATCTTGCCACTACGAGTCTTGGGCAGGTCCGGGGTCAAGATGATCTGACGGGGCTTGGCGATCGGGCTGATGGTGCTCGCGACGTGGGCGCGGAGCTCCTCGATCACCCCGGCGTGGTCCTTCTCCGCGTCCTCGGCCGAGAGCTTCAGCGTCACGAAGGCGACGATGGCCTGACCGGTCGTCTCGTCCGATGCCCCCACGACCGCGGCCTCGGCGACGGCATGGTGTCCCACCAAGGCGTGCTCCACCTCGGTGGTCGAGAGACGGTGACCCGAGATGTTCATCACGTCGTCCACTCGACCCAGGAGCCAGAGATCGCCCTCGGAATCGAGTTTGGCGCCGTCACCGGCGAAGTACTTACCGGGGAAGCGGCTCCAGTAGGTGTCGACGAAGCGATCGGGGTCGCCCCAGATGCCTCGCGTCATCGAGGGCCAGGGGGCGGTGACGACCAGGTAGCCGCCCTCACCGTGGCCCACCTCGTTGCCAGCGTCGTCCACGACGGCAACCGAGATGCCCGGTAGGGCTCGCATCGCGGCTCCCGGCTTGGTGGCCGAGATGCCCGGCAGCGGCGAGCACAAGATGGCCCCGGTCTCGGTCTGCCACCAGGTGTCGACGATGGGACACTTGTTGGCACCGATGTTCTTGCGGTACCAGATCCACGCTTCGGGGTTGATCGGCTCGCCCACCGTACCCAGGAGGCGCAGCGAGGAGAGATCGTAGGCCTCAGGGATCTGGTGGCCCCACTTCATGAGCGTGCGGATCGTGGTGGGAGCGGTGTAGAGGATGGTCGTCTTGTACGTCGAGATGATCTTCCACCACCGGTCGCGTCCTCCCGAGTCGGGCAGCCCTTCGTACATGACCTGGGTGACACCATTGACGAGCGGGCCGTAGACGATGTAGCTGTGCCCGGTGATCCAGCCGATGTCGGCGGCCGTCCAACAGACGTCGGTCTCGGGCTTGACGTCAAAGACGTAGTAGTACGTGGTGGCCGCCTGGGTCAGGTAGCCGCCGGTGGTGTGGAAGATGCCCTTGGGCTTGGCGGTGGTGCCCGAGGTGTACATGATGAACATCGGCGTCTCGGCCGGGAACGACTCGGGTTCGTGGACGTCGCTCTGGCGTTCGACGATGTCGTGCCACCAGTGGTCGCGCCCCTCGACCCAGTCGACCGCACCCTCGGTGCGCTTGACCACCAACACGGCCGACACGTTGGGACACGACTTCAACGCCTCGTCGACAGCAGGCTTCAAGGGCGACGCGACGCCGCGGCGAAAGGCCCCGTCGGCAGTGACGACGAAACGACAGTCGGAGTCGAGGATGCGCGACGCGAGCGCGTCGGCGCTGAATCCGCCGAAGACGACCGAGTGGATCGCTCCGAGGCGCACGATGGCGAGCATCGTGAAGATGGCTTCGGGGACCATGGGCATGTAGACGGCCACGCGGTCGCCCTTGGTCACGCCGAGTTCGCTCAGTGCGTTGGCGGTGCGGCACACCTGACGGAATAGTTCGTGGTAGGTGATGGTGCGCGATTCGCCCTCGGCGTCGGCCACCCAGTGAAAGGCGACGCGATTTCCCCGGCCCTCCTTGACGTGCACGTCGACGCAGCTCACCGAGGCGTTGAGGGTCCCGTCGGCGAACCATTTGGCGTTAGGCAACTCCCACTCGAGGGACTTCGTCGGTGCGACGTCCCACGTGAGACGATTCGCTTGGGTGCGCCACCACGCGACGGGGTCGGCACCGGCCTCGTCGTAGATCGACGGTTGGGCGTTCGCTTGCGCGGAGAAGGCCGCACTCGGCGCGAAGGCCCGGTCCTCTTCCAGCCATGCTTCAATCTTCGCTTCGGTCATCAGTCCCCCACTTCATGATTCGCTACTCGTGAGCGTCAGCGACGCCCCACGTCTATTTCTACCAAGTCGCGACGACGCCCGAGTCAATTGACCCGGGCGTCGTCGCGTAAAGCGGTCGTGGTTAACTTCGCGGACCCAACGGCAAGACGACCTTGCCATGGGTCGTATTGATGACGCCCGCGGCCGAGGCGTACCAGGCCGCCAGCGCGGTCGCCAATCCCGTCCATCCACCGATCTTGACCATTGATTCATGCGCGGCGGGCGCGAACGAGCCCCACGTGCCCCAGGTCAAGAAGACGAAGGTAATGAACAACAGGACGAAGACGAGCAGGAGCGCGTTATTGAGCTTGGCTGAGGCGATCATCATGTAGAACGTGAAGATCGTCCACCCCAGCAAGAAGACGCCAGCGGTACCGTTCGGACCCAGCCCTTTTTGCCAGTTGGCCAGCGCGTAGAGCGAGAGCCAGAAGGCTCCGTAGGACGTGAAGGCCACCGCGGCGAAGGTGTTCTTACGGATGAACTCCATTCCCCCCGCCAGTAGCTGGGCGAGGCCGCCGTAGAAGAACGCCAACGACAGCGCGGCCGATACTCCCGCCCCGTGCCAGAGATTGGCGTTCGCGCTGCTGAGACAGAACGTCGTCATTGCGAATCCGGCGAGGCCGAGTGGCCCCGGATCCGCGACCTTTTCATCGGCCATAGTGGTCTCCAATGCTCTCAAGTCGAGTCAACGCCATGTTGCCCGTCTCTGTCTTAGTTCACGTAAGCGAAACAATCGTGGTCATTGGGGCCCAAATGACTTGTGAAATTGTGCACAAGTCAGAGCAATATTACCTATGCAATCAGGTTTTATTGTCGATCGCCGCTCGGAAGCTCGCTACGAATCGCTCGGTGTCGGCGGGGCTGGCCCCGTGAAGGATCGTGTCGACCAAGGCCGAGCCGACGATGACCCCGTCGGAATCCTCGCAGGCGAGGCGGGCCTGGGCGGGAGTGGTGATGCCGATACCCACGAAGGTCGGCACATCGGAGGTCGCACGCACCGCCTGCACCACCCGAGCGGCCTCACCCTCGCCCGTCGCGCGTCCGGTCACCGCCATGCGCGCCGACGCGTAGCAAAAACCCTGGGTGGCAACCGCCAGACGGGCGAAACGTTCCTCGGTGGTCGAGGGCGCCACGAGGAAGATGGTGGCGATGTCGGTCTCGTCGCAGACCTCGCGCCAGTCGTCGGACTCCTCGAGCGTCAAGTCGGGCACGATCGCACCGACGACGGCCCCGTGGCGTAGCAGTCCCGCCGCGCGGCGAAGTCCGTAGTGGTGAAAGAGGTTGTAGTACGTCATCGCGATGAGTGGCGCGCCCACGTCGGCGGCGGCGAGTTCAGAGCAGATCGAGTCCAGGGTGGTCCCGGCGCCCAGGGAGACCTCGGCGGCGCGTTGAATGACGACGCCGTCCATCATGGGGTCCGAGAAGGGGATGCCGATCTCGATCGCGTCGGCGCCGGCGTGTACCGCGGCCGCGACGTGCTGGGTCCAGTCCGGCGTGACACCGGCCATGAAGTAGGGCACGAGGGCCTTTCGCCCGCTCTCTCGAACGGCGCGCAGATGGACCTCCAGGCTCTTCACGCGCGACCTCGCAGGATGTCGCGGACCTGGGCGACGTCCTTGTCACCGCGTCCCGAGAGGTTCAAGAGGACCCTCGAACCAGACGCGATGTCCTTGCCAGCCTCCTGCATGATCCACGCGACGGCGTGCGCGGATTCCAGGGCCGGGATGATGCCTTCGAGCTCCGAGAGAGTCTGGAGGGCTCCGATCACGTCCTCGTCGCCGATCCCGACGTAGTCGGCGCGTCCACTGGCCGCCAGGTAGGCGTGTTCGGGACCGATGCCGGGATAGTCGAGACCCGCCGAGATCGAGTGGGCCTCCTCAATCTGGCCGTGTTCGTCCTGGATGAGCATCGACTTCATCCCGTGCAACACACCCGGCGAGCCGTGCGAGACCGCGGCACCACCGGCCGCCTCCACCCCGACCAGGCGCGAGGACGAATTGGCGAAACCGGCGAAGATACCCGCAGCGTTGGATCCCCCGCCCACGCAGGCGACGACGACGTCGGGTACCCCGACGCCGCGCGCGAGGAGCTGTTCAGCGGCCTCGTGGCCGATGATGCTCTGGAACTCGCGCACCATCCAGGGGAAGGGATGGGGACCCATCACCGAACCCAGGCAGTAGTGCGTGTCCTGCACGCACGTCACCCACTCACGCATGGCCTCGTTGACGGCGTCCTTGAGGGTCTTGGAGCCCGACGTCACGGGCACCACGGTGGCGCCGAGGAGCTCCATCCGAAAGACGTTGAGCGCCTGGCGTTGGGTGTCGAGTTCTCCCATGTACACCGTGCACTCGAGCCCGAGTCGAGCGGCGGCCGTCGCGGTGGCGACGCCGTGTTGGCCGGCGCCGGTCTCGGCGATGACGCGGCTCTTGCCCATACGACGCGTCAACAGGGTCTGACCGACGACGTTGTTGATCTTGTGCGAACCCGTGTGGGCCAGGTCCTCGCGTTTGGCGTAGACCTCGACGCCCAGGAGCTTGGAGAATCGCCCGAGGTACGTCACGGGTGTGGGACGACCCCCGAACTCCGAGAGGACCGAGCGGTACTCGTCGACGAACACCGGGTCCGCCCACGCCTCGACGAACGCCGCCTCGAGTTCCAGGCACGCGGGCATCAGGGCCTCGGGGACGAATCGCCCTCCGAAGTCGCCGAAACGACCGGTGGACGACGGGGCGCCCATATAGACGGGTTGCTGGCTCACTGCGCACCTTCCTGCGTAAGAGCCTCGCGGGCCCGTGATACGAAACTAGCGACCTTGGCGGGGTCCTTGACGCCGTGGCGGAATTCGACCCCCGACGCGACGTCGACGCCCCACGGACGCACCGCGGCCACGACGTCCGCCACGTTGTCCGGGTTCAGCCCGCCGGCGATGATCGTGGGGACCGAGAAATGCAGTGAGCTCACCGCGTCCCACTCGTTCGCCACACCGCTGCCGGGCTGGGCACCGTCGACGATCACCGCGACGATCTGTTCGCGCTCGAGGTCGTTGAGCACCGCGTGGTGCACGCTCAGAGCACGGATGACCTTGACCCCTCGGGTCGCCAACGCGTCGAGCAGTCGCTCGCTCGCGGGGTCGTGCAATTGGACCACTCGCAGTTCGTCGCGTTCGACGATGCGGATGACGTCGTGCTCGTCCTGGTTGCGAAAGACGCCCACGCACCAGAGGACGTCACCGTAGCGCGCGACGATGTCGCTCGCCACGTCGGCCATCACTTGACGGACCGAGGAGGCGTAGATGAGTCCTAACGCGTCGGCGCCAGCGTCGCGCACCAACGTGGCGTCGAGCATCGACGTGACCCCGCAGATCTTGACGTGCGGCACCGTCACTTCAGCCACCAGCGACACCGCGTTCGACACCGGCGAAGTCGCGCACGGCGGCCCCGGGTGAGGGCGCCGTCACGAAGACCTCGCCCACGAGCACCGCGTCGAAGCCGGCCTCGGCGGCGCGCTCGACGTCGCTACGGGTGCGTAGTCCCGACTCGGCCACGCGGATGATGTCGCGCGGCAGGTCGCAAATGACCGCGGCGGCGTGCTCGGGGTGAACCTCGAAGGTGTGCAGGTCGCGCTGGTTCACGCCGATGAGTGTCGCGCCGCAGTCCAGGGCCACGGACACCTCGAGGGCGTCGTGGACCTCGACCAGGGCGCTGAGGCCCAGGTCGCGCGCTAACGCCAGGTAGCGGCGCAGCTCGTCGGCGTCGAGGATGGCGGCGATCAATAGGACCGCGCTCGCCCCCATCTCGGCGGCGTCGACGACGTCGTTCTCACTGACGGTGAAGTCCTTTCGCAGCACGGGGACCGTCACCGCGGCGGCGACCGTCTCGAGGTCGGCACGCGATCCGGCGAAATGCGGCTCGTCGGTCAGGACCGAGATGGCCGCGGCCCCCGCCTCCACGTACTGACGCGCGAGGTCAGCGGCGTCGAGGTGCTCGCCCAACCAACCCTTGGAGGGCGAGCGGCGCTTGACTTCGGCGATCACCTTGACGTGGCGCGAGGCGTCGCGCGACAGTGCGTCCTCCAGACGTGGCCCGCGCCGCTGGACGGTCTCGACGCGTGAACGCCACTCGCGCGGGTCGTTCGCGGCTCGTCGCCGGTGATAGGCCTCGATCGAGTCGAGGTAGGTGGGGGCCATCTCCAAATCGTAGTTGTCGAGTCCTGATGCGGTCCCGAGTAATTTGTTCTGAAACTTCGACGAGAGGACGTGAGTGTCGAATTCCTTCGCCCACGACGTGCTGCAACCCCTGGTTCTTGGAACCGACCTCGAGCGCGACGAGGCGCGCGCCGCCTTGGCCGAGATCCTGGCCGGCCGCGTGGACGGGGTGTTGATCGCCAGTTTCTTGACGGCTCTGACGAGCAAGGGTGAGACCGTGGCGGAGATGACCGGCTTCGTCGACGCGATGCTCGACGCGGCCACCCACCTCGAGGTCACCGCCGAGGCGATCGACATCGTCGGCACCGGGGGCGATCGCCTGCACACCGTCAACGTCTCGACGATGGCCGCCCTGGCCGTCGCGGGCTGTGGCGTTCCCGTGGCCAAGCACGGCAACCGGGCCGCGTCGTCGTCGGTGGGATCGGCCGACGTTCTCGAGGCGCTCGGCGTTCGCCTGGACGTGTCCCCCGCGACCGTCGCGGCGTCGCTCAAGGAGGCCCGCATCGCCTTCTTGTTCGCCCCGACGTACCATCACGCCCTGGGGTATCTGACGCCGATCCGCCGGGCGCTGTCCTTTCGCACGATCTTCAACGTCCTGGGGCCCCTGGCGAACCCCGCACGCGTGCAGCGCAGCCTGATCGGCGTGGCGCAGGCGCATCTGCTCGATCCGATGGCCGAAGTGCTGCGCGCACGCGGAGTGCAGAGGGCCGTACTGGTGCACGGCGATGACGGGCTCGACGAACTCTCGTTGGGCACGACGACCTCGCTGCACACGGTGACCGGCGAGGGTGTGGACTTCTCGGTGATCGACGCGGGCGCACTGCTCGGGTTGCACCACGACGTGAGCACCATCCGCGGCGGCGAGACCCCTGAGAACGTGGCCGTCGTGCGGGCGTTCCTCGCGGGGACCCCCGGACCGGTGATGGACGTGGTGTGCGCCAACGCGGGGCTGGCCCTGATCGTCGCGGGGCGAGCCACCACGCTGGAGGAAGGCTTCCTCAGTGCGCGCGAGAGCGTGATGGAGGGACGGGCCCACGTGGCCCTCGAACGTCTCGTCGAGGTGTCGAACTCCTAGCGTCGCCTCAGAGGGCTCGTAGTTCGAGCTTGTAGCGACGGGCGTTGTCGACGTACATGGCGGCGTTGGCCACGATGGACTCCTCGGAGCTCGCGTCGAGTCGGACCTGACCCGGGACTCCGACCACGAGAGCGTTGCGGGGCACGTGGGTCCGATTGCGCACCACGGCCCCGGCGGCCACGGTGGCGCCGCTCTCGATGACGACCTCGTGCAGCACCACCGAGCCACTACCGATGAGGCTGCGGTCGTGCACGACGCAGCCTTCGAGATGGGCGATGTGCCCCACCACGCAGTCACTCCCGATCACCGTCGGGTACGCCGCGACGGCGTGCACCACGGCGCCGTCCTGGATCGAGGTCCGCTCACCGATGACGATGGTGCCGTAGTCGCCGCGCAGCACGGCGCCGGGCCAGATGGAGGAGTCGGCGCCGACGCGCACGTCGCCAATGACGACGGCGTCGGGGTGGACGAAGGCGTCGGGGTGGATATCGGGGACGCGGTCCCCCAGTGAGTACATCGGCACGGTCGGCTCCTCGCGGGTCAGTGCATCAACCAAGAAATTAACTGATAGACGCGCCAGATGAGGTAGATGATGGTGACGACGATGAAGAACTTCCACTTGAGCTCCATGGGCTCGCGGGTGGGTTCATGCACGCTCTCGCCGCAGACCTCACAGGTCTCGCCCTCGACGGGGCGGTCGCAGGTGGTGCACCACTTCGCCACTATTCGACTCGAACACGCACTCTGACGGGCGTCGAACCCAGTTCGAACCGCTCGCGAAGGGAGCGCTCGACGTAGCGCAAGTACGTCGAGGGCAGTTTGCCGGCGACGAAGAGCGTGAACGTCGGTGGCTCCGTGGCTCCCTGCACTGCGTAACGGATCTTGCCGGTGGGAGCGGGCTGCTTCACTTGGAGGTCGCGGATGGCCCGGTTGAGAGCACCCGTCGGCACTCGCTTGACGTAGTCGGCCGCGGCGATGCTGAGCGCGGGCAGGATGCGGTGTACGCCCTTGCCCGAGAGCGCCGTCGTCTTCATGACCGGCGCGTCGCCCAGGAACGCGAGCTTCTCCCCCACGGTGGCCAGGACCCGGTCGCGGTCATCGGTGGCGATGAGCTCCCACTTGTTGAGCACGACGAGCGACGGACAACCGGCCGCCGAGATGCGTTCGGCGAGACGCTGGTCCTGTCCCGTGGCCCCCACGGTGGCGTCGATCACCAGAACGGCGATGTCGGCGCGGTCGAGGGCGTCGAGGCTGCGCAACACCGCGAACGTCTCGAGGCCGGCCTCGGTCTTGGCCCGGCGGCGCATGCCGGCGGTGTCGATGAACCTGATGAGGCCCATCTCGGTCTCGACGACGGTGTCGATGGCGTCACGCGTGGTGCCGGGCATGTCGTGCACGACGGAACGCTCCTCGCCGATGAGCTGATTGAAGAGGGTGGACTTGCCCACGTTGGGTCGGCCCACGATGGCGACCCGCAACGCGCCGTCCTCTTCGATATTGTCCATCAGCTCCTCACTCGCCAGGTCGCCCAGTCGCGCGACGATCTCGTCGAGCAGGTCCCCGGCGCCGCGACCGTGCAGGGCACTGATGCAGTGAGGGTCGCCAGCGCCCAGGCTCAAGAACTCCCAGCTGCTGGCCTCGTGCAGCGTGTCGTCGACCTTATTCACCACGAGAAGCACCGGTCGGCCCGAGCGCAGGGCCCAACGGGCCGCGTGGGTGTCCTCATCCACCATGCCGGTCGTCACGTCGACCACGAGCAGCACCAGGTCCGCGCCCGCCAGCGCCGCATCCGCTTGTTGGGAGACTTTCTCCTCGAGGTCGTCACCGGCCTCGAGCCAGCCCCCGGTGTCCACGACGTCGAAGGCCACGCCATTCCACTCCACCTCGACGGCCTTGCGGTCGCGGGTGACGCCGCGGTGTTCCTCGACCACCGCCACTCGTTTGGCGGCCAGGCGATTGACCAGTGAACTCTTGCCCACGTTGGGGCGTCCCACGATGACAACTTGGGGCTTCTTCACGAGTGCACCAGTCCTTTCGGTCGCGACCGTTCCAGAACGGTTCGCAGATCTTGGCCGGTGGTGCGAACGATGTTCACCGGGTGTGGGAGGTCCTCGATGCCGAGTCCGTCGAGGAAGCGTCCTTCGGACAGGCAGACGTCGGGCAGCAGGCACGTGGTCGAGGCGGGGACGTCACCGAGTGCGCGTCGCAGGTCCTGACCGGTCATAAGCCCCGCGACCTTGATGTTGCCGCCGAAGTAGCGGTTCTCCACGGTGATGATGCGCACGTCCTCGAAGTGGTGCTGGTCGAGCAGTTCGCGCAGGATCGGCGCCGCGTACTCCCCGGTCACAATCGCCACGTCGCCCGCGGCGGCGCTCGACTCGTCCTGGCCCGGCGACACGCGCGGGGCGCGATATCCCAGTGCGGGCGCGCCGTCGACCGATTGGAAGAATCCGGTGCCGAGCTTGTCCATCTCGGCGTGCCCAGCGAAGCTCTCGACGAACGCGGCGACGAGTCCGATGCCGTTCTCGGCCTGATCGAGGGATTCGAAGCTACCCGCGGGCTGGGGGGTTCGCCCCGCCACGAGGTAGAACTCATCGGAGGCGTAGACGCTGACGCGACCGAAGAGCTCGCGCGAGAGCCGCTGGTACTTGTCGGCCAGGGTGATGACGGCCTCGGCCTCGTCGCGGGTGTGCGAGCGCATCGTCTCTTCGAGGGTGAAGTCACTGACCCCCACCGGAACCAGGGCCACGGTGACGAGTTCGGGATAGAGCGTGATGACGTCCTGGAGTGTTCGCTCGAGCTCGTCGCCGTCGTTCACCCCGGGACAGACCACGACCTGGGCGTGCACCTCGATGTTGGCCTTCAGGAGTTCACGCAGCCAGCGAAGACTGGTGGCCCCACGGGGGTTTCGCAGCATCTGGGCGCGTAGTTCGGGGTTGGTGGAGTGGATCGAGACGTACAGGGGCGAGAGCTTCTCATCGATCACCCGTTCGAGGTCGAACTCGGTGAAACGGGTCAAGGTGGTGTAGTTGCCGTAGAGGAACGAGAGGCGAAAGTCGTCGTCCTTGACGTAGAGCGAGCGCCGCATCCCCTTGGGCAACTGGTAGATGAAACAGAAGGTGCAATGGTTGTCACACGTACGGATGCGGTCGAAGACCGCCGAATCGATCGACAGCCCGAGTGGTTGGCCCACGTCCTTGGAGATGGTCACCTTGTGGCGCAGTGCACGGCCCTCACGCTGCAGCACGAGCGTGACCACGTCGCCGTCGATCAATTGTTGGTATTCGATGATGTCGGTGGGTTCGCGACCGTTGACCGACACGAGCTCGTCACCGATCTCGATATCGGTCCCAGCGGCGGGCGACGAGTCTGAAATTGAGGAAATACGCACACCCGACACGGGTACAGCCTAGGACGGACGACGAGAGCGGCAAACTAGGCTGGCCCCGTGAGTGTGGATCGGGTCGTCCTGGCGTCGCCGCGGGGCTTCTGTGCCGGGGTCGAGAAGGCCATCAAGGCGCTCGACTGGATGACGAGGGTCTTCGACCCTCCGGTGTACTGCTACCACGAGATCGTCCACAACCAAGTGGTGGTGAACCATTTCCGCTCCCTGGGCGTCGTCTTCGTCGACGACGTGTCCGAGGTGCCCACGGGCACTCCCCTGATGCTGAGTGCGCACGGTTCGCCCCCGGACGTCATCGAGGCCGCTCGGGCGTCGGGCGGCGCGGTCGTCGACGCGGTGTGCCCCCTGGTGACCAAGGTGCACCACGAACTCAAGGTCCGGGCCCGTAAGGGCTACACGGTGCTCTACGTGGGACACGAGGGCCACGAGGAGGCTGTCGGGACGATGGCGGTGGCCCCCGAGGCCGTCGTGCTGATCCAGTCGGTCGAGGACATCGATCGGGCGGCGACGCGCCCGGGGCCCTTCGCCCTGCTGTCGCAGACGACCTTGAGCGAGGACGAGTGGTCGCACCTGCGCGAGTACGCCCAGTCGACGATCCCCGATATCTGGATGCCCAACCGCAGCGATCTGTGCTTCGCCACCACCAACCGCCAAGGAGCCCTGCGCGCCATCGCCACCTCGGCGGACGCGGTCGTCGTCATCGGCTCGGCCAACTCGTCCAACACCGTGGCCCTGACCGACGTCGCGCGCTCGGTGGGCAGTCCTCGCGTCCTGCGGGTCAACGGCGTGAGTGAGTTGCCCGACGACCTCGACGGGGTCGTAGCGGTCACCGCCGGGGCCTCGGCGCCGGAGTCCTTGGTCTCAGACGTGCTCGATTTCCTCGATCCTCGCCAAGGGGTCGACACCTTCGACTTCACGACCGAGGACGAGTACTTCCCTCCCCCGCCCGAACTGCGCGAGATACTGCGGGCCCTGTGCGCCGCCCTCGACGTGGCCCTGGGCGCACCGCGCGCGAGTGGTTTCGACGGGCAGGCGGACCGCGAGTTCACCGCGGCCCAGGTCTTGGCGCCCACGCGCTGACGCGCCGGGGCGTCGCAATTCCCGCGTGGCGAGACCGTGAGCCCACTTTTGCTAGAATTTCACGGTGAATTCAATTGTCCGTTGGCCGTGGATTTCGCGCGGTCCACTCGCGACAACCCTCTCATCTCGCACTGACGTCCCCGCCGAGCGGGTGACACCGGTGTTCAACTAAAGGACCTCGATGGCGAACGTGGATTTAGAGAAGATTCGAATTGCCAATTTGCGTAAATTCGCGATCGCCCAGGCACTGGACCGTCTCGCGACGGAGCTGCCTGACTTTAAGCCCGAGGAGATCGTGGCCTCGATCTGCGCCTACGAGGAGGAGCTCAACATCGGCGGGGTGCTCGAGAAGATGCCCCCCACCATCGACGGCCGCGCGTATACCACCCTGGTGGTGGTCGACGGGGGCACGGACCGCACCGCCGAGGTGGCCCGGTCGTTCCCTGGAGTGGTGGTCATCGAGTTCCCCGTCAACCTGGGTCACGGCGTCGCCCTGCAGGTGACGTACCGCTGGTGCATCGAGAACAACGTGAAGTACGTGATCACCCTGGACGCCGACGGACAGAACGACCCCGCCGAGATGCCCAACCTGCTCGCCCCCCTGGTGAACGACACGGCGGACTTCGTCTTGACGAGCCGGGTCCTGGGTGTCGACAAGACGTCGGACACGATGCGCAAGACCGGGGTGCGATTCTTCTCCTTCATCATGAACCGCATGGTCGGCGCCCACTTGACCGACACCTCCACGGGGTATCGCGGTCTGCGCGTCTCGATGCTCGCCGACGCCGTCGACCGCCTCCAGCAGAGCCAGTACCAGACGGCCGAGCTGCTCATCGTCTGTCTCAAGCGCGGCTGGCGCTCGGCCGAGGTACCGACGGTCTGGTACCCGCGTGCCTCGGGCACCACGAAGAAGGGCAAGAACTGGCTCTTCGGATTCCGATACGCGCGCGTGGTCTTCGGAACCTACATCCGCGAGGTACGAGCTCCACGCTGACGCTCGTCGGTGCCCTGGCCGGTCGACGACCACGACGCGATTCTCACCCGCGCCCACGGGACGACGACGAGGAGCCGTCGACGCCGTGAAGGGCTGATGACGGCGCCGCTACGGCGTCAGTCCCAGGCTCTCGCGATACGCCGCTTCGAGGCTGGCGCGCAACTCCTCGGATTTCTCGGCGATGGCCGAACGCGACGGACGCCCCTCGCCGGCGGGCGGGGCGATGGCCGTGCCCACGACCACGTTGACCTTGACCGGGCGAGGGAATTTCGCGCCGTCGGGCATCGCGCGGTCCGTTCCCGAGATGCCCACCGGCACCACCATGGCGCCGGTGCGCGCGGCGATGAACATCGCGCCGTCGTGCAGCGCTTCGACGTGGGGACCATACTTTCTTGTGCCCTCCGGGAAGAGGATCAGGGCGTGACCAGCGTTGAGGACCTCTTCGGCCGAGCGCATCGCCTCGCGGTCCGCGGTGCCGCGCTTGACGGGGAAGGCACCGAGCTGGATGAGCGCGGGGCCCAACACGGGCACCGTGAAGAGCGAGTCCTTGGCCATGAAGAAGACCTTGCGCGGTGAGATGAACAAGGTGAAGACGAAGTCCAGGTTCGAGCGGTGGATGGGGGCGACCAGGACGGGTCCGCTGGATGGGATGTTGTCCTCGCCGCGCACCGACGGTCGGAAGAACAATCGGGTGAGCGTGCGAAGGATGACCGCGATGACGCGGTAGAACAGCGTCTTGTGGGGATTCAGCTGGAGGTGGTGTTCTTGAGACATCGAACGATCTCCTCTACGACTTGATCGATAGTCATTCCGGTGGTGTCCAACGCGAGGGCGTCGTGTGCCTGGCGCAGCGGGGAGGCCTCGCGCGAGGAGTCGGCGTGGTCGCGACGCGCCACCGACGCGTGGCCCTCCTCGCCCCGACGTCGGGCTCGCTCATCGAGCGAGGCGGTCAAGTAGATCTTCACGCGGGCGTCGGGGAACACCACGGTCGTAATGTCACGTCCTTCGACCACGAGTCCGCCCGGCTCGGCGGCGGCGAGTGCACGTTGTCGCTGCACCATGGCGGAGCGGACCTGGGGATTGGCCGCCACGACGCTGACGGCGACGTTCACGGCGTCGCTGCGGATCTCGTCCTCGACGTCGCGCCCGTCGATGCTCACGCGGGGACGGGTGCGGATCTCGGCCTCCTCGGCCAGGCGCGCGACCGCGCCAGCGTCAGCGGGATCGAGGCCGCGGTGCAGGGCTTCACTGGTCACGGCGCGGTACATGGCTCCCGTATCCAGGACCGACCACCCGAGTCGTAGGGCCAGGGCGCGCGCGACGGTCGACTTGCCCGAACCTGCGGGACCGTCGATGGCGATGATGTCGGTGGTCATCGCAGACTCGCGAGGTCGTCGAAGAATCCGGGGTAGCTCGAACTGACCGTGTCCGAGCCGTCGATGTCGCAGCCGTGTCCCGCCGCCCCGGCGACCGCGCTGGACATCACGATCCGGTGATCGAGTCCCGCGTTGATGGCGAAGGAGGAGAAGGCCTGCGCACTCGAGAGGCCCTCGATGAAGAAATCGTCACCCTCACTCCAGACGCGACAACCCAGACGACGCGCCAGTGCCATGGAGCCTTCGAAACGGTCGGACTCCTTGAGCCGCAACTCGCCCATATCGCGAAAGGCGCTGACCCCCCGGGCGGCGGCGGCGGCGACGCTCAAGACGGGCACTTCGTCGACCGACGGGATCTCCTTGGCGTGGATCTCCGTGGCGCTCAGGGTGGAACTGCGCGATCGTAGCGTCACTCCTGACGCGGCGGCCCGCTCGCTCAGGTCGGCGCCCATGCGCTGGAGCACCTTGACGAAGCCGATTCGTTCGGGCGAGGCCTCGACGTCGAGCACCTCCACATCGGCGTGGGGATGGATCACTCCGAGAACGCAGAAGAATGCCGCTTGTGACGGGTCCGAGGGAACCCGCCACGCCCGCGCTCGGGGCCGTGATGGGATCAGCGTCACCCGGCGACCGTCGTCGACGTCCACCGATTCGACGACGACCCCGGCGAGGCGCAGCATGTCCTCGGTGGTGGTGCGGGTGCGCACGTCCTCTTCGACGCTGGTCGGGCCCTTCGCGAACAGACCCGCTAGCAGGACGGCGGATTTCACCTGCGCACTCGAGGTCGGAACGTGGAAGTCGACGCCGTCGAGTCGTGATGCGCCCAGAATGGTGAGCGGCGGCGTGACGCGCGGACCCTCGCCCCTGATGACGGCGCCCATGAGTCCCAAGGGGATGGCGATGCGGTCCATCGGTCGTCGCGAGAGCGACGGGTCACCCTCGAGCCGGTGGCGCCCCTCGATGGCGCTCACGATGCCGCTCACCAGACGCATGGTGGTTCCCGAATTACCGCACCACAGTGGTTGAGAACTGGCGCGAAGGCCCGCGTCGGGTCCTCGGAGTGCGACGACACCGTTCTCGTCGCGGCGCGTCGCGCCGAGCTGGACCACGATCTGTGACGTGGCCGCCACGTCGAGTCCGGGTGAGAGTCCCTCGATGGTGCTCTCCCCCGCTGCCAGCGCGCTCAGCATGAGGGCGCGGTGAGAGGCGCTCTTGTCACCGGGGACGCGAACGGTCCCCCTCACCTCGCCTCGGGACTCCACGCGGCGCATCATGTCTCGCGCACGACCCCGAAGTCAGCGTCGCGCAGTGCGGCCATGAATCGATCGGCCTGTTGTGCGTCCACGGCGAGTAACAGCGTGCCGCGGTCGCCCTCGATGGCGTGGGCGATCTCGATGTCGTAGATGTTCACGAGCATCTCCGAGGCGGTCATGGTGACCTGGGCGAGCGAACCCGGACGGTCCGAGATCAGTACCCGTAGGTAGGCCATGTCCTCAGACTTGAGGGCGCGACCCGGGAGCTGGCGCCGGGCCGTCGACGCGCTGGTGAGACTGGCCTCGAGCGCGGCGCGGTCGCGGTTCGCCACGGCGCTACGCAGCGAGCCCAGTCGTTCCTCGAGCGCGCGCAGCCCTGAGGTCACGGCGTCGGAGTTCTCGAAGAGGACGTCGGGCCAGATCGCGGGGTCCCCCGCCGCGATGCGGGTCATGTCGCGAAAACCGCCAGCGGCCAGTTGCAACAAGACGGCGTCCTCACGGGCCGCGTCGGCGGCCTGGTTCATCAGGGCGCCGGCCACGAGGTGGGGCACGTGGCTCGCCAGCGCGACCAGTCGGTCGTGGTCGGCCGAGGAGACCGCCACCACGTTGGCCCCGATGTCGCGCAGGTGGCCGTGCAAGCGGGTGTAGAGGTCCGCGGGCGTCGTCGCGGTCGGGGTGAGCACCCAGGTGCAGCTCTGGAACAGGTCGGCGCGCGCACCGCGGAGGCCTCGCAACTCCGAGCCGGCCATCGGGTGTCCGCCGAGGAATCGTGTGGAGGTGACCTCGTCGACGATGGCGCCCTTGACCCCGGCGACGTCGGTCACGATCACTGAGGGGTCGTCGAAGCGAGCGAGGTAGTCGCGGGCCACCTCGGCGACCACCCCGGCGGGCGTGGCGACGAGGATGAGTCCCACGTGGGGGTCGGGCGTGGTGGAGGCGATGACGCCACTCGCGAGGGCGAGTTCGACCACCTCCGGGTCGAGGTCGTCACCGGTGACGACCCAGTGGGCGTCGCGTAGCGCTAGGGCGAGGGAGGCACCGATGAGTCCGAGCCCCACGACGTGGGCGTGTTTAGCGGAGGTCATCGCGAAGGTTCTGGGCGTCGCGCAGGTACACGTGACGGATCTCGGCGCGGGCGCGTGACGAATAGGCGTGCATCATGATGCGGATGCACAGCTTCTTGGCGCCGGGCACGTCGATCTCGCTGGCGCACATCAGGGGAACGGTCTCGAAGCCGATGCCGCGGGCCGCCGCGGCCGGGAAGGCCGCCGTCAGGTCAGGGCTCGTGGTGAAGAGCACCGAGATGACGTCGTCGACACTGGCCTCGTTGCTCTCGAGCATGGCTCCCAGCAGCTCGCGAGTCGCCACGGCGATCTCCTCGGCGTCGTTGGCGCCCACCGTCGTCGCACCGCGCAGCGCACGGACCAGCAAATTTGTCATGACGGCATCGTAGATGCGATGTCGTCGGTCATTCCAACCGCCTCCATCAGGCGGCGCACCTCGCCCTGGCTCAATTGACGTGACGAGCCCGGCGTCAACGTCGGATCCTGGATCGGTCCGATTCGGGTGCGCACCAGTCGCGTGACCTCGTGACCGACCGCGGCGCACATGCGGCGCACCTGGCGATTGCGTCCCTCGTGGATCACGATGCGCAACAGACCCTCCGACACCCGACTGACCTGGGCGGGGCTGGTGCGACCGTCGTCGAGTTCGACGCCGTCGCGAAGGCGCCTGATGGCGCCCGGCGAGGGGTCTCCCTCGACGCGGACCAGATACTCCTTGGCGATGCCCGAACTCGGGTGGGTCAAGAGGTGGGCCAGGCGGCCATCATTGGTCAAGATGATCAGGCCCTCGGTGTTCATGTCGAGGCGACCCACGGGAAAGATGCGGGCGCTGGAGGCGACGAGTGACAGGACCGTCGGGCGGCCCTGGGGGTCCGACGCGGTGGTGACGATGCCGGTGGGCTTGTTCAACAAGTAGTAGACCCGGCTCTGGGCCACCGGGGCCATGGAGCCGTCCACGCAGATCATCTGGACCTCGGGATCGACGCGATTGCCCAGTTCGGCGACGCGCCCGTCGATGGTCACCCGACCCTCGCTGATGAGGATCTCGCAGGCGCGGCGCGAACCGTAGCCCGCGCGTGCGAGCGTCTTCTGGAGGCGTTCGCCCTCGACCATCTAGGCTCCGTCGAGGTCGTCGCCGACCGAGGCCATCTCGGCCACCAGGGCCTGGGCGGTCTCGAGGGGCACGAGGAAGTCCTCGATCGCGGGCAGGTCCGTCAACGACGCGAGCGCCATCCGGTCCAGGAACAGTTCGGTGGTGCCGTAGAGGATCGACTGGCCCGGACCCGGTGCGCGGCCGACCTCTTGGATGTAGCCGCGTTGCTCGAGCAGTCGCACGACGCCATCGACGTTGACGCCGCGCAAGGCGGTGATCTGGGCGCGCGAGATCGGCTGGCGGTAGGCGATGATCGCCAGGGTCTCGAGCGCCGCCGAGGAGAGACGGTGTGAGACGTCGCGATTCGCGAAGCGCGTCACCCACTGGGCGACGTCCGGCGAGGACTGCATCACCCAGCCGCTCGCCAGTTCGGCGAGTTGGAAGCCCCGCCTCTCGCGCACGAACTCCTCGCGCAGGCGCCGCAGGACGAGCACCACGTCGTCGGCGTCGGCTTCGGCCACGTCGGCCAGCTCCTCGGCGGAGATGGGCTCCAGGGCCACGGTCAACATGGCCTCCAGTCGTTGTTCGAGCGAGGTGTCATCCCTCATACGAGTCGATCCTTTCGAGGTCGAGGCGTGAGTTCACGTCGATCCACTCGATCTCGACGGCGCCGAAGGTGCCACCTTGACCGAGCTCGATGTGTCCGAGCTTGCACAGCTCCAGCACCGCCAGGAAGTGCACGATGATCTCGATGCGGGTCTCGAGCCCGGCGGTGAGGTCGCGAAAGGAGATCCGACCCATCGACGGCAGGCGCTGAGCCAGGACGACGACGGTCTCGGCCACCGTGACGGCGTCGACGGTGACGTGATTGAGGCGCACCACCGGCACCGGCTTCTCCTCGATCCCGCGCAGGTAGGCCGCGGCCAGTTGCGCCGTCGTGACGCCGGCCAAGAGGTCGGGGGGTCGAACGACGAAGCCGTCGTCGATGCCACGAAGGCGCGGGAAGGACTTGGCCGCGCGTTCGAAGAGTCCGACGAAGGAATCGGCCAGTGAGGCGTAGGTGCGCAGTTCCAGCAGTCGCGCCAGGAGGACGTCGCGCTCCTCCCACCCCACGAACTCCTCGTCGGGTTCGAGGGCGTCGCGCCCCGGCAAGAGTTTCTGGCTCTTGAGCTCCAACAGGATCGACGCGATGAGCAAGAATTCCGAGAGTTGGTCGACGTCGAGCGCGACCGAGTCGTGGCGCAGGGTGGCGACGAAGGCGTCGACCACCGGTGCGAGGGGGATGTCGAGGATGTCGACGTCGTGGCTGCTGATGAGCTGCAGGAGAACTTCGATGGGTCCGCTGAAGGACGGCGTCGTCACGACGTAGGTCACGGGCCAACACTAGTAAAGATTGCCCGGGCCCTCTCCTCTAGCATTGAAGGATGCGCATTCTCTCGGGCATCCAGCCCTCTGGCTCCATGCACATCGGCAATTACCTCGGCGCCGTTCGCCAGTGGGTCGCCGCCCAGAACCCTGACGCGTTCTACTGCATCGTCGACCTGCACGCCCTGACGCTACAGATCGATCCGGCGACCCTGCGCGACCAGACGATCGACTACCTGGCGACGTTGCTGGCGGCGGGGCTCGACCCCGACGTCTGCACCCTCTTCATCCAGAGCCAGGTTCCCTACCACGCCCAGATGAACTGGCTCCTGGAGTGCGTGGCCACGTACGGGGAGCTCTCGCGCATGACCCAGTTCAAGGAGAAGGCCTCGCGCCAAGAGGGATATCGGGTGGGACTGTTGACGTACCCGGTGCTGATGGCGGGCGACATCTTGCTCTACTCCGCCGAGCAGGTGCCCGTTGGCGAGGACCAACGCCAACACCTCGAACTGACCCGCGAGATCGCTGAACGCTTCAACAACCGCTACGGCGAGGTGTTCACCGTGCCCGTGGGCGTCCAGCCGAGCGCCTCGGCGCGGGTGATGGACCTCCAAGAACCCACGCGAAAGATGTCAAAGTCACTGGCCAGTCCGCTCGGCTTGATCTACCTGCGCGACGAACCAGCCGAGATCGACAAGAAGATCAAGAAGGCCGTCACCGACACCGACAACGAGGTTCGCTTCGACTGGGAGGCGAAGCCGGGCGTGTCGAACCTGCTCGAGATGTACGCGAGCTTCTCGGGCGAAGCCCCTGAGGCTGTGGCCGATCGCTACCAGCGCTACGGGGACCTGAAGAAGGATCTCGCGGAACTGGTGATCGCCTCGCTCTCCCCCCTCCAGCAGCGCTACCGCGAACTTCGCTCCGACGAGGGGGCCCTGCGAGAACTCGCCGCCCACGGGGCCCTCAAGGCCGCCGAGGTCGCCGGACCCCTCTACCAGCGCGCCGCCGCGGCGATGGGCCTCTAGTTCGCCGCGAGGCTCTCCCAGTGGTACTCGAGGCTGGCCAGCCAGGAGGTCCCGACGTGCAGGGTCAAGGCGTTGAGGATCAGCACCGCCATCACGAAGGGCAGCGCGCGTGCGCGCATCTGGTAGTACTTGGGCAGATGACGACTGGGCACGAAGCGCTCGATGACCGCCGAGCCGTCCAGGGGCGGGATCGGCAACATGTTGAACACCGCCAGGAACATGTTGACCAGGCCGAAGGCGACCACGAACTGGAAGAAACCGTTGCCGTTGATGAAGGGGATCGGATCGGAGTGGTGGATCTCGTAGCGCACGAAGAAGAACGCGATCGCCGACAGGATGATGTTCGTGAGGGGGCCCGCCAGTGAGACGTAGAGCGACTGCGAGCGCGGCTTGCGCAGCCGCGCGACGTTGACCGGCACCGGCTTGGCCCAGCCGAAGGCGGGCAACCCCGACACGATGAGCAAGAAGGGCAGCAGCAACGTGCCAAAGGGGTCGATGTGGCGAAGCGGATTGAGGGTCAGGCGATGGGCGTTCTTGGCGGTGGGGTCGCCACAGAGGTTGGCGACGTAGCCGTGGCTGATCTCGTGCAGGATGATCGAGGGGATGATCGCCAGGATGAAGTAGAAGTTGTTCACGTCGGCGTCTCAATCATGGGCTCGTGGGTGGGCATTGGAATAGGCACGTTGCATCGAGGTTATCGACACCGCGGTGTAGATCTGCGTCGTGGAGATCGACGCGTGACCCAAGAGCTCCTGTACGACACGGATATCTGCGCCGTGGGCCAGCATGTGCGTGGCGCAACTGTGGCGAAAGACGTGGGCGCTCACGCTCGAACGGTCGATGTTCGCGGCCAACGCGCGTGCCGAGATGACCAGGTCGATCCCCTGGCGCGACAAGGGGCCGCCGCGCACATTGACGAAGACGTGGGCGTGAGCGCGCGGTCGCGGGAACTCCGATCGGCCCCCCGGACCCAGGTAGTCGACGAGGGCCACCTTCAGCGAGCGGCCCATGGGGACGAGCCGCTGTTTGGATCCCTTTCCCGTCACCCGGATGAGCTCCTCATCGAAGTCCAGGTCCTGGATCTCGAGGCCCACCACTTCTGAGACGCGTGCTCCCGTGCCGTAGAGAAGTTCGAGCAGGGCGCGGTCGCGCAGGTCGACCGGCGTGGCGCGTGGCAGGGTGTCGAGCAGGTGGGCCACCGTCTCCTCGGCGAGGGGCTTGGGCAGGCTGCGGCCACGCCGTGACGGCGTCACGTAGGAACTGGGGTCGACGCGCAGGTGGCCTTCTTCGATCAGGAATCCCCACCAACCCCGCAAGGAGGAGAGCGCCCGAGCGACCGAACTGGCGGCTCGCGCCTCGCGCAGTTCATTGAGGTACGCCTCGAGGTCGCCTCCGGTGACGTCGTCGAGAGGCCGTTCACTCCCCCACCAGGCCAGGAACGCCTCGATGTCACGTCGGTAGGCCTCGATCGTGGCGCGGCTTCGACCCTTCTCGACGGTGAGCCACTGCACGTACTCGCCCACCAGGGCGTCAGGAGTCGGCATCGACCCCGAGGTAGTGACGAAGGCCGATCGTCAACGTGGCGTCGTTGAGGTGGTCACCCTCGAGGAGCTCGCGCACCTGTTGTCGACTCAACCACACCACTTGCGCGGCGGTCTCCTCGGGTCCTTCGGGCGCCCGCTGGGACACGGTGAGGTCGCGCGCCTCGTAGATGTGCATGACCTGATCCGTCCATCCTGGTGACACGTAGACCCGAGCGATGCGACGCCAGGTCGCCGCGTGGACCCCCATCTCCTCGAGGAGCTCGCGTTGGGCGGTGGCCAGCGGATCGGCGTCGCTGGCGTCGATGGTTCCGGCCGGTATCTCCCAGAGGACCTGGTCAGCGCTCGCACGGTACTGGCGCACCAGTCCGACCTCGTCACGCTCATTGACCGCCACCATGGCAACGGCCCCCCGGTGAACGGCGATGTCGCGCGTGTACTCCTCGCCGGCGTGCGCGATAGTGCGCCGCTCGACCGAGAACACGTAGGAGGTCAGAAGCGTCTCGCGTGCGACGATGGCGAAGGAGTCGCTCACAGAGTCGCGTCGACGGTGCTCGGGTCGAGGATGTGAGGTTCACGACCCTCGGCGCGGACACTGGCGGCGTCGATCAGTCCCTTGAACAGCGGGTGGGGACGGTCGGGACGCGACTTGAACTCGGGGTGCGCCTGGGTGCCCACGAAAAAGGGGTGCGAGGGCATCTCCACGAACTCCACCAGGCGCCCGTCCGGTGACGTGCCCGAACAGCGCATACCGTTGGCCTCGTAGTGCTCGACGAAGCGTGAGTTGAACTCGTAACGGTGGCGATGACGCTCCGAGACCACCGTCGCGCCGTAGAGGCTGGCCACTTGGGATCCCTCGGCCAACATCGCCGGACAGGCGCCCAGGCGCATGGTGCCGCCGAGATCGGTGACGTCCATCTGCTCTTCCATCAGGGCGATCACGGGTGACGACGTGGTCAGGGAGAACTCGGTGGAGTGCGCGTCGGCGAGCCCCATGACGTGACGCGCGAACTCGATGACCATGACCTGCATGCCCAGACAGATACCGAGCAACGGGATCTGGTACTCGCGGGCGATGCGCGCGGTGGCGATCATGCCCTCGATGCCTCGCTCCCCGAAGCCGCCGGGCACGATGATGCCGTCGAGCTGGCGCAGTCGCAGCGCGTCGATCTCAGAAGGGACACGCTCGGCCTCGAGCCAATCGATCGCGGTCGTCGCCCCGACGGAGAAGCCCGCGTGTCGGATCGACTCGGCCACCGACAGGTACGCGTCGGGCATCGTGACGTACTTTCCGACGATGCCGATGCGTAACGTCTTGCTGGTGTGGTGCACACGGCGCACCACGTCCTCCCACGCCGAGAGGTCGATCGGGTGATCGTCGAGGTTCACGTTCAAGATGTCGCACACGATGCGGTCAAGTCCCTCGTGGTGCATGTTGAGCGGGATGTCGTAGATGCTCGGAGCGTCGACGGCCGAGATCACGGCGTTGTTGGGGACGTCGCACAGCAGGGAGATCTTGCGCTTGAGACCATCGGAGATGGGCTGGTCGCTACGACAGACGATGACGTCGGGCTGGATGCCGTGGGAGCGAAGTTCGGTCACCGAGTGCTGGGTCGGCTTCGTCTTCTGTTCCCCTGACGGGGCCAGATAGGGCACGAGGGTGAGGTGAACGTAGCAGACATTGCCGCGACCGGCGTCGCGACGGAATTGGCGAATGGCCTCGAGGAACGGAATGATCTCCATGTCACCCACGGTGCCGCCGATCTCGACGATGGCGACGTCGGCGCCCAACGTGCTCAAACGGCGCAGACGGTCCTTGATCTCGTCGGTGATGTGCGGGATGACCTGAACGGTCTTGCCCAGGTAATCGCCACGGCGCTCCTTGGCGATCACCTTGGAGTAGATCGAACCGGTCGTGGTGTTGGACATGCGTGAGAGGGATTCGTCGATGAATCGCTCGTAGTGACCCAGGTCGAGGTCGGTCTCTCCCCCGTCGTCGGTGACGAAGACCTCACCGTGCTCGCCCGGATTCATGGTGCCCGGGTCCACGTTCAAGTAGGGATCGAGCTTGCACATCGTGACCTTGAGGCCACGCGACTTCAGGAGTCGCCCGAGCGAGGAGGCCGTCAGGCCTTTGCCGAGGGAGCTGGAGACTCCTCCGGTGACGAATACGTATTTCGTCATGCGGTGTCGAGTTCCTTCACGGAACTACATACTAGCCCCGGGGTGTCAGACGACCGCGCACTAGCGAACCGATTCGAGCAATCTCCGCGCCAATGCGTGCGCTTCGTCGCTGATCGCGTCGCCGGCCAGCATCCGAGCGACCTCGCGGACCCGTTCGTCACCGCTCACCTCGCGCACCCGGGTGGTCGTCGTTCCGTCGCGCACCGATTTCTCGATGACGAAGTGGTGCGAGGCCTTAGCGGCGACCGACGCGAGATGGGTGACCGCGATCACCTGCTGTGACGTGCCGAGCTCGCGCAAGCACTCACCGATCTGTTGGGCGACTTGACCCCCGACTCCGGCGTCCACCTCGTCGAAGACCGCCACCACGTCGTCGTGGACCGTCTCGAGCGACAGGGCGAGCAATACACGGCTCAATTCTCCCCCACTGGCCAGCGCTTGCAAAGGTCCCTCCGGCCATCCGGGGTTCGGGGTGAACAAGATCTGGGCCTCGGCGCCGTCCACGCCCTCAACCGAGAAGCGCAGGGTCGCGTGCGGTAGTGCCACCCGTGGGAGTTGGCGTCCGACCCGGGCGGTGAGCTCGTCACTGGCCTTCGCGCGTGCGACGCGAACCCGCTCGGCGGCGTGCGCCTCGCCCACTTTGAGTTCCTCGACGCGCCCGTCGAGCGTCGTCAAGCGCTCCTCGGCACTGGCGAGCTCGTCGATGCGGCGCGTCATCTCGTCTCGTTGCTCCATCGCGCTCGCGAGGGACCCGCCGTACTTGCGCGCGAGTTGTCGCAGCACGGTCGCTCGGGCGTCGAGCTCGGCGATCCGCGACGGGTCGAACTGGTCGGGCCGCGCGCGCTGGGTCAACTCGTGGACGTCGGCGCGCGCGCCTTCGAGCAAACTGGCCAAGTCGTCGCGGACGTCGTCCACCCCCGCCGCCCGGGGTAGCCGTTGGATCACCTGGGCGAGTCGTGAGAGGACCGCCATCTCCGAGTCGCCGTCGAGTTCGTCGATCGCGATGAGGAGTTCGGCGTGGGCGTCACGCAAGGTGCTCAGGCGAGTCAACTCCTCGAGGACCTCGCTCAGCTCGTCAGGGTTCGACAGGTGGGCCTCGGTCAACTCCCGGCACTGGAAGACCAAGTAGTCGCGTTCGCGCTCGCGAGTCGCGGCGTCGCCACCGAGGGAGTCGCGCTCGAGGTCGATCTCGGCCAACTCGCGGCGGATCCGATCGAGATCAGCCGTGGACACGTCGCCGGCCACGTCGATGATGCGCAGGATCTCCTGACGCGATCGCAGGGCGAGCGAATCGTGTTGCCCGTGGATGACGATGACCTCGCGAGCTCCGTGGCGAAGCAGCTCGGCGCTCGACGGAGCGCCGTCGAGGGTGGCGCGAAGGCGACCGGTGGGTGAGGCCTCGCGAGAGAAGACGACTTCGCTACCGTCCTCGCGGGCGAACAGCGCGACCCCGCGCGTGTCGGCACTGACTGCGTAGCGCGACGCCGCGGCCTCGCCGCCGAGGCAGAGTTCGAGTGCACCGAGGAGGAGCGTCTTTCCGGCTCCGGTCTCGCCGGTGATGACGTTGAAGTTCGGTCCGAAGTCGATGCGGGCCTCTTCAATGACGCCGAGCGATCGCGCGTAGAGCTCGACCAGCTGAACCTTAGGCATGGCCCTCTCGAAGGCTCTGACGCAGTCGAACGCCGAGTTCGAAGGCGCCGGAGTAGACCACGCGCACGGGGGTCGGGTTCTGAGAGACCACGACCGTCTGGCCGGGCTCGAGTACGCCGATCTCCATGCCGTCGGCGACCACGACCGCGGCCTTGTTATCCGCGACCAGTCGCACGGTCTTGTCGAGATCGACCACGATGGAACGGTCGATGGTGAAGTGCGGCGCGATGGGTGTGATCACCACGACCCTCAGGTCGGCGTCGACCACCGGACCTCCCGCGGAGAAGTTGTAGCCGGTACTTCCCGTGGGAGTGGCGACGAGGACGCCGTCAGCGGAGTAGGTCAGGTATTCGTCGTTGCCGACGAAGGTCTTCACCCTCACCATGTGGCCGACACGGGCGCGCTCGAGGACCACCTCGTTGAGAGCGAAGTCGCTGGTGTCTTGACCCTCGATCGTGATCGAGAGGGCGAGACGTTCCACGACCCTGGGGTTGGTCATAGCTCCCTCGACCGCGGCCACGATGTGGGTCGAGGGCACGTCCAAGAGGAATCCGACACGACCCAGGTTGACCGGCAGGATCCTCGCCCCGTGCGCGTGCGCGAGACGCGCCGAACGTAGGAACGTACCGTCGCCTCCCAGGCTGATGACCAGGGAATCCGGCGCGAGATCGGGCGTGAGGTCCTGGTCCAAGAAGTGCGTCGAGGATGCGATGCCGACGTCGCGCAGCCGGGCCACCGCCTCGTTGGCGAGTTCGAGCGCGTCGGTGCGATTGCTGAAGGCCGTAAAAAGGATGTCGGTCACGTATTACCTCGTGGCTAATGGTAGCGACTGGGGGTGGGCGTCCCCCTCGACTCTGGGCGAGCGCCGGTGAGCCGGCACGCACCGCGACGATCGGCGCCTGACGGGTCGCAAGCGCACGGCAGTCGCTGTCGCAACGGTCGCGACCATCGGCCCGGGTGATGTGGCGCACTGTTCGCATCTCTTGTCGCCATACGTACTGGTGACTGTCGCATTCCCATCACGGAGCGGGATTTTCTATGGCTGTACACAGTCGAACCTTAGGTAATCCATAGATAGCCGTAACGCCCCCTTAACCCACCGCCGTATCCTGCGGTTGTACCTCGAGTGCCGAGTTGCTAGGTAGGAGGATTGCCCATGAGAGTTGGACTCTTCGGATTAGGTAAGACCGGACGTTCGGTGGCCCGATCGATACTCAATGACGGGGGTTGTTCCTTGGAGTGGGTCGTGAGGAAGTCGGCCCACGTGCCACGTGGTGCATTGGCCGAGGAGATCGAGCGCTCCAATAGTGGGCGCAATCGAGTGTTCTCGAGCGCGACCACGTCGATCGAGACGCTGCTCGACACGCATCCGGTCGACGCGATCATCGATTTCTCGAGCGCCGAGAGCCTCTTCTACTACGGCGACGCCGCGGCGCGGCGCAACGTGCGACTGGTGACAGCGATCTCGAACTACCCCTGCGCCCAGCAGGAGAAGCTGCGCGAACTCAGCACCGAGACGGCCGTCTTGTGGTCGCCCAACATCACGGTAGGGGTCAATCTGCTCATCCTTGCCGCCAATCTGCTACAGATGGTGGCGCCCCACACCGACGTCGAGATCGTGGAAGAGCACTTCCGGCTGAAGAAAGGTGTCTCGAGCACGGCCCGGATCATCGCGAATTCACTAGGTGTCTTGGAGTGCGACATCAAGTCCTTGCGCGCTGGCGGGATCGTCGGGACCCACGAGGTCATCTTCGGATTCCCGTCCCAGACGATTCGAATGCGCCACGAGTCGGTCAGCCCCGAGGCCTTCGGGGAGGGCGCGCTCTTCGCGATCAGTCAGATGGAGTTCCTCGCCCCGGGCCTCTACACCATGGAAGACCTATTGATCCCCGCGTTCATCGAGAATGCGCGCAAACTCCAACCCCGCGTGCTGGCCATCAACTCCTAATCCTGCCCACCGCTCCGTAAGCTCGACGAGCGAGCGACGGGCGTCGTTCTCAGTGCGTCGAGGTGAGGACGCGAGTCGGTAGTGGTACGCGCGTGTGGCGGGCCGTCGCGATGAAGCCCGCTGCGGCGATGGCGCAACCGACCGCATTGATCAAAAGTTCCCAGGTCAGTTCCACGAGGCCCGTACCTTGCGACAGACTCAGGAACTGGGCGATCGACACGACCGCGAACGAGATGCCGAGCGACCAGTACGACCGCCGTAGGAGGACGTGCTGTTCCTCGTCGAGGGCCGTCAGATGACTGAGGAACCACCACGCTCCCACTAGGAACAGGCCGGCGAGGGGTTGGCTGAGACTCTGGGCGACGTCGCGCCACCGGGCCTCGTCGAACAAACGAGTCGCCAGTTCGCTCCTGAGAAGGACCGTGGTCGCGATGCCGATCAGCGCGATACCGACGAAGATGAGCACGTTCGACGGTGCCAGAGTCGAACGGCCTTCTTCACCACGAGTGGAACCTTCGTCAAGGCTGCGACGACAGGTGAACCCGACCGAGTATCCGATTGCCGCCATCGCGTAGCCCACAATGGTCAGCCAGAACTGAGCACTTCGCCACGTGACGAAGACGATGCCGGTGTCGCGCAGCAAGAGGCCGGCACCCAACACGGTGTTCTGCAGGGCGAGGGCCAGAAATCCTCTTCGTAGGAGGGCATTCTGCCGCGCGTCACGCGCGCGCAGGCTGATCAAGTACCACCAACCCACCACGTCGAAAAGCGCCGACAGTGGGTTCAGAAACAACTGGAGTTCTTCACG